>JYMV01030128.1_pt1 | contig 34000 bp, 30 predicted proteins | sample 338911 | NCBI WGS metagenome assembly JYMV01 (sample SAMN03354496, study PRJNA234377) | hydrothermal vent metagenome | biome: Deep sea; feature: Hydrothermal plumes at the Eastern Lau Spreading Center, Western Pacific Ocean; material: Seawater | place: Tonga | collected 2009 | depth 2000 m m
GATTCCCCTCACAGATAAGTATAAAGAGTGATTTTGTCGATTAAGCGGTGGTCTATATATCTACAGGATTAATGCTGGTGGGTATTCTAAGACAATGAAGATGGTTCTGTTGAAATGAATCAGCTTTCTCAAGCACTTTCCCAATCTCAACTTGGAAAGTGACGGGGGGACGGTCGGGATGAAAGAAGCATCCACATCATGATATAATTTTTTGTGTAATTTGTTTTATGAAATACCTTTGGGTCATAATCATTGTTAATAGTGTAATATTTGCACAAGACATTAATAAACATAATATATCAATTGGGATGTTTGATGATAAAACAGGATTTAGTTTTATTGGCTATACCTATAATATTAAACAGACAGAAATGGATGAATTTTTTATAGGCGCTGGGACAATGATAATGGGATTTACAGGTTCTGGAGGATGGAAACATTATTATAACAAATCAAAAATTTCTTTTTATTCTGTATTGTCAGGACAAGGGCTTATGCATTTTGGATTTGCTGGCTTTATGCCAACAAGTTCATTTTCATTATAATATAACTTGTCAGAGAAAATTCAATTAAAAATGGGCTTATGGGGTTTGATGATGCTGAGCGGGCACAATAGGTTTTGAGGACTTGCTTGTAATGATTTTCTAATCTCAAGCGAAGGATGCACATGATAAGAATAGAAATCACCAGAGTTGAAGTGCTTGATAGAGGAGAGGTTTTTTTATGTCGCGTATGACCTTCAGAAATTATGGTGGCAGTTACCAGCTTAGGATTCAGGATGCCCAAGATTTGGAGAAGATTCAAGTTCTTGATGAAGTCCACTGGGCTGCTATTAGTATTCCTACCAACAGCCTTAATTGCGATAAGGCGTTCACCGCCTACGTGGATACAGATAAGAATGGCCGCATCAGGCCTTCTGAACTCAAGGCTGCATGGTCTTGGTTGGTTCAGGTGCTTGCCGATCGACAGCGCATGTCTGAGGGCTCCGATATCCTCAGGCTTCAAGATATTGATACGCATAATCCCGAAGGCCAAAAGTTGCATGCGGCTGCTGAGCTTATCTTAACCAATCTGAACATGCAGGCGAAAAATGAAATTAGTCTCGCGCAAGTCCGAGACGTGCAGAGCATTATGGCGAATGCGGAAAATAATGGCGATGGTATTATTCCTCCGGAAGTTGCAGCCAACGCCGACTTAGCACAATTTATCACTTCTATTATGGATACAGTAGGTTCGCAAATGGACGCTTGCGGTAAACCAGGGATTGGCGAGGATGAGCTAAAGAAATTTTTCAACGAGGCAGAAACCTATCTTGCGTGGAAGGCCCAGGATGAGATTCCTAAGGGCCAAGAGAGCACAGAAATTATGCCGTGGGGGATTGATACACAAAAAGCATATGATTTAATAAAAAATGTGGAAGAGAAGATAGAACAGTTTTTTGCGCAATGCGCTCTGGTTAAGTTTGATAAGAGGGCCGCAGCTCAGATGCAGTTTCGTGAGCAGGAGCTTGCAGAAATTGATTTTACGGATACAGCCCAGATGTTAAGCCGATTGAAGGACAGCCCCCTCATTTCACCTAACTCGGAAGGGCTGTTAAATTTTGAGGGTGAAATTAATCCGCTCTATGCGGCGACCCTGCTTGAACTTAGGGAGAAGGTTTTGAAGCGCGTTCTTGGAAATTCCGTTGAGCGACTTAACGAAAAAGATTGGCGTAAAGTAAAAAATATTTTTCGTTCTTATCAGACATGGTTTGAAAACAAACAAGGCGCCAAGGTTGAAAAACTAGGACAAGATCAACTGCGCTCATATTTTGAGGGATCCTATCAGGAGCAGGCCAGCGAGCTGATCAAAAAAGATTTAGCGGTTGCGAATGACTTAAATCAGATAAAAAATTTGGAAAAGGTCATTCTTTATCAAAGATGGTTGATGGTATTAGCAAACAATTTTGTGAGTTTTGCAGATCTTTATAATCCGAATACTCGAGCGCTATTTGAAATGGGTACGCTCATTATTGATGAGAGACAAATTGGTTTTACCATGGGCGTTCGGGATCGCCAAGCCCACAAGAAAGTAAGCGAGCGCAGTTCGATGCACTTGCTGTATGTTGAGGTAACGGGTCGTCAAGACACGGACGCTAAGTTTGAGATTGTAGCGCCCGTAACTTCGGGCAGTGCAGAGGGATTGCATGTTGGAAAGCGCGGCATTTTCTTTACCGTAGATGGGCGTGAATGGGATGCCGAGGTCGTGGATATCGTGGTAAATCCCATTAGTGTGTCGGAGTCTGTGAAGGTGCCCTTCCAAAAATTTGCTGCTTTTATAAAAAAGCAAATCGAAAAAATGACTAAGTCAAGCGAAGAAAAGTTGGTATCAACGGCTTCTTCTGCCAGTTCATCCGGGGCGGCAAGAGACCTTATGTTGGGTGGGGGTCTGGCAATTGCGGCTCTTGGATCATCTTTTGCTTACATTACCCAAGCTCTTTCGCAGGTGAAACCCACTCAAGTCCTGATTGCTTTGTTGGGTTTGGCGATGGTTGTTTTATTACCCGGTATATTGGCTGGTTTTATGAAGATACGCAAAAGGGATATGAGCGGCCTTTTAGAAGCGTCGGGTTGGGCAGTCAATGTCCACATGCGCATTAATACGAAGATGGGGCGGCTGTTTACCCACACACCGTATCTTCCTAAAGAAGCACACAAAGAACGAAGAGATGCAGTTGGGAAATTTGTAAAAGAACTTGGGTATAAGACTTCTCAATCTATGAGACCAATCACTTATGTTTTCCTGTTTATTCTTTTGGTGCTTTGTGCGATATTTCTTTATGTTAAATATTGAACTTTTTTGGATGACAGCGAAGGGTATTTTTGAGGGCGGTGCTAGTTCGCGGAGGCTTCCTGTACGGCCTCTTTCAGCAAACGTGTTAATAACGCGTTTTTATAGGTCATGTTTTCAACGATTCCTTTCATTGGCATGGAGAGCCGTCGGTAACCCCAGATACAGCGCCGCTTAGTTTCCTCCCAACCCTCGCGTTGATAGTACAAGGGCATGTTTACCTCGAAATAGGAAGTGCTGTCGGCGTCCTTGATCAAATCCGAACGGTTATCACCGCCTGAAAACGCACGGGGTACCGTGCAATGAATAAGACCGACACCCATTGTGATATAATTTTTGAAGAAATGAAAAAGCTACTACCACTATTGATACTCACCCTGTTTCTGGCATCTGGTTCTGCGGGTGTTGTTGTTCAAAATGACAGCACTAAACGCACCTTAATTACCGAATCAGGTACTGCCTATCAGAGGGCAGTCACAGAAGAAACCAAGGAAAAGGGTCGTAGTGTTTTTTTCGTTCAGTCAGGAGAATGAAAAGAAAATCTCTAAAATGAAGAAAGCATTACTGCTATGCGTTATTTTTATGGCTGTATGCGCAACTAAAACCTCTACGCCATTAAAAACAGGAAATACTCGCTCTTTTCAATTTAAATATACAGTAGTTATTGAATCTACGGGCGGGAAAAAACTTGAACTATGGATACCTGTTCCTCAATCGAATGAGGTGCAAACTATTTCTAATCTGAAATTCAACATTAATGGACTTCAGCATAGTATTGAAGATGAAAAGGTTCACGGAAATAAATATCTCTACATCAATGATGTAAAAGGCACTACAAAGGCAACTAATATTTCGATGATTTTTGATGTTGTGCGTAGAGAACATCACAATGTGATGTACAATAATGTTGACCCTCAGAAATATTTTGGTGCTTATAGTACTGTGCCCACGGGGGATATTTTTGAAAAAATAATAGCAGATAATAATCTATCAAAAAATGATGTTCGTGGTATATATGACTATGTTTCTGAAAGTATGCATTATGCAACACCTAAGTCTGTTGATGACAAATACTATAAAGACCCCTGGCTAAGTCCAGATGAAAAATATGGAATGAAACAGGTTGGAAGGGATAATGTAGTAAACCTTTATCAAAAATCTAAAAAAGATGGCGGCAATCATACTTTTGGGAATGGAAATTCCATCTATGCCTGTGATATTGGAGTTGGGAATTGCACTGATTATCACTCATACTTTTTGTCTCTAAGCCGTACTATAGGGATTCCAGCTCGTTTTCATATGGGCTTTTCCATACCTACAGATCAAGAAGGTAAGGTAAGTGGGTATCACTGCTGGGCAGATTATTATGTAGATGGTAAAGGCTGGTATCCAATAGATATTTCAGAGGGTGATAAAGATCCAAATCGGAAGGATTATTATTTTGGAACTTTAGATAATAACCGTATAAAAATGATTGTAGGACGCGATTTTATTCTTGAGGGATATGAGGAAAAAACAAGCAATTTGTTTATCTACCCCATTATGGAAGTGAATGATGAAAAATCATCTGCATTTATCCAAAGTTTTTCTTACAAAAGTTTATAGAGATAATTAAAAATAAAAGGAATACAAAATGGAGAAAATAATATTATTCACAACTTTAATATCAATGATGTTTGCTGCACATTCCATTTCAGTGGAGATGTAAGGGTAAGGCTCCGCCTTGATATTTAGGAATATGGAGAGCTTAAAGATGGTATGATTAAAAGTGAATCGAATCTTTATTATATAAATAGAACACAGTTAAATGTAAAAGCAGATATTGGGAAGGGCTACTTTTATAATGCCAAGCTAGGAGGGCTCTCTCACTCATAGCCGGAATGCTGACCTTCCTCAATGCTCAGATTGAGGATTTAAAATCAGAACAGCTAAGGTCTATCTTCTTTGGAAGATGAGTGACCAAATCTCTCAATAGGCCCGGTCACTTTCTCAGGGTAATGCTATTTTCCGTTCAGCGGACTCTTGCGCCAGACTCCTCTCTTTTCTACCCAGGTGTACCTCTCAACGCCATCTTCTTTATGAACGGACACTTCTGTGGGTGTGAGTTCATCTACACTCTCACCTTTCATGAAAACGTCAAGATCGTAAATCTTACCATTATCGGCCTTGAAGTCGGCACAGGCAAAATAAGTCTGGTTACCCAGCGATGCCAGCTTATCATCGTGAACCTTAACCAGAGTGAGTTTCAATGCCCTTTCAGTGTTGTCATCAATGGCCAGGTAGAAACCTTTATTAAGTGCTGATGTTGATTTGATGTGCCGCCGAATAGCCCTTGCCAAGTTGTCTTTTGTGACAGCCTTAGATTCAGCATTCGAGGGATGCTCAGTTGGATGCTCTTTAGGATGTTCCTGTTTAGTTTTCGTCTCCTGCTCGGAGCGCTTATGTGCACCTTCAGAAAGGACAAATCCGCTGGAAATCAAAAAGACCAGTAGTACCGATGTAATCAGTAGTTTGTTATTCTTCATTTGCTTTTTCTCCTCCTTACGAAGTTCTCTCTATTGAATCAATTCATAATAGTCTTCAAAAATTACATTGTCAAGTAAATTAAGAATTTCAGGTTCCGTATGTTCGGAGGCTTATAATTTTGTTGGAGGACGGACAATATTGGCATCAAGAGAATTCCTTAATGACAATAACATTCCATTAGGGCCATACGGATTCTACAAGAAACGAGGTGAGTGGAAGTCTTGGCCCGACTTCCTCGGGTATGAGCCGAAGCAAAAGCGATCAAAGAAGAAGTGAATTTTGCCAAAAAATGTTCGCCGGGAGTATAGTACTATACGCAGGGGATGGTGGGCGCCATACCCCCCCCCCCTTGAGGCCTCAGAAGCATTATGGCGGTTCCTCGTTAGATAGGTTCGCGTGGTCACCTTATTATAGCCGGGTTGGCGCATATATGGCAGTGATCGCTGTAACTCTCTATAGGCTGGTGCCCGCCACGGTCTTCAAAACCGTCGTCCCGCCGGAGAGGTGGGAGGTGAGTTCGATTCTCACACGTTCCCGCTAATGGTTGGGTAACCTACCCCACTCTATTCCACCGTTACCGAAACAGGTTCCAGCTGTTTGCTCGTGAGTCGGGCGTTCAGGGGATTCAGGTTTTGCGTCAGTTCCTGATCCAGAGCCTCCAGATGTCCGTCCAGTTCGGCCGACAGTTCACCAAGCACCTTGTAGGCTCCATCCGTCGGTTTTGCATCACCCGACTCCACGCTTCGGCGGAGAGAGGCGAGGCGGTTATTCAGACGTATTGGGAAGTTTAATGGATCCTGTCCGCTCTCATTTTTTGTCTGGTAAAGCGCTTCTTCGATCTTGGTAAGGTTCCCCATAAGGTCAGTAGACATTTTATTGATCCTCCGGTCGTTGGTCTTTTCCAACCGGTCATTAATCTGATCGCGGATGTGGCGAATCTGTATGACCGCCTCGTTCGCTGAGGATGTTCTATCTCTAATCTGTGATGAGAGCTGGAACTGGTCCCGGAGATCCTGTTCCGACACATCTTTCAGGCGCGGATCCATCTTGACGTTGAACTTGGCTGATTTTGTTATGCCATTTACGGTTACCCGCGCCTCGTAAGTTCCGGGCGGTGCTTTCGGGCCATTCTGGGGCCGGCCGCTCCAGATGATGATCCCTTCGAACATGGTGGCACCTTTGTAGCGCAAATTCCATTCCCACCGGTTCAGACCCTTGGCGGTGGTGGGAGGACCGGTGGTGCGAGTCCGGTACCAGGGGTTAACTTCCGTTTCCTCTTTCGCTACCGAGTCACCTACCACTGAAAACACCAGGTTACCTTCTGAATCGTAGATCTCAGCCTTAACCGAATCCACCTCTTCTCCCAGATAGTATTGGAGTACAGCAGTCTCCACACTGCGAACGGCGTCGCGGGGATTGAACAGTGTCAGCGATTCCACTGCTGTCCGGTTTGAGTATTCTCTCAACGGGTCATAGTCGTCCAAGATCCAGAAACCCCTGCCGTGAGTTCCCAGGACCACATCGGAGTTTTTAAGCTGGAGATCCCGGATGGGTGTATCTGGCAGATTGAGCTGAATGGACTGCCAGCTGTCCCCTGCGTCGAAGGATATGTAGACGCCGTGCTCCGTGCCGAGAAACAGGAGCCCCTCTTTCACGGAATCTTCCCGGACAGCGCGGGCGAAGTGACCATCCTCAACACCGTTCACAATCTTTGTCCAGGTCTTGCCGTAATCCCGTGTTCGCCAGACATAAGGTGCCCGGTCATCCACCTGGTACCGATTTGCCGCCACATAGGCGGTGCCTGGTGTGTGGGAAGATTCTTCAATGATGGAGATCCGGGAGAACTTCGGCATGTCGGGCGGGGTGACCTTTGTCCAGGTATTACCGCTGTCCCGGGTGATGTGCATGAGTCCGTCATCAGAACCAGCCCAAATGGTGTTAATATCGTGTTGAGACGGTGTCAGGGCAAAGACCGTGGCATAGATTTCCGGCCCATTCATGTCCATGGTGATGAGTCCACCGGTGGGGCCGAGCGTAGATGGGTCAGCGTAGGTCAGGTCAGGACTGATTTTCTTCCAGCTCTGGCCGTCATCTTCCGAAAGCCAGACATGCTGTGAACAGGTATAAAGCTTGTTCTCATCCAATGGGGAAAAAACAATGGGGAAGGTCCATTGCCACCGCTCGGGAAGAGCGCTTGCCGGTTCTCCGGAGAAAAAGCGGGGGTAGACCTGAATATCTCTGATCTGGCCTGTTGAGCGGTCGTAACGTGTTAACAGAGCGCCCTGGCTCCCGGCGTAAAAAATATCCAGCTTGGATGGGTGCTGCGTAATGTATCCGCTTTCACCACCACCAGCGGAATAGTACCAGCCATGGTTGGGTCCCCGGGCCTGCATATTGTTCCAACCGTCACTTGGGACACAAACAGTACTGTTGTCCTGCTGGGCACCGCAGACGTGGTAAGGGAAGTCGTTCGTCACATTCACATGATAAAGCTGGGTGGTGATATAATCCTGTTCCGTCCAGGTCTCGCCGCCGTTGATGGAGACATTCCCTCCGCCGTCATTGGAGTTCGTCATCCGCAGGGGGTCGTTGGGGTCGATCCAGAGGTCATGCTGGTCGCCGTGGGGCGTGCTGATCTGTGTATCAAATGTGACACCGCCGTCCGTCGATTTGTAAAGACGGGTGTTGAGGGCGTAGACCGTTTCCCTGTCCCATGGATCGGCCACAATCCGGGAATAGTAAAAATGGCGCTGGCGGATTTTCCTATCGTCATTAGTTCTTTCCCAGGATTTCCCGCCATCATCGGACCGGAACACACCCCCTTCAGGCGCTTCCACGATTGCCCAGACGCGATTGGGGTCAGCTGGAGAGACTGCCATACCGATCTTTCCGATGGGTCCTTCAGGCATACCGGGATTCTTGGTCAATTCTGTCCATGTATCTCCACCGTCCGTAGATTTATAAATTCCGCTAAACGGTCCGCCGCCCCACATTTTCCAGGCTCTTCGGTAGACCTGCCACAAAGAGGCGTAGATCACTTTGGGATTTGTTCTGTCGATGGAGATGTCAACACCTCCCGCTTTGGGACTCTTGTAGAGGATCTTTTCCCATCTGTTGCCGCCATCTTTGGAGCGGAAGATTCCCCGCTCCTCGTTGTCCCCGTAGGGATGGCCCAGGGCTGCCACATAAACAATATCGGGATCGGTGGGATGGATTCGGATTCGGGCGATGGCCTGTGTTTCACGGAGACCAACGTGGCGCCAGGTCTCACCGCCGTCCGTTGATCTGTAGACGCCGTCACCCTGGGTGATGGAGCCACGAAGCTGTGTTTCACCGCCGCCGATGTATACAATGTCTGGATTAGTTTCTGCCACAGCCACAGCCCCGATGGAAGAAGAGGTGATCTGTCCGTCGGTTACCGGAAACCAGGTGTTGCCGCCGTCTGTGGTTTTCCAGAGTCCCCCTCCGGTGGCGCCAAAGTAGTATTCGTTGGGCCGGCCTGGACTACCCATAGATGAGAGAGACCGTCCCCCTCGGTTAGGGCCGATATTCCGCCATTCGAAGTTGCTGAAAAAAGTTTCGTCATATTTTTCGGCCTGTAGTGCGACAATGCTGCTAAAAAGAATCAGTAAATAAGTTAACCGTCTCATCATCGTCTCATCCTCCGTTCTTGATGTGAACTTGCTCCAAAATATTGGAAGTGCGGAGTGACTACCGCAGCAGAGAGTAAGAAATTATGGGCAGGAAAGCAATTGCTTCTCTCTCAGCTCCATTTTGAAGAATCGCACAATTGTGGGTAGTTTCCAGTGAGAGTGATTTGAGGGGAAGAGTTAATACCATATGAGCAGTCTAATTGATGAACTGAAAGACCGTAAGGTGATCCGGACGATGGTTTTCTACGCTGTGGTGGCGTTTGTTGTAATGCAGCTGGTGGAGATCATTTTTCCCATTTTCGATTTTCCCAATTGGACGGCTCAGTTTGTCATCATCCTGCTGGTGCTTGGACTGCCGGTGAGTGTGGTGGTATCCTGGATGTTCGACCGGACACCGGAGGGTCTTGTGAAGACGCCATTAACCTCGGAGCCCGCTGAGGGAGCGGAGTCGTTTGGAAGCACCCAAGCTGTGACGGATAGCAAGCGGTTTTACGCCAGGACGCGAAACATTTTTCTCATGGCAGGGGTTGTGGGTGGCCTCGCCATCGGCTGGCTGGCGCCGCGGGGGGACAGGGAAGCGGAGCGGATCGCCGAACGTTCCATAGCCGTCCTTCCCTTCGATAATCTCAGCGACAGCAAGGAGGACGAATATTTCTCCGATGGTATCACTGAGGAGATCATTACACAGCTGTCAAAGGTGAGCGACCTGCTGGTCATTTCCCGGACGTCCGTTCTTCAGTACAAGGGGACCACCAAGACCATCAGGGAGATCGGAGAAGAACTGGGTGTGGCAGCCATACTTGAAGGGAGCGTCAGGCGTGACGGGGACAATCTAAGAATAACGGGTCAGCTCATTGATACCGACAGTGACCAACATCTCTGGGCAGACACCTACGATCGTAAGTTGGGAAATATTTTCCAGATACAGACAGATGTGGCAACACGCATCGCAGAGGCCCTCGATGCTCGAATTTCGAGGTCAGAAAAGAGATCTATGGCCACGGTGCCTACTCAAAATATGGAAGCGTACACGCTTTACCTTAAGGGAAGAACCGAATATTTCAAGTACACATATGAGGGCTTTGAAAAGTCCATCAATTACTACAAGCAGGCGCTGAAGCTTGATCCGTCTTATGCCCTTGCCTACAGCGGTATGGGAGATTCATACGGTCAGATGTTTCTTGACAATCAGGATGAATTGTACAGTGAACTGGCCATTCAGTCATCAGATAGGGCCCTTTCAATTAATCAGGATTTAGCCGAAGGATATAAAGCTAGAGCTCTAATCTCAAGCTATTTAGGCCATACCTCCGAAGCAATCGAGATGAACAAACGAGCTATTGAATTGGGTTATGTCATGGCCGAATCAAACTTAGCACTCTCTTATTGGTGGCAAGGTGATTTGAGTGCGTCTCTGAAGCATCATTTACGAGGCCGACAGAGTGATCCCTATAACCTGCGTGTTGTTAGAATACTTGCACTAGCCTACCATGCTCTGGAAGACTATGATGAAGTTCACAATCTTATTTCAAGTGCTTTGGATATACGTCCAGACGGTTTTGAACTTCATGATATCTTAATTACACAATATTGTGTTGAAGGGAACTGGGAAATGGCAAGATCAACCCTTGAAAGATTACAACTTCTTCGACCAGACGACAGTCAAGTCCATGGTACAGCTTCTGACTTTTACCTCTGGGCCAGAGATTATAATTTGGCCCTTGATCATCTGCAAAAAATGAAACGAATGCGGCCTCAGGACAAGACAGCTTTAGCTTACATTTTGTTACAAAAGTGGGACCGGAAATGGGCGAATACGCTTTTGGATGAGGTTATTAACCAACTATTGAAGCGTATAGAAGTGAATGGAGATATCGGGTCTAGCACCCGTAGGATTCTGGCGGGAGCTTATTCAATCATGGATGACAAGGAATCTGCTCTAAACTGGCTAGAAGAAGCGGTTGACAAAGGGTGGACACTTTACAGATGGATCGAGATTGATCCCCGTTTTGACGCCATTCGTGATGACCCTCGTTACACAGAGCTTATTGAACGGATGCAGGCTGTTGTTGCCAGAGAGCGGGTTGAGGCGGGATATGAGAGTTCAACGTCACCCTGACTGTCATTGTGAGTCTTGATTGAGTCGGGACTCGCAATCTCGTTATTGTTTACCGACCAAGAATGACGAGATGGTCATAAGCCTCCGGAATCGTCCTTCGCCATGACACCTTATTTAATATGTAATTGCGAACGGAACGCAGCAATCACCTAACTTAATGGTGAGCTACTGACAGTTGATCGATAAATCCACCATTTCTTTTCTGTGTGATCTAGCCAAAAATAATAAGCGGGAGTGGTACCATGTTCACAAGGGTGAGTATAAAAGTGCCTTGGAGAATTTCGCCGAGCTGGTATCAGCCTTGCTTTTCCGGCTATCTGAATTTGATCCTGATATTTTGGGTACGGAGCCGAAGGAGTGCATGTTCAGGATCTACCGGGATATTCGCTTCTCGAAAGACAAGACACCCTATAAGCCTTGGTTCAGTGCCCGCCTGGCGCCTGGGGGGAAGAATTATTCCGGACCCGGGTACTATGTTCGGGTCGCTTTCGATGGCTCCAGGTTGGCCACAGGTATTTACAGGCCTGAAAGGGAAAAACTAGATAGTATCCGGAAGCGAATATCGGCCTGGCCGAATCAGTTCGAGGAAGCTGTCAACGGAGGTGCTTTTAACAAATATTATAGGGAACTTATCGGAGAAAAACTGAAGCGTCCCCCTGCCGGCTTCTCAAAGGAGGATCCCGCCATCGAGTGGATCAAACACAAATCATTCGTAGGGTGGCACCATGTACCGAAACGGCTTATCACCTCTTCCAAATTTGTGGATCACGCTATGGATGCTTACAAAGCCGGGCGGCCGCTCATGGATTTCCTGAAAAAATGCTTTGTCTGAATAAAACAAGATGACAACCTTTTGTGAAATGATAAGTCTAATTTGATAACAATGGGTCGCAAATTTCCATTCACCTTTTTCGTATTTCTACTGATAGTTCCTTATTGGGTTGAGGGTAACAACATTATCTATTTCGGCCGGGATGTTTATATCGGTCCCGATGAAGAAGTGGAAAGTGTGGTCAGTATCGGTGGTGTTCTGGAAGCCATTTATGACTGGCGGAAGAGACAGAACATCTCGCCTCAAATTAAAGGAGCTTAAGAATGGCCTGGATTAAAATGATCCTCGAAGGTGAGGCTGAGGGGGAACTGAAAGAACATTACGACCGCAATATGGAGCCGTGGGGCGGCGTGGACAATATTATAAAGATCCACAGTTTGAGCCCCGAATCGCTGAAGGGGCACGTTGCCCTTTATAAAGCGGTTATGTACGGCAAGTCACACATCCCGCGGCCGGAGCGGGAGATGATTGCTGTTGTTGTGTCAGCCCTCAATGAGTGTCACTACTGACTGACCCATCATGGGGAGGGCCTCCTCAGGCTGACAAAGGATGAAACATTGGTGAACCATCTCAAAGAGGATTACACCAAGGCTGACTTGACACCACCTCAGCGGGCAATGCTTGACTATTCGGTAAAACTGACAGAATCACCGGCCCGAATGGAACCGGCTGACCTGCAACCGCTCCGGGACAATGGCTTTGATGACAAGGCCATCCTGGATATCAACCAGATAGTGGCTTACTTTGCCTATGTGAACAGGGTGGCTGACGGGCTCGGTGTGGAGCTTGAGGATTTCTGGAAGGGGAAATGATTGAATTTTTTGATCAGAGACAGTGGATCAAGACGGGCATTACATTCGGTACTCCCCTGTCCATCGCCATCTCCTTCAGCGTGAATAAGTCGGTCTTCTGGGCCATCTTTGACGGCTTCTTTCCTGGCTTTATGTGATCTATTACATGCTTCTTCACTGAAGTTGCCTCACCGTTTCATTCAGACACAATTCTGAGCTAAATTCTGCCCGGAATGACAGATAAGGAGAAAGAGTAATGGTTCCTTCACTGATCGGCTCAGTTGTGGGTTTAGCCGTATGTTTCACTCTTGTCTATATCACCCGGCGGCTTTCTGAAATTGTTGATTCCGTAGACAGCGCCTCTGACTAGATTCTTCTTATGAAAGGGCTGTTCCTTGTAGCGCTGCTCCTGCCTGCGGGGCTGTGGGCGCAGGATCACAAACTTTTCTGGGACGGTAGCGACTGGCAGCGAATCTCGGAAAAAACTTCCGGTTCCCTCGAATATACCTTCCTTCTCAAATCCGCTTACCTGAACGGTCTCCAGGACGGCCGCCTCTACGACTATTATAAATTGTGGCCTGCTGACTCAGTCCTTGTGACAGAGCACCTGAAGCCGGAACTGGAAGACTACCTTTCAACGGCTGAGCTGGTAAGGGTGCTGGACAATTTCTACAAAGAGCCACTGAACAGATACATCCCCATCGCCTCAGCCATCCTGATTGTGAACATGACGGCCCAGGGTCAGTCGGCATCTGTGGTGGATGAATACACCAGGAGGAGCAAGGATTGGATCAACAGCCTCATGCTGGAGTTACAGAACCAGGATCAGTATAAGATGATGTGGGAAAAACAGCAGTCGAAGAAAAAGGGGTAGCCGCTTTATTCCACGCGGATCAGACCGTCCGTCGGGCTCCAGGCGAACACCCGGGCATCGTTCCGGAAGGTGACGCGGCTTATGTGGTACCGGAACCGGTGATCCATGGACTTTTCGAAAGGGTAGGTGTAGCCACGGATGGTGGTCTGGTCGTTAGTAAGCACGGGGTCATAGGGGTGGACGTGGACAATCCTTTTTTCGCTTACAATTTGATCATCGGAAGTTGCTTCTGTTATGTATCCGGCCAGTTCGGTGACCCGGCGGCCGGAGCGGTTGTCCACCTGGACCACCACATAGAGCATCTCGTCATTAACCACCCGGATACGGACATCGACATCGAAGAGAGGCGCCTCCTGGCCGAAGAGTGTACCAGCGAGGAGGAAAAGGGGAGCAATAAACCGTTTCACGGCGTCAATTTATTGACGGGCATCCGCCATGTCAACCTTAGTTGAAGGAACCTTTGGCGGTGGCTGTAGTTCCACTTTAGGCTGAGCATGACAGAAAAACAGTTTCGTGAACTTCTTCTCTCTCTTGACGAAAAACTCCGTGTAAAAAAGATGGGCACCAGTGGTGATGTGTGGGTTGCCATGGGGGAGTTGGTGAACGGTGCTACGAGAGATGACATAGCCACAGAGCTCACTGCCCAGCTGCTGGAGGCGGACGTGAGGGGGGAGGATGGTACCGTCTGGATCAAAGTGAAAGATTCTCCAGCAGCGCCAGAAGAGAAACCGCCCATTGTCATCCCGACACTGAACATTGGTCTGTTCTTCGCCACGGTGGTCACGACTCTCATGGCGGGGACCATTATGGAGGGGGGCAATCCGTTCTCACTGTCTGAGATTTCCATGGGATTCCCCTTTTCAGCCACTTTGCTTCTCATTTTGGGATGTCACGAGTTCGGCCACTACTTTTACGGCAAGAAGCACAATATTGATGTAACGTTGCCCTATTTCATACCAGCGCCCACATTCATCGGCACGCTAGGTGCTGTAATAAGGATTAAAAGTCCCATCCAGCACAGGAAGGCCCTGTTGGACATAGGCGCGGCGGGACCTATTGCAGGATTCGTGGTGGCGGTACCCTTGCTTTTTTACGGGCTCTCCATGTCCACGGTAGTGGAAATTGCTCCGGGTGAGGCTATCATTCTCGGGGAGTCGCTACTGATGAAACTGGCCACCGCCATGGTCTTTCCCGGTTTGACGGAAAGTGAAGATGTGATGCTCCACTCTGTGGCTTTTGCCGGTTGGATCGGCCTGCTGGTGACCATGCTTAATCTGCTCCCCATCGGCCAGTTGGACGGTGGGCACATCGCCTATGCACTGCTGGGAAAGGGGCACGACAAGATCGCCAAATTGGCATTCCTCATGTTAATCCCTCTCAGTTTTCTCTCCCTGAACTGGCTGTTGTGGGGCGGACTCATTCTGCTCCTCATGCGGACGGTAAAACATCCACCCATTCTTGACACGAGTACACCTCTCACTCAGCGGGAGCATCTTATCGGCATCGCCTGCCTCATCGTTTTTATCCTCTGTTTTATGCCGGTTCCTTTTGGCTAGCAATCCATGATTCGCGGGATCAAACTGACTTTACTTCTTTTGCCTGTTCTGATGCTGAGTCAGAGCAGGGTGGGTGAGTGGAAATCGTACCCCTCTTTCCTGAATGTGCGGGAGACCATCGAGGTGGGGAACCTGCTGGTCTCAGCCACCTCCGGCGGGATTTTGCTTTACGACCGGGAAACACTGTCGTTTGAGACAGTGACCAACATTGATGGACTGGTAGAGACAGATCTATCTGTTATAGCTGAAGACGGAAACGGCCACTTGTGGTTGGGCGGTGCGGCACCGAACGGAACGGTCCAGGTCTATGACCTGGAAAAGCGGCAGTCTGTTAAAATTTTCAACTTTGACCTGTGGGAGGTGACGGCCATGGCCATCAGCGATTCGGTGGTCTGTGCGGCGTATTCGAAGGATGGTCGGTGGGGTATCCTGGAATTTGTCATGCGGGATGGGGAATTCAGCTACAAGCAGATCTATAATCCGTCTGATGAGAACCTGGAGGCTATCAGCGGCCTTGCCCTACGGAACGACTCCCTCTTTGCAGCCACCAACCTAGGACTGTTTGCAGGTGACTTCAAAAAATTTATTCTCAACTATCCCCAAAACTGGACCAGTATCCCGGAATTTACCGGGAAACCTGTGACGCGGTTGCGGCACGTGGGCGATGAACTGCTGGCCATCGCTAACGGTGAGATCTGGAGCGTGGAGATGAAGCCCCAACTCTTGAGTGACATTTACAGTGGTCGGACCTATTTGCGGGACGTGAACCGGGACGTTTCCAGTGCCATTATACTCCTCACCAAGTGGAATCTGGTCCGCCTGGACGGTTTCGGTGAGTTGGAGGACAGCTGGGATATCCGCCACGAGCCGTTCAGTTTTGTTCCCACGGCCGACGGCAATTTCACCGTCTCCTCCAACTCCGGCATCGCCATCTGGAAACCGGACAGGGAAAAGTTTGAGTGGCGGATTCCCAACTCTCCCGCCAGCAATGTTTACACGGCCATGACGGTGTTGGAAGACGGCCGCCTGGTGGCTGCCGGGCCCGACGGCATGGCCGTTCTCAATGAGAACGGCTGGTACAACCTGATCCCCAGTGAAGAAAAGTGGGCGGTCTATAGCCACAACGCTGAAGAGTACGGTGAATTTGTTTCTGACACGGCCCAGTACCATTCGGCCCGTGCGTGGTCCATGGTTGAAGATGAAGGGGAAGTGTGGGTCTCCTATCAGGGTATTCGACCGGCGAGGAATAACTTTAACGAACCTATGAGTGGCGGTGTTATCCGTTTGTCGCTGGACGATCCCGGCGGTATGGCCATTTTTGACACCACTGGCGGAAAGGTGGTGCCCACGGATAAAAAGGGTTATATGAACGTCCGGGGTCTCACGGTGGATGGCAAGAACCTGTGGATTTCCAACTTCGGCGCCGGTGACCGGGATAGTAAGATTACCGTGGCGGACAATGACGGTAACTGGCACCACATTCCCCAGATGGGGAGTGGCGGTGTGACACAGAAAATTGACAACCCCACGGAGATCCTTGTGCCGGAAAGCTGGATCGCCGTCATCGGTACCAGTAAGGATGACGGCCTCTTTGTACTGGAACTGGACCAGGACGCCGATGGCGACGGCACACCGGACGCCCTGGACATTGACAGTGACGGGGATGGTATTCTAGACAGCGAGGACTGGGACGACGACGGTGATGGTGTCCCCGATGATCAGGACCTTCTGCCTGTTTCGTGGAGGAATTTTTCCACCATTCATGGCCTGGCGGATAACACCGTCTGGTCCCTGGCTCTGAACGGGGACGAGGACATCTGGGCTCTGACGGCCCGGGGTCTCCAGCGGCTCACCTTCAACAGTGCCTACACGGTACTCACACCTTTCTTTTTCACCTACTTTGCCGGTGTACCGTTCGGTGAAGGGTCAAAGATTACGGTGGACGGCCGGGACAATGTTTGGGTCTCATCGATCACCGGAGGGCTTTATGTTTTGCTCTCCAACGCGACGCCGTGGCCGGACTGGAGCGGGTTCAGTAAAGAGAACAGCATGCTGCTGTCTAATGAGGTGACGGCAGTGGCCATTGATGACCGGAAAGGCCTGGCGTACATCGCCACCTCCAAAGGGATCAACGCACTGAAAATCCCTTTTGCGAAAGAGAAAAAATCGTACGCCGATCTTAAAGCGTTTCCGAGCCCTTACCGGATCCCGGCGGCGGAGCCCATGGTGTTGGATGGCCTTATGGATGAATCGTCACTGAAGATCATGACACTCGCCGGTGAGGTGATCCGGCAGATCGACAACACGTCACCTTCCGTCCAGGGGTACCAGGCGTTCTGGGATGGCAAAACAGACGGCGGAAACTGGGTCAGTACAGGTATTTATCTTGTGGCGGTCTACTCGAAAAGTGGTGATTCCCGGGTCACCAAAGTGGCCGTTATCAGGGAATAGCCGTTTCAGGCTTTAGTGGTATGGTTGCCAGGGAAGAACTCCGGCATCAATCCAAAATTTCCTTCCAGTTCATCAGCAATGGACTTGATCATATTTTTTCGCTTGTCATAGTGCATAAAAGCGCTCTTTATGGCTGTAATGGTCACTTCCCGGAAATCGTAAAGGTTAAAACCAAACAGGTCGTGGGCCAGCATGAACTCATCTGTCATAGTAGTGTTTGAGATGAGCCTGTTGTCCGTGTTGAGGGTGATGCGGATCCCCTGGTCATAGTAGTAGCGGACGGGGTGGTGCTTCAGGCTTCGGATAGTCTTGGTGTGGTAGTTGCTGAGGATACACGCCTCCAGGGTGATGCGATGATCGTTCACATACTGCATCAGGCCTTTGTCTTCTTTCAGTCTTGTACCGTGGCCAATGCGGTGAGCACCGCAGTAGTGAATTGCCTGGTGGATGGATTCCGGGCCGAACGCTTCGCCGGCGTGGATGGTGGCGTTAATATTGTGATTCAGGATCATGTAGAACGCCTCCCGGTGGTGCTTGGCGGGGAAGTTTTCTTCAACGCCGGCTAGGTCGAAACCGACCACGCCCTTGTTCTTAAACTTCAGTGTCAGGTCCGCCAGTTGCAGTGACGCCTCCGGGCTTATGCTCCGGATACCGCAGACGATAATGCCGCACCGGATGTTGAAATTCTTCTCCGCTTTTTTCAGCCCTTTCATGACCGCCTTCACAGAATCGGAAGGGGTCATATCTTTCTGGGTGTGGAGGATGGGGGAATAGCGGATCTCAATGTAACGGACATTCTCCGATGCTGCGTCTTCCGCAAGTTCATAGGCGGTTCGGGTGAGACTCTTTGGCGTCTGCATGACGCTAAGGGTGATGTCAAACCGCCTGATATAGTCTTTCAGCGTGCCGCGCTTTTTCCCCACGGAGAGGATGTTTCTGAGCTGTTCTTCGTCTGTGGAGGGGAGACCCACCTTGTTCCGCTGAGCCAGGTCGATGATGGTGGGTATTCGCAGGCAGCCGTCCAGGTGGCAGTGTAGTTCCACTTTGGGCAGCTTGTGAAGAAGATCCCTCGTTATTTTCATCTATCTTTTTGTGACCGAGCGGTAGAGCCAGGCGATAACACCGATAAAGAGGACTGGTCCCAGCCAGGAGAAACCGCCCACGGTGGGCCACCAGTTCTTGTTGGCGGTGACGAAAATGGGTACGGCCACCATGATGCCCAGGAGCGCTTCTCCGGTAATTAGGCCGGATGCCAAGAGCAGTCCTTTTTTCTCCGTCGTTTTATCAGCGCCGGCCTGTTTGGCAAGGTGAGCCACCATACCGCCAATAAAGATGGGGACGGACAGTTCAATGGGTAGGTAGATCCCAACTGCCACCGCCAGGACGTGGACCCTAAAGTCGGCGCCTCTTTTTTCCTGGCGAATATCGATCAAAATAATGGCAATACCGATAACAGCACCGAACATGACCATATTCCACGGCAGGTTGCCGGTAAAGACACCGTCGGCCACTGATTTCATGAGTGTTGCCTGAGGGGCCGACAGGGTGGGAGAGCCAATGACATAAGCAGTATGGAGAATATCCAAAACAAGCCCCAGCACCACAGAGGCAGACAGAACGCCAACCACCTGCATCACCTGCTGTTTCCACGGGGTGGCACCGACGATATAGCCTGTTTTCAGATCCTGCATGTTATCGCCGCCAATGGCCGCTGCGCAGCAGACAACAGCTCCTACCAGGATGGCCCCCGCTGCTCCCGCGGGGGAACCTTCCCCCAGGAGGCTTAACAGTAATAGAGAGGTAAAAAGGATGGTAGCGATAGTAACGCCGGAGACGGGGTTGTTGGATGATCCCACCACACCGGCCATGTATGAGGCCACGGCTGAAAAGAGAAACCCGAACACCATCATGACCAGTGACAGCATCGCCGCCACGGGCACCGATTCCAGGACGTCGTAGTAGAGGAGAAACACTGGCACAAGCATAGCCACCAGCAAAATGAACACATAATTGATGGGTAAGTCCCTCTCTTTTCTGTCTACGAGGGCTCCGGCCTGAGTTTCTTTCAGCGCAGCCAGGCTGGCCTTGATCCCTTCCACCAGCGGTTTCATCAGTTTAATGAGGGACCAGATGCCTCCAACCACCATGGCGCCCACGCCCAGGTATCGGATCTGGGTATTCCAGATGTTCCAGGCAGCCTCCATGGGGTCGCCTTCATAGCCGTAAACGGCAGAATAAATGGGGATGGCGAATGCCCAGGAGATGAGTCCGCCGCCAAAAACGAGAATAGAAATATTCCTTCCCACGATATAGCCCACAGAGACCAGGGCCGGGGAGAGGTCCGTGCCAATGCCAAATATGGCGCCGCCCACGGTGCGGGCACCTTCAAGGGCTGCGTGCCACATGGAGAGCCCCTGCTGGCAAATTTTCATAACACCGCCCACCACGGCGGAAACACCAATGATTTTAATGCCCGCAGACGCATCAGATGTGGCGGCGGACTTCGCCTCGTCGCCGGCTTTCAACACTTCTGCCGTGGCGATCCCCTCAGGGTAAAGGAGTTTCGCCTGGACGATGAGAGCCCGGCGGAGGGGGATCGTAAAGAGGACGCCGATGAGTCCGCCGATAGCTGAAATCTTGGCCACTTCAACATAGTCAAATGTGGTCCAGTAGCCCATGAGGACGAGAGCGGGGATGGTGAAAATGACGCCGGCCGCCAGCGATTCGCCGGCTGAGGCGGCAGTCTGGACAATGTTGTTCTCCAAAATATTCGAATTTTTGAAAAAACGGAGCACTCCCATGGAGATGACAGCGGCGGGGATGGAGGCAGAGACAGTCATGCCGGCGAAGAGACCGAGGTATGCGTTGGCTCCGGCCAGAACAGCTGAAAGCAGAATGCCCAGAATGATAGCTTTGACAGTGATTTCAGGTAATGCATTCTCTCCGTTAGTCATATCTTGCTCCTTGGAAGTTTCGCGAAAGATAGAGAGAGAATGGTCACCTTTGCAAGGAGTTGGGGAACCCTTGAATGAGACCGGCCGCCGGGCGTAATTTCCTTTAGTGAAAAGGGGTGCTTTCCCCGGTGTGAACGGGGAGGCTGAGAGACACCCTTTGAACCTGATCTGGATAATACCAGCGAAGGGAGAAAAATGAGAAACTTAATCCTGTTCACCCTCCGATCGCTGAGGGTTTTCTTTTTCGTCGTTGTTCCGCTTGCCCTGGCGGCGCAGGTGCCTGAGGTCACCGTTACTGGAGTTGTGCTTGATGGCACCACCGGTGAGCCCCTCCCCGGGGCCAACGTGGTGGCAGCCGGTACCGGCACGATGACAGATGCCCAGGGAGAATTTTCACTCTCCGTACCACCGGGCTCCACAGTGGAAATATCCCATATAGGTTTTACCTCTGTCGCCGTTCCCGGAGTAGAGGAGCCTGTGACCGTCCGGCTTGTGCCCACGGCGCTAAGGGGAGAAGTAGTAGTGGTGACGGCCGGGTTTACGGAAGAGTTTCTCCAGAGCGTGGCGTCCAGCGTGGCCATTGTGGGACGGGCCCAGCTATCAGCCATGGACGAGAGCCACCTCCAGGGTGTGTTAGAGGCCATCCCCAATGTTCATTATGCCGGCGGCACGTCCCGTCCACGCTATTTCCAGATCCGGGGGATGGGGGAGCGGAGCCACTACGCCGATGAAGGGCCACCCAACTTTTCCGTCGGTTTTGTTATGGATGATGTGGACCTGAGCGGTCTCGGTATGGCAGGCCTCATTTACGACCTGCGCCAGGTGGAAGTGTTCCGCGGGCCACAGTCGTCCATCTTCGGGCCCAACGCCCTGGCGGGGCTCATTTCACTCCGGTCCGCCGACCCGGATGACCAGTTTACCGTCAAAGCACAGTACGGCCTAGGCTCCCAGGAGAACAGTCGGCGTGGTGCAGCAGTGGGAGGGCCTCTGGGAGAGAAGCTGGCCTACAGGCTGTCCTACCACTCCGGTTACATCAACGGCTTCAGGCAGAATATTTTCAGGAACAGCTTCGACAGCAACAAGCGGGATGAAAAGCTCCTTCGGGCGAAACTTAGGTTCGCCCCGTCACCTCGGTTCAATCTGCTGGGGACGTTCTTCCAGACCGTTCTGGACAACGGGTACGACGCCTGGGCGCCGGACAACAACACCTTTTTGCATACCTACTCCAACGATCTCGGCAAAGACAGCCAGACCACAGACGCTTTTTCCCTTCGCGCCAAGATGACGCTGGCTGAGAGGATTACCTTAACCTCCGTAACTGCCTACTCGGAAACGGACCTGGTCCACAGCTACGACGGTGACTGGGCGAACGAGGAATTCTGGGGTGCTGAGCCTTTCAATTTCAATCCTTTGACAGAGGGGTGGAAGTACGAGTTCTTTGACAGGAACGACCGGCACCGGGCCACGGTGACCCAGGAGTTCCGTGTTGTCTCCGGAGGATGGGTGGCCGGTGTTTACGGCAAGGCCATGAATGAAAAAAACGATGCCACAGGCTACCTTTACGGCGGGGATGCCACGGAGATGACCAGCGATTACGATTTTTCCGTTACTGCTGGTTACGGTCAGTTCCAACTGCCGATAGGGGACCGGATGGTGGTGAAAGGTAATATCCGGGTGGAGACCAATGCCATCCGATACGACGGCACGGCGGGAGGTTATGATGACCGATACCAGTTCGTCACTCTGGGTCCGGTGAATTACGAAATCGACCACATCCTGGTGGGCGGGAAGGGAGCGGTGCAGTTTCTCCTAACACCGACTTCCAGGTTGTTTGCCACGTTGGCCCGGGGGTACAAGGCCGGCGGTGTGAACCAGCATCCGTACCTGACCGAGACCAACAGGCTGTACGACCCGGAGTATATTCTTAACGCGGAAGTGGGTTACCGATTGGCCGGAGAGAGCCTTACTTTAAGCTCTGTTCTTTTCGCCGCCAGGCGGACGGGTCAGCAGGTCTCCATCTCCAGCCAGCAACTGGAGGGGGATCCCAACAGTTTTTTTTACTACACCGCCAACGCCACCACGGGGACGCTGGCCGGCGCCGAACTGGACGGAAAACTTCTGCTTGGGGAAAGTTATTCCCTGTCAGCTTCGCTGGGACTGCTTTCCACTTACATTGACCCCTTCACTTTTGAGTCGTCGGGAGGAAACATTACCCTGGGCAGCCGGGGAGCAGCCCACGCGCCGAGTTACTCATACACCCTGGCCTTCGATACCGGCCGGCCGTTCGGACTGTTTACTCATCTGGAAATTATCGGCAAGGATGAGTTCTATTATTCTGATAGCCACGACAATGTCTCCGGTGCTTACCAACTGATGAACGCCCATGTGGGGTACCGCCGGGGGCCGTGGTCGGTGAAAATGTGGGAGCGGAATATTTTAGACGTAAGGTACGCCGTTCGGGGCTTTTATTTCGGGCTGGAACCGCCGGACTACAAGGATAAGCTATACGTCAGCTGGGGCGACCCGCGCCACTACGGATTGATGGTAGAATTCAGTTTCTGACCGCTATTTATCCAGCTTCAGTTTCTTCAGTTTCGGGGCGATGATAAACTGGCAGTAGGGAGCGTTGGTGTTGTTATTGAAATAATCCTGGTGGTATTTCTCAGCCTGATAGAAAACATCCAGCGCTTGGATCTCCGTGACGATGGGGTCTTTGTACAGTTTTGATTCACCGGCTGCTTTCAGGGACGTTTCGGCAACCTTGCGCTGTTCTTCACCCTGAATGAAGATGGCGGACCGGTACTGGGTTCCCACGTCGTTCCCCTGGCGGTTCAGGGTGGTGGGATCATGGGCCTTCCAGAAGACGTCCAGGATCTGGCCGTAGGTGATCTTTTCGGGATTGAAGGTGATCTGTGCCACTTCGGCATGGCCCGTGTTACCGGTGCAGACAGCCTTGTAGGAGGGATTCTTCACATGGCCACCGGCGTACCCGGCCACCACGTCCACCACACCATCAATTCGCTCGAATACGGCCTCCACGCACCAGAAACACCCGGCGCCCAGGGTCGCGGTCTCATTCGTATCCATTCTCTTGTCTCCGGCAGTTAGGGTCATTGAAAATATTAGGCAAGTGAGTGTTGATTTCATTGAGGAAGGTATGACTTAACCTCTTTTTCTGTCAGGCGCTTATAACGGTCCAGAATTCCCCTTTCCCTCATTAGTCTTTCAATGCCTTTAATATCCATGGGTACAAAATCTGACACAATTTCAGCACCATTTTCGGTGATTACAATGAGATCTTCCAGCCGGATATAAATATTTTCTTCCGGTACCCGAAGTGCTGGTTCTATTGTGAAGACCATTCCTGGAAGAAGTTTTTTTGAATGATCACCCACATCATGGGTCGCCATGCCGACGCCGTGTCCCAGACTGGAATAATCCCGCTTGCTGGAGCGGGTGTAATTTTCAACAAAATTCTCGGCGGCCTTGCGATGATGATCCTGGTTGAATTCGGCTGATTTGAGAACAGCTTCCATTTCTTTTACAGCTTCCTTGCGTACCTGCACTGGTGCCACATTGGGGCGGATATTGTCCAATATGGCGCGGTAGCATTTTACATAAAACCCGTAGAGCTGGGCCTGTTCTTCAGAGAATTTTCCATCCACGGGCCACATTCGCGTAATATCACTCATGTAGTAATTGTAGTCTGGGGAATAGTCCATTAACAGTAAATCACCCTCTTTCAGCTGATCCTGTTTATTGTGGTAATGAGGCATGTAGGCATTTGTGCCATTGGCGATGAGGGAAAAGTAAGCATCCCCCTGAGAGCCGTTGATGTGGTAAATATATTTTGCGAGGCCGTCCAGTTCATACTCATAAATCCCTGGTTTCGTAGAGCGCATGCCCTCCATCAGCGCCAGGCAGGAGAGGACGGTAGCCTTTTTGATCACTTCGATCTCTGCTTTACTCTTGATTAATCGCATCTGATCCAAAATGGGTGTCAGGTCTCTGATTTCCGATCCCGCCATGTGGGTCGATATATTCTGGATGAAATCCTTGTACCGGGGAATAGTATGATCCCAGGGATCGTTCTGAATATCGCCATCGTAGCGAAGCAGCAGATCGCGGCTTTCGGCATGCCTTTCCGGTGGTGACTGGTAAAGATAGACAACCGGTTTCTTACGCATTCGCATCCGCGACAGATGTTCACCCATTGCTTTAGTGGAGTAGACATGATCAACACCGTTCAGTGCCTGGACCGCCTCCGTATCTTCCGCCGAAAGAAGAGGCCCTTCGCTTCGTTCCCGGCGGGCGTTCTTATGGGGCAGGTAGAGGGAGGTTTCACCTGATTCACCCTTGATCAACAGATAGGCGTGTGGCGTCTCGATTCCGGTGAGGTAGTAAAATTCGTTATATTGACGAAATTTTACATAACCGGTTTCAGTAGGTGCTCCCTGTAAAACAGCAATTGATCCCGGCTCCATCTCCCGCGCCAGTCTGGTGCGGCGTTCTTTGAACTCTTCGGCTGAAAAATATCCTTTAGCCGAAACAATGTTTAATAAGACTGTGAAAAGGATCAGGACTTTTGTTCGCATAGTTACCTCAATAAATGAAGTTGCCCTCGCAACATTGCCGGCGCAATTTGATTAACGATTGGTTTTCCGATTAATCCCACGGGTGTTTATTTAAACGGTTCGGTGACCACGTCCGGGCCGGCGTATTTCTTTGATTCGGCCACAATGCGCTCCACCTCGCGCATGAGGTTATCGTTCTCGAAAACAACACCATCCTTGATAGTGTGGATAATTCCCTCCGACCGGTACATCTCTTTGGTCTTCGGATCCATCATGATGGATCCGAAGGGGTAGAGGTATCGGAAATTTTCGGCAGGACTTCCGTCCACCACCAGGATGTCAGCTATATATCCTTTCTGGACCATACCCAGCTTCGGTTCGAGAATGGTCTGGGCGCTGTTGTAGGTAGCGGTGCGTAAGACCTCCAGTGGGTGCATGCCCGATTCCAGAACCAGCTGGAGTTCCCGGATGTTACCGAAACCGCCGGTGGACCACTGGTAGTTGTCATCGGTACCATAGGCGACCCGGCCGCCCCGTTTGTTGAACTCAAAAATGAGGTCTCCCCACAGGTCGTACATATAGTGCCACCGGTATTCGTCCAGGGATGTCCAGTTATACTGGAATGAAGCGTGATTGTCAGGGTTGGGGAGGTGCATTTCCCACAGTGCCTGGTGAGTATACTTCTCGTGCCACGGTAGGCCGTGGGCGCGGATGATATCCCTATTGGCCTCATAGGTGGCCCTGTTGGGCTGCATGGTGACACCGTAATAGACCAGTGAATCGACAACATCATTTAGCAGGCGGTGGCGCGTTTCGGGGTTTTCCCCGGCCTCGATCCACACCTGGGCCGCTTCCCGGAACCGCTTGTTCTCATCCCGGTAGTTATAATCGACGGGATAGTTTTGTACCCGCCGGTTGAGGGCCGATTCAGCATAGCCGTAGTGATGAACAATCATGGTAACGCCGAGGCGTGCCGCATCCAGGGCGTTGACCTGAGATGTGGAGGAAGGCTGAATATGTACAGCTGTAATCCCACCGGCGGCCTCGATTGCTTTTGCCGCGGCACCAAACATGACGGGGTTCCAGCAGAGACCGTTCAGGTAGACCTGGCGAACACCGTTCCGGATCATGGTTTTGGCCACTCTGTCGGCATTTTCGGGATTCATGAGAAAATCGCTTTCGAAGTCAGTTGTATTGCCCCATGAGTATATGGGGAATAACCGCGGCGCGATAATTTCATTGTTTCGTTCTGCTTCCAGCTGATCCTTCACTCGGCCCTGTTCAGCGGGACCGATGGAGGTGATCCCGGTGGCGAGCTGGAGGTAATAGATGTAGTCCAGGGGCAGGTCTTCACCACGGAGGTGAAGGTGGAGATTGAGCATGCCGGGCATGACGTAGAGGTTGTCTCCAGCGATAACACGGTCCCCTTTCATCTTGCTAGGTTCATCGGGGTCGTGCCCGCGCATTTCAGAAATGACGTTGCCCGTAACGAGTATGTCGTAAGGTCCGGTAGCGGGGCCGCCGTGACCGGGGATCACCATCACATTGCGGATCACAAGGCGCTTGTAAGGCCCGGCGCCGAGATCCCCGAAATCGACCATCTTTTTGGGATTCGGTTTATGCTTTACTTTTTCCAGTTGGGAGAAAATGGGAGAGTTTAGAAGAAGAGTGACAGCCAGGAGAGTTCTGAGATTAAACAGTGATTTCATCTATTGCTCCTTCGCGATTCTGAGATGATAGTGAAACGGAGTTGTCCGTTCCCCGTCAAAGATTACCCCACATTAATTCGGTAACTCAAAGTTCACTCTTTGAGGCGTCATAAACAAGTTTTCCGCCCACATATGTTTTTTCCACAGCGGTCCGCCTGATTTTTTCGGCGGGGACGGAAAGAATGTCCTGTGACAAAATAACAAAGTCAGCCAGCATACCCGGTTCCAGTGTCCCCTTGATATTTTCTTCAAAGGTGAGGAAGGCGCCGTTGCGGGTGTAGCCCAAGATGGCCTCTTCCATGGATAGGTGCTCACCGGGGCCGAAGACACGGCCCGTTTTCCCCAGGCGAGTGACGGAGGAGTGGAGCCCCTGGAAGGGGCCGGTGGGGAGGATGTCGCTCCCCAGGGCCACAAAGATGCCGTAGTCCATGGGTGTCCGGAGGGGGTTGTTGAGCTCCAGCCTGTCGTCGTCCAAGTTTTCCATGTAGCGGCTGTCCAGTGTCCAGGTGAAGTTGGGCTGCTGGGCGATGTGGATACCGTGCATGGCCATGAGGCGGTAGGTCTCCGCTGGCGGGGAGACGGTAAAGTGGTTCAGGTAGTGGCGATGATCGCCCCGGGGCCATTTCTCCAGCGCGTCCACGAACATTTCCACGGTCATCTTAATGGCGGCGTCACCAATGGCGTGGAAACCGAGCTGCCACCCTGTTTCGTGGGCGTCGAAAATGATGGTTTCCAGCGCCTCGTCGGAATAGTTCATTTTGCCCCGGTAGGTTTTTCGGCCCTTGTAGGGGTCAATGGTGTAGGCTGCCGGACCGGTAAAGCCCCCATCTGCCAGGATTTTGACGGCGCCTACTCGGAGATGGTCATCACCTTGGCCCGTCATGAGGCCGGACGCTTCCATCTTCTCCCTGCTGGTCCAGCGGATCTGGACAGTGGCCCGGGGGAGCTCCTCACCGTGCTCGTTGTAGACTTCCTGCCACTGGCCCCACTCTTCAATGGTGGCGCCGGCCTGGATGAAACTGGTGATGCCGAGAGAGAGGAAATGTTCCAGGTTGTTGATAAAGCTCGGTTTCAGCTCTTCCCAGGTGGCGTTAGGGACCAGCCGGTAGACCAGGCCTGCCCGCTCCCGGATGATGCCGTTGAGATCACCGGAGTCGTCCCGTTCAATAACGCCCCCTTCGGGATCCGGGGTATTTCTGTCTATCTCCGCCAGTTTCAGTGCCAGGGAGCTGGCCACGGCACTGTGACCCCCGGCACGGGAGAGGATAACTGGGTTTTCCGGCGCCGCCTCGTCCAGGTCCCACCGGAGGGGCCTCCGTTTTTCCGACAGATCGTCCTCAGCCCAGCCGTAACCGGTGATCCACTCACCGGGCCCCAGCTCTTCCGCCTTGGTCTGGATGCGGCTGTGGAGATCTTTGAGAGAAGTGAGGTCTCCCAGTTCCAGGTGCCGGCGTGGCCGGCCTCGGACGTGCTGGTGCGTATCGTTGAAACCAGGGATGACCGTTTTCCCATTGAGGTTAATTCTTTTTGCAGACCGGTAGTGGCGGGCCAGGGAGTGGTCGCCTACGGCGTGGACCACACCTTCCTTAACAGCCAGGGTGGCGTAGATGGGAAAACCGTCACCGGCGGTGACAATCCTGCCGTTTACCAGGAGCAGGTCAACTTCAGTTCTGGGACCGCATCCGAATGTTAATAAAAAGAGAAGGATGAGTAGTCTGGGACGAGCGTGCAAGGCTGTATTCAGGTGGGACTCTTAGGTTTTTATGGGGTGCTGAGAAGTTGAATAAGCGATTCTCTCGCCTCTCCTGGATTGAACTCATACGGTCCCGGACCGCCTTTATAGTGAACTTTCTCTTCATTGAGGATGTAGATCCGCTCCGGCCACGCGGAGAAAACGTCCGCAGCCGTGTTGTCCATACCATCTACAAGGGTGGGGATAGCCAAACCGAGCTTTTCGGTACAGAGCCGGGCTGCGGCCAGGCGCTCCTGGAAGGTTTCATGCTGCCTGATGCGAATGCCGGCCTCTTCGTTGGAATCGGCCTGCCACTCGTTCACACTGTGGGCCTCAGCTATGTAGACGATGTAAAAGTCCGCCGAATCTGCATAATCGTTGAAAAACTCTTGAAGTTCGCCGGACCGGCTGCGGAAGGGGGGTCAGGTGTAGCTGCCAAAAATGAGCACCGCAGGGCGGCTGCCCAGATGAGATAAACCGACGGAACCGGTCTCCTCTAACCTTTCCAGGCTCAGGTCCGGGACGGGATCTCCCTCGTTCAGTCTCTCTTCTTTTCTGTAGGTGGTGATGGTAGACCGCCTCATCTCCCGGCGCCGGGGATCAGACTCTGCGGTGACCTCGTCCATATCCCGCGGGTCGATAAATTCTTCTCTATTCATTTTTGTCTCGAGAGATACTGGTTCATCTGACAATCCTAATAAAGTTAGCTTGGAGGGGATCATGAAGTGAAGAGCTCTTTTTCAAAACTTTGTCGAATGCGACTATTTTGCGGATTGATCGGCTGCTATTAACTTTGCGCCCTTAAGAAGATGTAATAATGGCGAGAGTATGTGAAATATGCGGCAAAAAGCCCGTGGCCGGTAATAACGTGAGCCATGCCCACAACAAGAGCCGCCGCCGATGGAATCCCAATCTTCAGCGGGTTAAGGCAAACATTGACGGTTCTATCAAACGTATCCGTGTCTGTACAAAGTGCCTTCGTTCAGGCAAAGTGCTGAAGGCAGTTTAGTTCCCTTCAAAAATAGCAGTCTGATCAAACGTCTCTGACGGCGTTTCTCAGCGTCGTGTTTATTTATTCCAAATCAATTCGGCAGCCTGAAAGACACCCCCATGTCTATGAAGACGGCCTCACCATTATCTGTTATCGGGATCCCGCCGTTCAGGTCCAGCTGGATATTATCCCGGAGCATATAGGTAAAGCCCGTATCCATGGAGAGGCTCATATCTGACATTGCATCCATGGGACTGCCGCCCCAGGAGCCCACAAACAGGCCCACCCTTTCCGAAATACCATACCCAAGCAGGGATGCAAAAGAGAAGGCCAGTTCGCCATCAGCATGGGATGCAGCCAGATGCCAGTCCAGGCCCAGATCATCGGTTAATCCTTTGGAAAAGGGAAACACGAGATTAATCTGTGCGGCATCCATTTGAAATCCGTCCGTATCTGGTACAGACAGTGATAGCGCCACACCCATTCCGGGTAGCCCGCCATCCTCCCGGATAGCCATAAGCAATCCGGCGGTGACGCCCCCCAGATTGGATGAACTTTCAGAAAAAAGGTCATCCAATGTAAAACGGGCCTCAAGCTTTTGGGTTAATCCTGTCCTGAGCATGATGACACCTCCGTCATTCGGAGGTGTCCAGTTAGATTCAAACTGGTAATATCCTCTGGGAAGAATATGAATTGTCTCTACATGTCCGGGTCTTCCAGTGCTGAATTCAGGGCTATCCTGAGCTCGGCCAGCCGTTAAAAGTATCACCATGAAAAGCAGATTTCGGTAGGGGGGGACAGTGACACAATGGCGTGCACTGCTGGTGGTAATGCCCAGGCGTAATGTTAAAATCATATTCATTTTTTTATGACATGACCTCCCGAAACGCCGTCACGAACTTCAACATCTGTTCAGGTTTGACCAGGGTGAGACGACACCAGTCCAAGTAGGGGGGGAAGGGTCGACCGACTCGCACACCCCTTTCTTCCATCTCAGCCTGAAACTTCTGAATGGGGCGTCCGGTGTGGAAAAAGATGAAGTTCGTCTTTGAGGACGCATACTCTCGGCCCATTTCGTCAAGAACATCTGTCACGACTTTCCTTGCTTCATCATTTTTCTTCCGGCAGAACAATTGATGATCATTGTCTCTATAGCTGGCTAGCGCCGCTCGGAGTCCCATCATATTGAGAAGTCCTCCCGTCATATGAGGTTCAAGCGCTGATACGATCTCCGGTTTCGCAAAACCGAAACCAATCCTCATTCCTGCCAACGCGTGGATCTTTGAGGCTGTGCGAGAGACAAGAACATTTTCCCCAGCCTTCACCAGGTCTATCATGGAGCGATAGTTCTTATCACGAACATACTCATGATAAGCTTCGTCAACGAAGACAAGCGCCTTCTTTGAAGCTTCCTCGCAGAACGGGCGCAATCTCCGATCCTTTGTGATATTCCCTGTAGGATTGTTAGGATTGCAGACATAGACCAGCTTCGTCTTGGCACTTATTGCTTTGCGCATGGCGGGAATATCCATCTCAAAGTCATCTTGAAGGGGAATTTTCTTGAGCACAGCACCGGTTGTCTTTCCATAGTCATTAATGGCTTCAAACGTGGGATCGGGAGAAAGGATTTCCCCACCATCCCGTCCGTAGGTGAGTGCCGCAACATTCAGGACTTCCGTGGAGCCTGCACCGATGAAAACATGTTCAGATGTTAGTCCCACTTGATCGGCGATGAGTGCTTTGAGTTCAGCAGTAGCCGGTTCCATGTTGTACAGGTTTGCTTCCTGGAAAGCCATTCGCATGGCACGTCGTGTTACCGAGGAAGGGCCATAGGGATTTTCATTGTACATCATACGGAGAGGCACTCTTCTCGAAAGCTTCGATGATGCAATAACAGGCGTGAGGAAGAACCCTGAACCTGCCGCCGCTGCTCCACCAGCAATTGTGAGACTTCTAGACAACCATTCGCGTCTTGTTAGTGTATGACTCATATGCTTACCTCCTTAAGAGAATAGCAGTTCAACTTTTTTATCTAATAACCAAAGGTCATTCAACTGAGAAGCGTTCGAACCAGTTCCTCAGGTAAAGCTGTACGCGGATGAAATTGGTCGGTGGCCTACTTCTGCTGTGCCAACCATCGGTGAGCCGGATCATGGCTGTAGGCACTTTCCGAAGTTTCAAGGCTTTGTAATACTGTTCCGTTTGCTCCATTGGAGTTCGGAGATCCTTCTCTCCGGTCATGAGCATGGTAGGAGTAGTGACGTTGCCCACGTACATGAGGGGTGAACGCCGCAAGTGCTCGCTCGGATCCTCCCAGGGCAAATTCTCGAAGTTGTAGTACCAGGACGAACCATCCGTCGTTCCAACGAAGCTCATCCAGTTGATGACGGGTGCTTTAGAGACAGCAGCGGTAAACCTGTCCGTGTGACCAACTATCCAGGCTGTCAGAACTCCTCCTCCACTCCCGCCATAGACAAAGAGATTTTTATCATCGATGTATCCGCGCGAAAGGACTTCATCCACACCTGCCATGAGGTCATCAAAGTCCTTGTCTGGATATGCATTCTTTATGGCATTACCAAAAGCGCTTCCGTAGCCTGAGCTTCCACGGGGATTTGTGTAGAGAACCACATAGCCATTTGCGACGTGATTCTGATTTTTGAAATCGAATCCCCCATTATACATGGCATGAGGTCCACCGTGAATCCTCAAAATCAGGGGATATTTTTTTGAGGGGGTAAAGTCGGGTGGCTTCACGATCCATCCCTGAATACGAAAATCGTCCACCGATTTGTACCAGATTTCTTCCACCTCTCCCAGTTTGACTTCCGACAGATGTGTTTTATTCGAAGCGTAGAGTGTTTGAATTTGTGACGGCTTCCGGATCGTGAAAGAGACCAAGTTTTTCGGTACGTGGTAGCTGCTTAGTGTCCCCACAGCCAGGCCGAGCTTACCGATGTCTGTGATACGGAGAATATGCTTTCCCTTGGTTACAGGTCGTGGTTTACCGGATAGTGGCGCAAAGTAGAGATTCGAAGTGCCGTTCATAGCCGCGGTGTAGTAGACACCGCTTCCATCCTCCGACCAGGTTAGATTGCCCGGCCGACGACCCATTTCCTCCGCAATCCGTTCAGGCTTGGAGCCGTCGGCTTTCATGAAATAGAGTCCTTCTTCGATGTAGGTGTCGTCACTCCAGTCGTGACCGGTGTAGGCAATATAATGACCATCTGGAGACGGTACTGGACCACGGTCCGGCCCTTTTCTCTTTGAGAGCTGACGAATGTTTCCAGAATTAACATCCACTGAATAAATTTCAGATTCTCGCCACTGGTATTCCGCATCTTCAATTCGAAGAGACTCAAAGACTATGGCTTTTCCATCTGGCATCCATTTAAAAGAATCATGATGCCAATTACCATGGGTTAGGCGGTGCGGTGTACCACCGTCAGCGGGAATTACGAATATGTGACGATATCCCTTGGGATGATAACCTACCCGATCGCGACGGTAGTTGAGTCGCTCGATTATGGTGGGTTTTCCGGTCCAATCCGCTTCGTTGGGCTTAGGTGGCATATTGATATTCCACAGTCCATCATCATCTGGAGGTACGACCATCTGGAAGGCAATGGAATTTCCGTCAGGCGACCATGTGATGTTCGAGGGTGAATCAGTAACACGGCTGACCTGGCTTACTGCGCCCTCTGCGTCCATCCAGCGGACGAAGAGTTGGGTTCCACCTTGTTTACCTGGGGCAAGGAAGGCAATTCGCGTACCATCGGGTGACCACTTAGGAGATGATCCGTCAATGAGAAACCGGTTCTTTTTACCGTCAACATTCATTATCCAGAGAGAGGTTTCCCAATTGTCATTTACAGCATCTACCCACCTTCGGGCGTAGATGATCTGCTGACCGTCAGGAGAAAGTTGGGGGTTTTCTACATCTTCCCAACTGAGATAACGATCGACAGTGAGCCGTCCGATTTCCTGCTGTGCAGGTGTGGAAGATCCTAAAAGAAATAAAACAAAGAAAAACAATTGAATAGGGATATATGGTTTTTTCATAATGCCAATGTAGTTTTTTGTTTAGATAAACGCAAGGTTGCCAGCTTCCGATTGTCTTTCCCGTTCTCTAGCCTTAGGTTTATCAAAGAGGGTCAAATGGAATCAAATAAAATCGATATGTGGACTCAAGTTCATGTGGACACGCTTCGATATCTATCTACAGGGCAACAGGTAGGCCTGGGGGCTGAAGCATAAAAAAATGCTTCCACTATTCTTCTTAGCCTTGTCATGTATTACTGTAAAAACACCGGAAAAACATGCTGATTACGTAGTTCTTGGCAAATCGATCAATCACCGACAGAGCCCTGATAGCGAGCTGGCTTTTTTAAACACGGTTTTTTTCGGTG
>JYMV01001127.1_pt1 | contig 33994 bp, 29 predicted proteins | sample 338911 | NCBI WGS metagenome assembly JYMV01 (sample SAMN03354496, study PRJNA234377) | hydrothermal vent metagenome | biome: Deep sea; feature: Hydrothermal plumes at the Eastern Lau Spreading Center, Western Pacific Ocean; material: Seawater | place: Tonga | collected 2009 | depth 2000 m m
AAACTAATTAATCCCCGTGGTCTCAATGAGTGGCTGGTTTAATCTGTGTTTACCATCCTTATTAAATCCTCCAATTATCTACCATTCCATTTTCAGTTTTTACCGTTTTCTGGTTATAAAGTCTTAAATATAGAACTAAAATAATTAAAGGAGAAATTAATGACACTAAAAGAAATTAAGGATCGCTGGTTTGGAAGTTGGAATTCATCTTCGGTAGATGATAAAAACAGCACCAAAGTAAGAAATCAATTTACCGGCATTAATGAAGATGACTATATCGGATATATAAAAAATGGCCAATGGGTAGTTGGTAAATTAAGCGAATATAAGTCTCATTTTTATAATGAAAAAATTAGTGTTAATGCCCATACATTAACCATTATTAAATTCGAGCAAGATCATGATGAGATAAAATTATTAAAAACCACCGACAAAAAGGAACACTTAAGATTATTATTGGAAGAGAAGAGGCACGAGATAATAGTATCTGGTAGTGCCAAGGGCACCAATAAATATACTCTAAATATAAATAGTTTTTTAAAAAATATTGTTTCAGAAGATAAAAAAGCCAATACAGAGTCTGTCCACTTATCTGTTTTTGCGAATAATACAATTATTTTAGAAAAACTAAAATTACAAATCACTCAACTTTCCGAACAATTAGAGTCCTACCAACGCGAACCTAACGGCGGTATAATTTTTAAAAATGCATCCCAAGAGGATAAAGTTCTATCACCGTTCATTGAAGCGATTCAGGCGACTATTAAAGAAGTTAATATAGCAAATAATACTTCATATACATCAGAGGAATCGAAGAATCACATTGCCCACGTAATAGATGGCTTATACTATAATGTGTCTGATAAAGCAGCACCAGAAAAGGAGAATCTAACCGAACTAGTAAATATCTTCATGGGAAACAATACTTTTGAGCAATTAACAAAGAAGCTATCAGAAAATGGAGGTTTTAAGACTGGCTTTAAAGAGGCGATAGATAAAACCAAGGGTGAACTTCATACTTGCTATAGTTTATTTACAAAGGAGTATGGGGAAAAATTCACTATTTTATCTGCAGCGGAACAAGAGATCTTCATCCATACAAAAAGTTTACTGTATCCAGGTTTAAAAACGCAAGGCAAGGGTTACCCGGATATATTGTTTGTTGGTAGTAATAACCAACTTATTTATAGCGCCCCAACAAAAACCAATTTAAATGTAGCGGCTAATTTTGAAGGCAACCAGATAGTGAGACACCCCTTGGATATATTTCATAATATGAAGGCTTGCTTTGGGGCCGAAGGTAATTTTAAATTTTCTGACCACGATTGGAAGCAGGATAATATAGATAAATTCAGGAAGCACATAAATTCAGAAAACTGGAAAAGTGTGAAGAAGGGAGCAGAGTCTAGAACTGGCTCTGAAAATTTAAAAATATTAACCGCTGAAAATGCAGAATACAAGGATTTTAAAATAGAAACTCATCAGGTATTTGCATTTCCATCAGAAACAACAACAACAAAGTTCATTAATGAAGCATTAGATGATGAAGCCAAAGAAGGTGTTACACATAAAGAACTAGGAGCATTATATGCGTATATGTTCGGTGAATTGTCAAACAGTACAATTAGAACAGATCAGTTTGAAAACAACGTTTCTCTAATGAAAGAACCTAGTGTGTCAAATATCAATGACACTCAGATGGAATTTTATCCAATTTCCAAAGCCGGCATAACAGATAAGTTAAAAACCACCTTGTTGAAAGTTTTTGATCATTATAATGAAAAGAGCGATGCTGAACTTGAAAAACTGAAGACACCACAAAAAGAATTTTTAATAATGGCCGGATATATAAATGACAAAAAATATAGTGATTTAAGTAAGTATGGGGTAGATTCTGATTTTAACGACCTAGTTGTAAAACTGAAGATTCGAGAGAACGAAGCAATCCAAGCAAAAAACGAAGCAATCCAAGCAAAAAACAAAGCAATCCAAGCAAAAAACAAAGCAATCCAAGCAAAAAACAAAGCAATCCAAGTAAATGATGCAATGTACCAGTCGGCTGTGCACTGGGCAGTGCTTGGTGACCCTGAAGCGCTAAAATTGTTCCAAAAAAACCTTTCTAAAAATGAAGAAACTGCCAAAGAAAACCTAATAGAGGCTTATAAAAAAGCAAAATCAGATGAAGCTAAAGTTATTTTATTAAAGATGCAGGAAATTTACAAACCCGGCACATCCAAAGGTAAGTTATTAACTCACCTTAAGGATAAATACAATACTGATACAGTAAATCAATCCGTTAAACTGAGCGACACGGAGGAACTAGCGGAATATGTAATCTCGATGAAATTTGCGGAAGATATGGAGATAAAGACAGTTCAACAAATATTGGAATCCAATCCACTTTCAGAGGTTTTTTCCCAAGAGGAAAATCAGATTATTTTATCCACAATAGGCGAGCGTAGTAGTAATAATGGCAAGGCAAAAACCGGAAGTCATGAGCCGATTAACTTTAAGCCTTCGTAGTGTTGGTGTGAGTTTGGATGCTTAATCACTTTTCAATTTTCATAGAAGGAATAAGAGCCAACCAATCTTTAATTGCATCAAATGTGGAGCTTGATATTCTTGGAAATCCCTGGATTGCGGGGTTAAACTCTTTTTTGATAGAGTAGGCAGTGAAAGAATTAAATGCTGAATTTGGGAATACTGAAGCCCACTTTTCTTTGGAAAGCGGGCTTTTAATATCTTTGCCTTGAAGGCCTTCACCGACGAATCTTAAATTATTTGGGGTGTTGCTCATAATGTAGTAAATCGAAAGTGCTCTTGCAAGCAACTCTTCGGGCGAGAATATATAATTGTCTTTTAAACCCTCTAAATAATACTTTGAGTCAATGTGTAGTAGCTCGTCTGATAAGACGGAGGCGACCATATGTGCAGAGGCGATTTTAAAATCATTATTTATTCCCAAATAATCAATTTTCAAAAACCTCTTTTTAAAAAACTCATAACGGTCAAGAGGGGTTTTCCCATTGAAGTAATGGTTTAGGTATTTTTCGCTTGAAGCCGAACCAATGACGTATGTAGAAAGGCCATAGCTTGATTTTGGCATAAAATGGACTAAATCACCGTTTTGGAGAAGGTGAACTATGTAGGGGCTTAGACGATGCATGGTCTCATGAATCAAGTTGGTCGGCCGGAGTTTGGTAGTTGTATTAATGGAGATAAAAGGAGGTTTTGCACCAACAAAGGTGGTCGTGGCCCGGACTGAGGATTCTAGGTGGTCAACAAAGCGGTAAAGTGATTGCCGGTATTTGTAGAAATGCAGGTCTGAGTTTGATAGGTTGAATAATTTTTTTGTTTCAGCCAGAGCTATATTAAAATCTTTCAAAGCACTTTTTGATGGAGAACCGGTGTACAAGTCTGGTTTTGAGTAAGGTAAATGGCTATTTTTAGTTGGAGAACAAGCTGAAAGTAAAATAATACCGAATAATAGTGGCCAAAGACGTAAGTATGTAGATTTTTGATTCATTTTTGAATTATATTGAAAAAACCATCAAAATGACAATAGCAACCAGGACAAAGTACTCCTTGTAATCAACCTGGAAGCGGTACTTTGGCTAATAGTGATAGATACTGTATAATGTTGTTATATCAATGTTTGTATCGAGGGGTTTTTGATAAAAAATGCCCATTATTATACTAATCATTGATGGTTATATAATTAATTTATAATAAGGACAAAAATGACAAACCCTTTTAGCGTAAAAAATATCACAAGCTTTGACGATCTAACTGACCCAGAGAGTGGATACAGTAGTTCTGGTGAATTTGGCGTGGAAGAAGGCACGTTAGATATATACTGTGAAGATGAATTAATTGCCGAGGCAGTAGAAATAGATATGGAATATAGTGTTGATTCCAACAACAATATTGATTTTTCCATGTTGTGTATAAATGATATTAGGTTAGACGTAGAGTTTGATGCCTTGGATATTATCAAAGCAGCCGATAATTTTGATGGCAAGGATATCTTTATACAGGACTTAGAGAGTGGAATTAAAAAGTCAATCGAAGGCGGGTTAATAAAAAAAGCATGGGCAATTGGTGTTTTGGATGAGTACTCTCTCAAGGTGACACAGGCAGAGACTCCTGGCGGTGAATATTATCAATATGGAATTAACGGCATTATTGGTATTTAAAAATCATTAAAAATGTTAACATCTGTAAGTTGGGAGTTTTTAAGATAAGTGTGTCTACCATTATAAAAAAGCATAAGTATGATAGATGTAATTCATCAAACAAGACAAATGACAATGGGAAAACAACAACAAAACACCTCGGACAAACTGCAAATATTAAAAAGTATATTTCATATGGACGTGATTAGTCATGTACTGCTAACCTTAGTTACATTTGGATTTGTTAATATCTATATTGCCATCCGACAACTTGATAGTTTGGAGAAGATACTGAACACCAGGATTGAGAGACGTTTTTTAATAGGCGTATCAGTGTTGATGATTATGACATTTATATCTTGGCTGGCATTTATGGTTAATCCAGAATTACTAATGATTTTTGCTGCTTTATTTACACTGGTGTGGATGGGGTTGATAATTCAAGCTATTTTGGTGATTAATAAAATCAGACAAGCCGTGGATATACCTTATGGCAACCAACAGTCTTTTAATGGGATAGCACTGATGCTTTTCAATTTATTTTATTTAAATTATAAAATAAAGGATTTAATAGATACTCAAACGGTGAAGAAGAATAATGAGCACTTCTATTCTTTGGAATGTAATGCATTGTTTTTAGCAGAGAAAGAAACTAACGAGAAAGCTAAGGCAGAAAACGATTTTAAGGTGAAGTACCCAAACTTAGGTGATAACCTAAAAGAAGAGGATTTCATTAGGTTATCTGATAGAATGAAGAGGATAGCAAAGAGAGACTCTTATAGAGAACAAGTGCCATGGATAGATTTTACAGCCATAGAAAGGCTGCTAAGTTTTCATTAATAGTTCACTATTGGCCTTGGTGTCAATTGCTGGGAAAACAAAAAAAGCAATTTAAGATTGTAGTTGATTCTTGAACAATAGTATTGAATGCCTAAGGTTTGAATGATATGATAGAATTAACTTAGATAAATTTAGGAGAAATTCATGTTATTAGAGATTGTATTTGCTGCCGGCTGTTTTTGGGGTGTTGAAAAGAATTATGAGCATATACCTGGGGTGGTTGATGTAGTTTCTGGTTATACTGGTGGAAATTATGACAACCCAACTTATCGTCAAGTTCTAGCTAACAGAAAGAGTGCAAATCCGGAAAAGAAATCCGGCTTATTTAACCTCTCAGATTTGTTTAAAAAATTCAGCAACAGTGATGATGAAAATCATACAAAGCTTAGTCAACGCCTCATTAACCATACTGAAGCGGTTAAACTAACTTATGATACTAAGTTGGTATCTACCGAATATCTAGTAAAAAACTTTTGGGAATTACACGACCCAACACAAATAGATGGACAAGGCAATGACAAAGGCAACAACTATCGCTCGGCTATTTATTGGACAAATGACGACCAAAAACAAATTGCAGTAGATACTAAAGATAAATACCAATTACTATTAAACAACAAGGGTTTTGGGAAGATTGTTACTGAATTGAAACCACTGACTAAATTTTGGAAAGCCGAAGATTATCATCAGGACTATCTTGCAAAAAATCCAAACGGCTACTGCCCTAATCACAAAACCGGGGTGAAGTTTGCTAACAAGGGCATGCTTAAGGAAAAGCTAGGAGAAACCTACAATGAGCATTTAAAAAATGTAATATTGGAGCCCTTAGTCGGTAAAGAGATTGTGGTAATTGAATCAGACGCGTATTGCGCGTATTGTGTCGCTTTTAAGGAAAAGGTATTGGATGCTTATCAAGGTAGTATTCCTGTTAGAAGTGTTTTTGCACACAACCTAAAAGGCTATACCATCAAAACCGAAACCTTTGCCACACCAACCATTCTATTTATAGAAAACGGTGTAGAGAAGGCGGGATTCCAAGGCTATCTATCTCCTGAAGAATTTTACAAATTGTTAGGAAAATTTAAATTAGGCAAATCCAAGGCCTTTGATATTGCTTTTAATCAAGGCACAGAAGGTAAGTTTTGCAAACAATACGATATTTTTAAAAATACGCCAGATGGAGTATTTGTAGATAAGCTCTCTGGTGTGCCTCTATTTGATACAAATGACCGTTTCAATTCCAAAAGCGGTTGGCTGAGTTTTACTCAAGCCATTGATGACGCTACTATCGAAAAACCAGACAATAGCTACGGCATGAGCCGTGTTGAAATTATTTCAAAAAGCACTGGCATTCATCTAGGTCACGTATTTGAAGACGGTCCAGATGGTGGTCGTCGTTTCTGTATCAATGCCAGTGTACTGGATTTTATTGCAGATTAGGGGATTTAAAATTTTTTAGCTACCAAGTATTAGATAAACACCAGTAGATTTCTGCATCTACCATCACCAACAAAAACAATTCTTTGTTTGCCATATATTTTAGATATATTTATTGGTTGACTTTACTATGTCTCCACCTAAGATAAAACTATACCCATAAAATATAAATTTAAAATACTTGCAGGAAATCACCTATGATTAAAAAAGCCTTACTATTGACCGCCACCCTATTTTTCACTACCACTGCCCTCTCTGTAGACTGGTTTAGTGCTGGGAATGTTAGTCCAGAATTCAAAACCGAGCTCAGGGAGAAAATGAGCAACTTAACACCAACTCAAAAAGAAAATTTCAAAAAGAGATTAAGGTCTTTATCTTTACAACAACAGAAAAACCTCAAATCAGAAGTTAAAAATTGGAGAAAAGCAAAATCTATCACCAGACAACCAATCCAGATGAGTGAGGAACAAAGGGCTCGGAAGATGAAGCTGATGAAGAAGCGAAAGATGGGTATGAGTGAGGAGCAAAGGGCTCGGAAGATGAAGCTGATGAAGAAGCGAAAGATGGGTATGAGTGAGGAGCAAAGGGCTCAGAAGATGAAGCGGATGAAGAAGCGAAAGATGGAGATGAAGCCCAGGATGAGGAAAAATCTGCAGAAAGGAATGAAGAGGAAGTCTGAGGCCGAGAGAGGCAGGATGAGGAAAAAAATGCAATCAATGAGCCCCACACAAAGAAAGCTATTTAGAGAGAGAAAAAGAAAATCAATGCGATAATATCTTCGCCCAAAACTTAAGTAAGGATTAATAATTAAAATGAATGTTTTCTGGTTTAATGCAAAAAGACTATATAATTAAATATAGAATACCAAAGAACGCGCTATGAAGCTAAACCTTTTTCAGATTAAGATCATCCAGCAAAAACTCCAGGAAAATAATTGGGAGTTAAAATCAGGTGGTAAGTTATCAGTTGATTCCACTAATTTTGCACCTTGGCATTTGTCGTTTCCAGATAATATTAATGATAAAGCACCGATAATTTACTCACACCAAAGTCATAATTATGGATATCAGGATCTAACGATACGGAGCAAGGGGATAAGTTTGGGGATTCACGACCACGAATTATTCACTTGGGAGAAGTTATTAGATTTTATTGAGTTAAGGCTGAAAGTTATTTATCAAGCCCCGATGACTTACTTAGGCACCCAAGAATATTACGAAAAATAACGTCGCTATTTCACCCACACCCACCCATCTTTTTTATGGACAAACTTCACGGTAAAGCGGTAATTTTGTTTTATTGGTTCTTTTTAAAATTTTAATTAACTCTGGGCCGTGTTATCAGTATTGTATTTTTTTAAAATATTAACTTGGTCCCTTCTTAGTCTCTAAATCCACTAAAACACCTTCGGCATCAATGATTTTTATAAAATCAAAGCCTTGTTGTAAAACAAGATTATGAAAAATGGATAGGTTTTTCCAGGTTTATATATTCGGTCTAATCTCTTTAAAACGTTCGACTTTGCTTGTAAATTCAAAAAGAAGTAAGAGGCACATAGTTGTAGAAATAAAAAACAATGATTGTTTCGGCTTTGTATATACGATACAATAAAGGTAATTATTTACTTACTAACAAATCTATATCCATACAAAGGAGAGCCATCATGAAAAAACCAACTTTAGTATTAGCAGCCCTACTAACAACTACGCTAACATTTGCAAACCCAATTGAGAGCTTAAAGGTGGTTTCCGAGGATACTCAAGCTCATAACTCAACTGGATTGCAAACTGTGGATTTTGGAGCTATTAGAGGTTTCCTTGAGAGTCAAATGTCAAACCTTGATTTGCCCGCCACGGAAATTGCAGCATCAGAGCCTGCATCAGGCGAGACAACCCCAGAATTGGATATCGACTTCCAGGGTATGAGAGATTTTCTAAATCGACGTTTAAACCAGAAGTAAGTGCCAACCAAAAAAAGCCAGAAGTAATTAATTGCTTCTGGCTTTTTTTGGTGCTTAAATTCAGTGCTGATTAGCCAGTAGTTAAACGCCACATAATACAACCTGCTCTCTAAAAACCTCAATCAAATCTTTACTTAGAGTTTCATCGCCTTTGCAAATAGTGGTTAATAATGTATGTATTTCTCCACAAACACGATGTACCTCTTTTGTGGCATCTGCTGCCACCAAGTCCAATGCTTTAGCCATAGATTCAAGAACCTCATCACTAATAAAATCACTATCCCCATCAAGTCTATCCATAACTTCTTTCTTGAAGTCACCACAGGAAATAGAGCCACTTGGCCATATGCTATTAATCAGTGGCTCTACATTATTAAGTAATAATTTAGCTGCTTCTAAGTCGTTAACTACCATAGGCTTATCTATGTCATTATTGAAATATTCGTTTAAAACTTCCGAAGCCTCTCTAATTTCATTCATTTGTTCTCTGGAATATTCTTGTGTCTTCTTGTTTATTCTGGTACTCATATTCAAAACCTAATACTTTGTATTTTATGTACTTTAATTATAGCATATATGTCAATTAATAATAGCTATTTAAGGATTAATTGACAGTAGTCGATAACCTATAAAGGCCTAGGCCTATCCACTTAGAGATAATAACTCCTTTTATAGATTGTTGAAATATGGATAGGTTTTTGCATGTTTCTATAAGCAGTGATGTTTACGATATAGCTCTCATTCATTCATAATTTAATAAAGATGTTATTAAATTGTCACATAATAATAAATTGTAGTTATAATATATAATTGACATCAATGGGAAAATATAAAAATGAAATCAATAGATAGAATATCCACAGATGAGTTAGTGCTATACTTAACGGAGAATGGATTTGACAATATACAAGCGGCAGATTATTCCAAAGCTGAATTAATAAGCCTTATCAAAGACAATGAGGCAACAGCTAATAGATCGAATAATGGTTTAGATGCCAAAGCTAAAGTTGATGCTGTAATTTATGGGAAGGTTGAAACAGATATAATAAAAAATATTTTGGATAAGATATATCAGTCAAACTTAGCCAGAATAAAAAAATACCCTACCCAAGACAAACCAACTGCCAATATCGTTACTGGTCCACCTGGAGCAGGGAAGAATTATGCTATTGATAAAGTTATACGTTCTGAGTACGAAGACAACGATGCAGATAATGAAAATTATATCAAGATAGATAATGAGAATTATATATCTGGAGATAACATAAAGGAAGACTTTCAGAAAGCGGTTCAAGCCTCGGATTTAAGTCAAGAGACGAAAACAGAACTTGATGACTCCTCGTTTGTTCATAGGCTAACGTCTGATATTTCATGGAAATTATTTGCTGATTCAAAAGAATTAAAAAAGAACTTTATCCTGGAAATGCTGGGTATGTCGCCGGAACAAGATTCTGCAATGTATCTTGATTTGGAGGAAAATGGCTATGACGTCAACATCATAAATGTCCTAACTACAACTACAAAATCAATTGATAATGCAATCAACAGGTATTTTTCGATGGGTGGAGAAGATGGTGGCCGATATGTCGGAATAACACATATGGCCATGACACACGAAAAACAACTCCTCGCCTTTATTGAGACCATGAGAATATTAAAAAGGAACGGATCTAAAGTAAACGTTAATACGCTTGATAATAGTATGTTGGAAATGCTCAGCATCTATTTAGGGCCTGTTGGAGACATGAATGTTGATGAATTGGATGAAATGTTTGATAGCTTTATAAACATAGAAGCGCTGGGGTCAGATCTTTGGTTTACAGGCGATAATCACGCCGTCGACCTTTCTCTTTTCTCTCACGATGAAGAGGGTAATTTAGTCGTTGCTCTTATAAAGAGGGGCCAAGAACCATTTAAGGATAGTTTTGCACTCCCTGGTGGATTCGTAAATACCGAATCTCACAAAGGTGAAGAATTTAAATTAGGTAAAGAAACTCACGAGGAGGCCTCGAAAAGAGAATTTCTGGAGGAAACTGGGCTACCCATATCCTCAGATCTAACAGAAATAGGATACTACGATGATCCCGCAAGAGATCCAAGAAATGTAAAGGATGCGCAGGTTGTATCAACCGCATATTCCTCATACGTAGACACCAATGAAGAAATTATTGGACTAGATGATGCCTCCGAGGCTAAATGGGTTAAAGTCAGTGATATATCAAGTGGAAAAATAAAATTGGCCTTTGACCACTCGATGATATTAAATGACTCTTTGGAAGAAATGGCTCACAAGATTGAAGCCGGGAAAAAACTTCAAATGAAAAAAATATTGGACACGGTAGAGGAGAATTCACACACACGCGGTGTTAATGTTAATAAAGCTAAAAATCCAATCCACCAAATAATGGGTGGGTAAGTCGACAGTAGTCGATAATCTATAAAAACCTATCCATTTTGATACTATGACTCCATTTATTTGGAGTTTTTTACGAATCGAACAAAGTGAAGCGAGTAGGTCATAGACATTTTATATTCGATTATTTATCATAAGCGACGTATTGTCGATGCTTGATGTTATTACTCACAGCCTTTATACAAAACTCCATCAAGCAAAAAATTAATGCCTGGGTTCATGAAAACCACCCAGAACTAGAAAAACTATACATATGGCCAACCCCAACCATATTCAAAAAATTCCGAGATGAATTTATATCAATAGCCATGGTCACCTTCATTATCTCCGTAATAATATCCCCAATATCCTTTATTTGATCAGGTCTATTGATTTTAATTGCCCAGCCTATATAGTCGGGTTCTATAATCAACTAATTCAAATAAAAAGGACATAAAAAAATGAATATTTTCTTAAAAGCAACAATAATTACATTAACAGTAGCATCTACTCAAACATTCGCCTCATGTGTTGAATCAAAGGAACAAGCAGGAAATAAAATGTTTAAAGCCCCGAGTTGTTTAGAGGTAAAATTAGCATGCACTGTTTACCACCTAGATGAAAACAAGTTAATAAAAACCCGCCATAATACATTTGCATGGGGATTGTCTGGTGCTGAGATTATCACTTTGAAAAAAGACCTTGTAGCAAAACAAGCAGCAAACGCCTTGGGAAAATGTAAGTCTTCTGATTAATTCATAAGCCAAACCATTAGTTTAGATGCCGATGAAAGTCGGTATTTTTTCGTCCATTAATTCTCAGCTTATATCAACTGCTGTATTAAAGTAATGTACACCTTTGAGATTTAGTTCCTAATTTAGGATATAATGGTAGTTCAACCAACAGTCTAAAACCAATGCCGAAGCAGCCACTAAGAATACAGGAACTAGCCGAATACAAATCAGGCAAATGGCAATACATTCCATCCTTAAATATCAATCACATCCAGCACAACATCATCACCCATCACCTCAGAATTCACCAGTGGCAACCCACCCTAACAAAACCGAATAACAAATCACCCATCACCTTTCTCCATCCAAAAGATACAGCCCAACAACTTACCCTCCACCCCAAGAAAATCTACTTATCTACTTATCTCCCAAGTCCACTAACTTGGAACACCCTCATAAACCACATCACCAAATAAACGGTCCTGAATGAAACATTTGAGATTGTTTTTTATTATTTTCATAAAACTAATAAGTTGAGTTAATATAGGATAATAACAATAAATAAGGAGAAAAGATCATGCGCTACGGGCATCCTAATGATTACCCCAAAGGAACACTTGGCGGAATCCAAAAATCCGAAGATAAAACCGATATTGAGAAGGCGGAGGACTTTTTTAGAGAATTAACACCAAAAGAGGTGATTGATTTTGACCTTTCAGGACTAGCAGAAGAAGTGCGCCACCACATATTTGGAAAAAAACACAAATTCATAAAGGGGGCTAGTAGCGATCCATTGAGTTACAGTAATATTCAAGGATCTTTGACACACTCTAATGCCTTCCTGGACCCATTAGAGCAAACACATTCTGAAGATGAAGTTGCATGGCAACAGGCTATGAATAAGAAGGCAAAAGAGAGCCTTGAGGTAGATGAGAAAAATCGTTCCTTTACAGGAGACGCTTATAAGTACGAAGACGATGGTTGGAACGGTTTCTGATGGTGCTTAACCTGCTTGAGAAATACTAAAGCTATTGAGCGTATGGACACCGACGTTAAATTAGGGGCTTCACTGGGTGGCATAAGTACTGGTTTCATGACGGAAGTAAATAAATCACTTGCTGAAATGGCGCGTAATATCAAAGAGTTGCAATAGGGGATTGCAATAGAGGCGGGGAATCCATCCGGAAATGAAGATATTTTGCCCGAAGATCCTTCATATGCAATAACTCATAACCCATTATCAGACATGAAAGGCGATAAAAAGCCAAGTAACTGGAGAGGAAAAATCAAAAAATTAACTCGCGAACAGTCTCATTATCACGACCAGTGGTAAAACCTCACTAACGCCTTGGGAAAATGTAAATCTTCTAATTAATGGTTTGGTTGACAAATAATAATATTAAATATAATATTATTATTATTAATCACTTAAAGACAGCCAATGAATATTTTTTTTAAAGTTTCATCCATATCTATTTCTTTACTATCAACAGTGTTTTTAACTGGATGTGGCTCAAATCCAGTTAAAAAAGATGCCAACTATTATTCTGCAATTGTTGACAAATATGGTGTGAGTGATTACATAAAAAACCATAAAAAAAACCCAGAGCTAACAAAAACTGGCAGGTTAATTTATAAGCCTAAAACATTTTTAGATAGAGGGATAACCAAGACATCAAAAATGAGGTTCTATTCCAATATGTTCGGATGTAAAGCACCTGGTAATTGTAGTGATTATGATAACCAAGCATCAGTAATTGATTATCATAAAAATGGTAAAATGAAGAGTTTTCGAACAACATTGGGTGAAGTTTTACGTTGGAGACAGACTGGTGAATTATTATCGTTTAATAAGGTGAAGAGTCGTGATGAAGGCAGGGGTGAATACACAATATTCTACAGGAATGGCAACCCAAAATGGGTTTTAGGTCATGTAAGTAATACCGCTAAAAATAACCAAATGCCACTACCACCTAAATATAAAGGAAGGTATTCGATTAATTGGAAGATATTAAAAAAATTCAATGATAATGGTGGATTGGAGTTTGCCACATATTTAAATTGGGTACCTTCTGATGTGCTTAGTGAGTTGTATGCTGACGAACAGGAAGCCCACTTACCACTGAGGAATAATAGAAAGCCATGGTATTCTAGCAAAAGGGACAATTCAATGCTTTTCCCATATTCTAAGGCCGATCATAATTACTACCTACAGAACAAATAGAGTAATCAGTAGAACACTGCTTATAGAAACCTGGAAAAACGCTACAAGGTGATAATTTTTCTAAGTTATAACTTGGTTTTTTTAGACACTTAAAAAATAGCTCCCATACAAACGTTGATATAACAACATTATACAGGAGCTATCTGTATTGACCACTTAATCGTCCACCATAGGGTGAACGGCTTACCCATTCAGACATTTTCATCTTTTCGTGTATGGTATTGTTAAAATAACCAACCAAGGAAAAACGAATGGCAAAATATAGAGACTGGGACACGAGACGCAAGGAAGAAGAAACATTGCTTGGTAGTGTCAAGCACAAAATAATTGATAGTAGTGAATATGGCATGCTTAGAAGCTTAAACAATTTTGCACACAGCCAATGGAAGCATTTAAAGATGTCGGCTTTATTCGCTGCCGGTGCAATGTTTCCGATACTTGCCTATGCATCTACACCTGGAAATGAATTGGGTGTGGGTTTTATTGCTACCGCCGGTGCAATTGGATATATAGTTTCGATTGTTGACTCTAACGATCCAAATGTAAATTACTGACCTCGTGAAATATCATAACTAAATTCCAATATTATTTTCACCATACTCTTTTGCAACAGTTAAAAAATAACAATTTATTTTCAGCAAACCAATGGATTGGGTTATTATAAAGTATTAATAATAATTAAGAGGAGAAAAAGTATGTCAATTGAAGCCGATATCAACGACGCTGAGAATAAAAGAGCAGTTAACAGAAATAAGATTAAAAGCCGCCGGAAGCAAATCTCGCCGATGCTTGAAGGTCTTGACTGGAAGTCCTTGGCCGGCATCCATCAGTCTTTGTTGTTCATTCAAAAGGATCCAGAAAGACGCCAGGAATTCAACTATTTCACTGGAAGCATACCAATTGAAATTAGTCGCAACTTCCCAGATGAGAAAGCGAGAAATGATATAAATAGATTTATTAATAAATTAACGGCATCAACATCTTTTACAGATAAAATGGGGCATGTCATAAAATCCACCGGCTCATTGTCAAGCAGGGTTAAAGCAATGATGGAAAATAATAATAAGGATGTAATACCTATGTCCACTAAGGCTCTAGGCGAGGTAATAAAAGTTGTATCTCAAGCATTTAATAATGAGTTTAGGGCTTCAGGAGCACCAAAAATTCCAAGAGTTGATACTCAGGATGTTTTTAGGAAATATCTGCATGCAATAGGGGTAGAAGAAGAAGCCGAATCGCTAGCAACTAAGGAAAACAAAGCGAAGGGGGAGGTGCTCAAAAGGGATAAATACTCATCAATAGATACATCGGGGATTAAAGAGCCAGGAGACATAGGGACACACATGTAGTCTCTAAGAGCTAAGCATATAATTCAAATGCTGGAGAAAGGCTTAGTCTATTCAACGGAATTATCAAATGAGGTTAATGTTGATATAGCTAATGCCTAACTGAGATTAACTCACCAAGCAATGCTTAGGCTGATGTATTTATTTGTACACCGATTAAGCTCTCGTTTTTCTGCAGCAACATAGCGATAAAATCTTCTATTCCTTTTGCATCATCTATATTTAAAATGGTGCTTTTAAATTCCATTTTTTCATCCTTTGACATAGATTGCATTTTACTTCTAAATTCCTGCTTGTCCTCGCTAGACATAGATTGCATTGTACTTCTTAACACTTGTTTGTCTTCATCGGACATAGACTGCATTTGTTGCATTCTCGCTTCCATATTTACACCTGTCTGTTGTTGCATTCCTGCACCACCACAACCACCACCAATATTCCCAATCGACATACTTATTTCTCCCCTTAATTAACTATTATTAGTATTTTATTATTTTTTATTCTCTTAGGTTGATTGTCATCAGCCATATTCTATATTAGAGTAATCCTATATTACAGTAATCTGGAATAGAATGCAAATATTTAGCGTCTTAGGCTCACAAGTTATCCAAAACATTGAGTAGAACAAAATAGGTGAATGTTGATAACTGGATTATGGTAAAATATATATTTTATAGAAAGTGTAAGTATATGAGCTACAATCATGATAAAAATCAATAACTTATTGTTTATATTGTTCATAACTATGGGGGTGGGAGTGCAAGCCCACCATCAATACAATGGATCGACAGTAGTTAGTTCAGCCAAAACTCAATGCCTGACGAAATATCCGGCAGTTTTTGAATTGGTGGATGTAATGGGATTGGGAGAGGAGCGAACAGACTGGTTCTCTGATTATATTAGGGGTCAGGGTTCAATGGCTGTAATGATTAATCATGTTAATGGTAAGGACTTTGCTTTATGTATGGATAAAAAGCTTGGCAGGAATAGTTTTGAGCTGGTAGACATCAACGATCCAATAAGCTACGGTATGGTAGTGGGCTGGTGGAACGAACAATATGGTAACTCAACAACATGGTCACAAAAACGAGCTAATTTAGGGCAGAATTTTAAAAAGTACAATAAAACAGACCCGGAACAAATAACATACATGGATGTGATGCTGGAAGAGCGTCGGGATTACTGGATTAACCTGGGAGTGAACCCAGAAATCAATAAACTAGCCCACGAAGCGTTTAAAAATGGTATCAGGTCAAGGATAACGCTTTATGCTGATGAAATAGTCATAGATAAACCGAAATACACACTGGAAAACATACCAGATATATCAGATATTAATTTTAAGAAAATAATGGTTTATCAAGGTAGGAGATATGGCTGGATGGAAGATGTAAATCTTATTGGAAGTAAAACAAGTGAGAACGAAGTTTCATATCCACTAAAATCAAGCCAATATATTCCATTGGGGGTAACCCGTGGTGAACTTGATGCTTATTTGGGAGCCAATGTTACAGAGAGAGAGATTCAGAAAATGATGGGTTTACAAAAGTACTTGGAGATTAGATTAACTCAAAATGAACCAAAAATAAATCAATGGATAGAGGATTTAAAAAAAGGAATTTTAACTGATGAAGATATTTATGCGATATTGGACGGTAATTTAGATAAATTGATAGAGGATTTTGTCAAAACTTATGGTAATGGCTATGAGGATTTGATTGCCAAGGTAAGAAAAGATCCGAGTGTTCTTGGGTTGTTGATGCAGGCGAAGAAAATGTATAAGGAAATCAACAAAAATAAAGCTAAAGGTACAAGCAAAAACAATTATTAATAGCTGCAGTTGCGGCACTAGTTAAAAAATGCATGAGTTAAAAGATAATATCAGCCAGAATACCTCATCGGTACGCCCAGATTCACTTAGTGGATATATTGGGCAAGAAGATGTTAAGGCACAAATGTCATTATTTATAGAGGCGGCTAAAAAGCGTGGTGATGCATTAGACCATTGTTTGATTTACGGACCGCCTGGCTTAGGTAAGACCACTTTGGCAAATGTCATTGCCAATCAAATGGGTGCTGGAATCAAACAATCATCTGGTCCAATATTGGAGAGACCTGGAGATTTAGCAGCAATCCTAACCCAACTAGAGCCATACGATATTTTATTTATTGATGAAATTCATCGTCTTAATTCTGTTGTTGAGGAAATTCTATATCCAGCCTTAGAGGATTTCAAACTTGATATTATGGTGGGCGAGGGTATAGCGGCACACACTGTGCAACTTGAGCTTCCGCCATTCACCCTAATCGGTGCCACCACACGAGCGGGGATGCTAACGGCTCCACTACGTGCTAGATTTGGCATCACTCAACGTCTACAATTTTATGAAGTAGATGATTTACAGAAGATTGTCCAGCGTTCTGCTGATATTCTAGGTATTAAGATTGAACCAACGGGTGCTCTTGAAATAGCTAAACGTTCACGTGGTACACCTAGGATAGCCAACCGTTTATTACGCCGAGTGCGCGATTTTGCTGATGTAAAAGCCGATGGCGTGATTCAGCAGCAATTAGCCCAGGATGCCTTAACGACACTTAAGGTAGATGAACGTGGCTTAGAGCAATTGGATAGAGATTATTTATTAATCATGATTCAAAGTTTTTCTGGCGGACCTGTGGGCTTAGATACATTGTCAACAGCTATTGGTGAAGAGCGTGGTACATTAGAGGATATGGTCGAGCCCTATTTAATCCAACAGGGGTTTATTATGCGAACACCACGTGGTCGTACTGCCACCAATTTAGCATACTCACATTTATGCTTGTCTGAACCTGATTGAGTTAATAAACCGCCAAACAAGTGCTTCTTCTTCTTAATCAGTAAGTTCTGATGAGCCAAAGAAGGTTTGTACTGCGACACGCAAAGTATCACGCATATCTGCATCATCCGTTAATGGAGTAATCATGGTCATACTACAAGCTGATTCAGGGTTAACGCCTTTAGCAATTAACCGACCTGCGTATACCAACAATCTAGTTGAAATACCTTCATCTAGTCCGTGACCTTTAAGATTGCGTGCCCGATGTGCAATTTGCACTAATTTTCCAGCCATAACTATATCAACCCCTGATTCCTTCGTAACAATCGCTGCTTCTAGTTCAGCTTCTGGGTAATCAAAATCCATACCACCAAATCGCTGTTTGGTTGATTGCTTAAGGTCTTTCATTAATGACTGATAACCTGGATTGTAAGAAATCACTAACTGAAAATCAGGGTGTGCTTTAACTAGTTCACCTTTTTTATCGAGTGGTAATTCACGACGGTGATCCGTCAATGGGTGAATGACAACCGTAGTATCTTGACGTGCTTCAACAATTTCATCTAGGTAGCAAATTGCACCAATACGTGCCGCCGTTGTTAACGGACCATCTTGCCATTTTGTACCGTCTTTATCTAACAAGAAACGACCAACTAAATCAGAGGCAGTCATGTCCTCATTACAAGCTACACTGATTAACGGTCTACCTAATTTCCAGGCCATGTACTCAATGAAACGTGATTTACCACAACCAGTTGGGCCTTTAATCATCATCGGCATACGTACATCGTAAGCTGATTCATAAAGCTCTACTTCATCTTTAACAGGCTCATAATACGGCTCATCTTTAATGATGTATTGTTTTTGGTCTACTTTGATATCGGCCATAATATTCCTCCACTGTTTATTCGTTATTTTATAGCAAAAAAAAAACCATTGAAGTGCCAACACATTGAACAAAGTTTTCCTGAAAAATTATAATAGTGATATGTGCGACACGCTTCCTATGAGGTAGAAAAAAGCAGATTTTAGTGTACAATATTATTACACTAACTATACAAATACAATATGCCAAATAATCAACCAATAAGCTCAGAAGACCTTCTGCAAATCGCTAAAAACATGAATGACAATCACACTGTTTACCGAAAGATGATCATTAACTTTAAAAAGGAAGATATAACCGCTGAGATTGAAAAATTCAAAGGCTTAAATCCCTCTTTTTCCCCAAAAAGCCTCCTGCCAGAACTCCAATTAGAAGAATTAATGGCTTTACAAAAAGCTTCCCTTATCAAGGCCACCAATGGTAATTCATACGACACTTTTGATTCAATCATTAGAGACCTTGAATTCGCCATGATGTCCAATGACCACATCTCATTCGATAATAAGATTAGCGACCTTGAATTCGCCATGATGTCCAATGACCACATCTCATTCGATAATAAGAATAATTTTACGCTTGAAGACTTAATCGCTCTAGAAGAAGAAGAAGACTTGTCTTACATTGGCGAAGAGGCTATGTGGGAAGGCGAGGGTTCTGCTGATAGTATTATTGAATCTAAAGGTGAAGAAGACTCGAAGAAATTCATGAATGCACTTACATATATAGAAGCTGAAACTAAGGGATTCACCCCAGTCGAACTAACCCCAGAACAAGAAGAGTTCCGATACAATATGTTTAAAAATATGACCGATGATATTGCCACACACATACCGTGCAATCTCTTTCCATTTGCTTCTACGCCCCAAGTGCCAGGTGGCATGCTGACCAAAATGGAAATCAAACAGCGTGAGCAAAAAGCTGCTGAAAAAGCAGCAGCAGAGGCCAAACCATATTACGAAGGCTTTGATTTAATAGAGCCTCATTTACTTAACCGTTGACATCAAGCGGTTAATTGACTAATTAAATTAATAAATAGAATATTAAAAGAGAACAAAAAATGGAAAAAGAAAATTTCGAAAGGACAAACCAAAAACTAACCCCAGAACAACAAGAGTTCGAAGCCAATTGGTTTGAAAACGCGGCCGCGGGTATGGTTGGGCGTCTGGTAAAAGAAAATGCATTAACAGCAGCCCAGCTCAAATCTCGCCGGGCAAACGCATCTACCACAACCAATACCGATGCTCCAGCCATCGGCCCAGAATAGGTAATATAATGCCTCAACGCCCGCCCAATTCAACCATGGTTGAAGTGTTAAGAGATGTAATCCATGAGTTTTATAGCGATAAAGATTACTATATGCAGTATTTTTATTTGGGTATCGTAATAACAAGTGGGACAGCATTGATTGTCATTACTACTCAGTAAAACAATGCCTTCTACCTTATCAACAGCTTGAAAGTTAAGCTCATACCCCCCACCCTTTAAAACCATTGGTAAAATCCTAGGCCCAGTTTTTTATCGCTGTTGTTTTTCACTTCCAGCCAATTTTTTGTTATAAAGTATTAAATATAAAACAAAAAGATTAAGGAGAGCTACATGTCGAAAGTTAAAGCCCAATACCAAAACAAATCAGTTGCAGAGTTAAAGGAGATTTATCTCAGCCCCGAGGGTTGGAGTGGTGAAAATGGCGAGAAAAGAACCCCGTTCTCTGAAAATGGCGTTAGATTTACGACTAAAACCGTCTTAGCATATCAAGAAAATGGTAAATGGGTAATTGGAACTTTTGGGAAATACACTACTTACCTGAAAAAAACCACTATCTCTATCAACCAGAATAGCTTGACCTTCTTGAAGCTGGACAAAAACGATGGCCTGGAAGAAATGAATCAAAAGCGTGCTGCTATCGTCAATGAATCCAGCACTACAGGAACGCATACTTTGTATCAGAATAGTTTTATGAAGAATGTTGCTGAATATCCTGTGGCAGGACAACATTGCCATAAAAGTGTCTACGCTGATAACTCGGTTATTTTAATGAAGCTGAAAAGGGAGTTAACGGCACTTTCATTGAAGCTCCAAAAAATCAAAAGAGATGAAACTGGTGGTTTTGACTTCCTTAACTCAGATGAGGAAGACGAATCATTGCAAGGATTCACTAACGCCATTATCGCCACCTTAGATGAAATCGGTATCCATAAAAACACCACCGCCGATGGCGGTAAGCTCGATATAAATATAAAAGAATTAGTCGGCGATCTATTTTATAATACTGCTAACGCTACGGATAAGACCAAGGCTCAAAATGAGCTATCAACAGAGTTATCTGAATTGATTAAAATTTTACTCCAGCCAACGACAAATGATGTTTTCTCCGCCCTATCTACATATACCCAAACTAATAAGTTGGCAACTGGATTCAAGGAAGCCATAGATAAGACTAAGGGTGAGCTTCATACTTGCTATAACTTATTTGTTAATGAGTATGGTGATGAGTTTACCAATAAGGATGCTTTAGAGCAGGAAACCATGATGCGTGAAAAAAGTATCATGTATCCAGGGGCAACTACCCAGGCGGGTGGCTATCCTGATATTTTATTTGTTGGTAAAAACGATAAGCTAGTGTACGCTGCCCCAACTAAGAAAGGTATGACCATGGCTGGTAGCTTTGAGGGCAACCAAATTGTTAGACATCCATTGGATATTTTTTATAACATGAAGCAATGTTTTAATATTGGCGCTGAGGATGATATATCCAAATTTAATTGGTCAGATGAGAATATTAGAGTATTCAAGGACTATGCGAGTAATTCAGAAAAATGGTTAAAGGTGACCAAAGGCGAAGAGTCAAATCTAGATGGTACACATTTCGCAGTTTTGCAATCTGACCAGTATAAGGATTTTAATCTTGAGAGTAATCAGATTTTTCCATTTCCAACTAGATCAACAGTAGACAAAATGTTTAAAGATGCAGGAGAGGAAATGACCGATGATGAATTGGGCGAGATTTATGCCCATGTCTTCGGCAAGATATCAGGGTATGTATTATCAACTAATCAATCTAAAGATAACGCCTTATTAATGAAATATATGCACGTCGCCAATATCAACGAAACCAAAATGACCTTCTATGAAATGGTAGAAAATGTTAGTGGTGTCATTAAGGGTAAACTGGCGGGTTTATTTGATAAATTCAAAACCGATGAAAGCCAAATTCCTGATTTAAAATTATCTGGCCCACAAAAAGATATGTTAATAATAGCTGGCGTGATTCTTGGAATGAAGTACTCGGAGTTAAAGGCTATTAATCCAGACGCTGGTTCTGATTTAACCAGTATGCTCAAGGGGATGGCAACAGAAGAAGCATCTCAAAAGGCAGATGATAATCAAGCACAAGCGGATAGCTTGAAGGCTGATGGACGTCTTAAGGATTTAAAGGCTGAAAGGCTTGAGTTATCTGGAATTGCCAATGACGCAATCCTTCACCTTCCATTTTTCCCTACCAAGTTATTTACCCAGATAAAAATACGCAATAAGTCCGTAGTAGAAGTTGTTAGTGGTCGCGAGACAGACGCGATTAGATATTTGCTAGTGAACGCCTCAAACAAAGAGGATGTTATAAATTGGTTAGAAGAATCAGTGCCAACTTTCTACCCAGCCTATCAGGCCTATCAAGAGGCCATAGGGATTCTAAAGAGCATGGCCCCGATTTATCAAGAAGGCACTTCCAAGGGTGAGCTTCTAAAAGAATTCACCGAAAAGCTTGCATCAGAATTTCCAAATGAGGTTAATGTTGATATAAGTAATGCTAATGAAAAGGAGAAATTGGCAGAATATGTGATTTCCATGAGGTTTGCCCAGGATATGGAGGAAAAGACTGTTGGTGATATAATTAAGGCATATCCATTATCTGAGTATTTTAATGAAGATGATGTTAGTAAAATTTTAGCAACCATCACTTATAGAAAAAACGCCAAGGGAAATGGTCAGCATAAGCCAATTAAGATTCCCAACCAAGACTAACCAGACAACTAAGAAATCCAGTGGCTTAGTCCAGTGGATAATTACCAAAACCTAGTTTTGTGCCGAAAAAAATTTGAAGTTAATAGACATTTTCCTCAAATCATATACAGTATCACGAATAATCTAAAAATCCCCCAACTTATGAAACTCACTAAACCAAGCACCCTATTGGCACTACTAATGACCATGGCTTTGAATACTCAGGCGGAACTACCTGAGTCGATATCTGCAACAGCAGAAACCTTGCTGCAAAATACCATCTCCGGATTATCTGGTGTGGCTCAAGGTGATTTGGCTGATACTTTAAAGAGAAATATTAAGTCCAAAATAATTAATGAGTCAGAGGGTTTTATTAATAGCGAGATTAACAAGCGGGTCAATAAACTTACCCCAGGTAAAACGGCTATTTCACTACGAAATCTAACAACAAAAAATAAATCGATAAGATTTATAACTATCCAACCACTCACACCAATAACTGTGGATTCGACGGAATCCACATTGATTCAAGCTTCAGCAGAAAACCGAACTGGAACCACTGGTGAGGATATTACGATAAACGCAGGTATCGCCAAAAGGTTTTTAAGCCCAGATAAGAAATCTATATACGGTGCTAATGCCTTTGTGGATTACCAAGTGGGTCCAGGCCATAAAAGAGCCAGTGTTGGATTAGAATTAAAGCGTCAAAACTTTAATTTAAATTATAATAAATATTACGCCTTGTCTGATGAGGTAGTGGTAGGAAAATATAAAGAAAAAGTAATCCCCGGTGAAGAAATAAGAATCACTGGCCAGGTACCTTATGTACCTTGGTCAAAAATTACTTATAATAAGTACAATTGGATAAAGACCAATCAAGATAACATCAAGGGTCATAGATTAGGTATTAATGTCGACCTGACGAAATCTACGACTTTAAAATTGTCAAAAGATTTCAGCGGAAATGGCACTAGCTCAATAGTATTAAACTTTAATCTCCCTTATGGGCCAAAAGAAAATGATAAATGGACAGATTTTCGTCTGTCAGAGCAAATGTTTGCTAACTCAGCAACTATGAGCCTCACCAATATCGATTTCGTCAATAGGTCAAATAGGATTAATGTTTCAAAAACCTTGGACGGTAACGATGTAGAAATCGGTGTTTTTAATTCAACAACAACCAGTTCTGTATGTACGCTAAAAACTGCAAATGGTGTGGCAGTAGTGGATGTTCATGGCAGTAGTATTGTTGGAACAACAAATAGTGATGGTATTGTTAAATTTAACAATGTAATGATACCAGCAGGTATAGTGGTGGTAGAGTGTCATGGAGGCAACTACCTTGATGAAGCTACCGGCGTTAATAAGAGTATTACTGTGCAATCAGCTGCAGTACTAACTACTGCAGATACAAGTCTGAATATATATGTAACTCCTGTTTCGGATATCATTCATAAACTAGCAATCGAAGATGGAGACATGTTGGATTTAGAGCAAAAAAGGTCAATTGTTGAGCAGTCATTCGGCTTGTCAACAACCCTAGTCAAACCTGATGATTTAAATCTAGTGTCAGCCACATCCACTCCAGAAGGCGAGTATGGATTGGTATTGGCGGCGATATCCCAGGTATCGAATACAGAGCAATCAACCCCAGAAGAAACCGCCACAAAAATGCAACAAAACATTAAGGAAACAGGTGCATTACCAGCCAACCAAATCACTACCGCGATCAGAGAATTGGCTGAAAATCCAGCTTCTCCTGCATCAGCCAACATCAAGGCTAATTTGGATGTAATTAAAGTCATTCAAGGGAAGATTCCAGAAGTTCAGGCTTTTGTTATTACCAAGATTGAACAAGAGTTGACTGAAGGTCAAACAGTAGAATATTTCATTAAAATCACCACTGAGCCACAAGACCATGTTTCTTTGTCTATCCAAGCGACAGATAATCTTACAGTAGTACCAGAGGTATTAAAACTGACTACTGAAAACTGGTGGAAAGATAATAAGATAGTGGTAACAGTGAATGAAGATCTAGATGCGATAGATGCAGTGGCACAGATTACCCATCTGGTGACCAGTGAGGAATATGCCAAAATAGAGGTTTTAGCTTCGACAATAGTCATACTGGATAACGATACTGTGAATATCACAATATCGGCACCAACTGGGGCTACATCTGAAGCAGGGGCTACAGCAAGTTTAACTATGGTGCTAACATCTAAGCCCACCGCAGATGTGCTAATACCTCTGAGCTCTTCTGATACTACAGAAGGAGCGGTATCAGTATCAAGTATCACCTTTACCCCTACGAATTGGGACATTGCTCAAACTATAACGATATCCGGTGTAGATGATGCTGTGCAAGATGGTGATATAAGTTATCAACTAGTAGTAGGAGAAGTGCTATCAGCAGACCTTGATTATAATAAGCTGAATGCGGCTGATATAACCTTGATTAACACTGATGATGATAGTGCTAACATAATTATTACCACTATCCAGGCAACATCAACAGAAACAGGTACCCCCGCAAATTTAGCCATAGTGCTAGCTTCTGAACCAACAGCAGATGTGACTATTCCCCTCAGTACAACGGATACCACAGAAGGTATTGTTTTAGCACCAAGTATCACCTTTACTCCAGCGAATTGGAATGTCCAACAAATGATTGTGGTCAATGGTGTCAATGATGCAGTTCAAGATGGCGATATCAGCTACAAGCTCGTAATCGGTGCCTCAATCTCCACCGATAGTAATTATAATAATATCGATAATACAGATATAACCCTGATTAACGCCGATGATGACACGGCAGATATAGCACTATCAGTAATGACTGGAACTACATCTGAAGCCGGGACAACAGCAAGTTTCACTATGGTGCTAACTGCAGAACCAACCGCAGATGTGCTAATACCAGTGAGCTCTTCTAATATAACCGAAGGCACTTTATCAATATCAAGTGTTATTTTCACTATAAATGATTGGAACACTCCACAGGTAATTGTGGTAACTGGGGTAAATGATGCAGTTCAGGATGGTGATATTGGTCATGAGATAATAATTGGTGCATCAATCTCAGCCGATAGTAATTATAATAATATCGATAAGACCAATGTACAGGTAATAAACGTCGATGATGATACTGCCAACTTCGCTGTATCAGCGGTATCCGGTTCAACAACAGAAGCCGGTTCAACAGCAAGTTTCACTATAGCCCTAACCTCAGAGCCCACAGCAGATGTACTAATACCAGTGAGCTCTTCTGATACTACAGAAGGAACAGTATCAGTATCAAGTATTACCTTTACTCCAACGAATTGGAATGTTGCTCAAACGATAGCGATAACCGGCATCAATGATGAGGTTCAAGATGGTGATGTTAGTTATAGCATTGTACTAGGCGCTTCAATATCTTTGGATTCTGATTATAACGCGATAGATAAGCCTGACCTTAACTTGATAAATCAAGATGATGACACTGCTAACATCACGGTTTCGACAATAACAGGTGGCACTTCAGAAGCAGGTGCAACGGCAAGTTTTACTATGGTACTAACTTCAGAACCAACCGCAGATGTGTTAATACCAGTCAGCTCTTCTGATACTACAGAAGGCACAGTATCGGTTGCAAATATTACTTTTACTCCGACCAATTGGAATGTTGTACAAACAGTAATAGTGACCGGAGCGAATGATGAAATTCAAGATAGTAATATTACTTATAACATTATCCTAGGTGCGTCAATATCTTTAGATCTAGCATATAATGCCATAGCTAAGCCTAACTTAAGCTTGGTAAATCAAGATGATGATGTGGCTAATATAATAGTCTCAGCAATCTCAGGGGCTACCGCAGAGTCAGGCACCACAGCGTGGATAACGCTGGTATTAACCACAGAGCCTATAGCTGATGTAGTGATATCATTAGCTTCTGATAATCCAGCAGAAGGCGTTATGGCACAGAGTAGTGTAACATTTACTTCAAGCAACTGGAACACAGTACAAACAGTTGTCGTAGCAGGAATAGATGATATGGTTGATGATGGAGACATCAATTATAAAATTGTTTTGGATGCGTCAGTTTCCACCGATAGTAATTATAATAACCTAGCGTTTTCTGATATTGATGTAGTTAATACAGATAACGATACCGCGAATATAATAGTATCATCGATTTCTGGTAACACTGCTGAAGACGGTACCACAGCATCATTTACGCTGGTATTGGCATCTTCACCAACAGCAAATGTAACGATACCAATAAGTTCATCTGATATAACAGAAGGCACGGTATCAGTATCGAGTATTATCTTTACCCCTAGCAACTGGAATACAGTGCAAACAGTGATAGTGACAGGAGTGGATGACTTGGATTTAGACGCGGATATCAATTATACCATCGTCCTTGGCAACCCAGTATCAACGGATACAATTTATGCAGCCAAAACAATTAGTAACATCTCGGTCATCAACATCAATGATGATTTACAAATTTCACTAGCATCACTTAAGGCAATGATTGCCAATGGGGATGATGTGACTCAAGTAGACACTTCAGCAATAACAGATATGAGTAGCCTATTTGAACTTAACGGTACTTTTAATCAAGATATATCAGCCTGGGATGTAAGTAGTGTTTCTACTATGAACAGGATGTTTAAGGGTGCCTCTGTTTTCAATCAGGACATTGGCGGCTGGGACGTGAGTAAGGTGACTAATATGAATCAAATGCTGGAAGCAACCTATGCTTTCAATCAGGATATTGGCAGCTGGGACGTGAGTAGCGTAACTAGCATGGTGAATATGTTTAGGTCAATGTATGCCTTTAGTCAAGATATATCAGGCTGGGATACTTCAAATGTTACTGATATGAGTAGTATGTTTTATAGTAATTACTCATTCGATAATGATATATCCAACTGGAATGTTGCCAACGTAACTTGGGGTGGTCAAGATAGTTTTAATACTAATGCCATATTGAAATGTTATAATACTCCCGTGTTTACTGGAACGACTAGAATTGGTTGTTATCCACCAGAAATATTTGCCAGTGCCATCTCTGGAACTACATCTGAGTCAGGAACCACAGCAACATTTACAGTAGTATTAAAGTCTGAACCAAGAGCGGATGTAACAATACCAGTTGCATCTAGTGATACAACGGAAGGCTCTGTAGCAATTTCAACACTTGTGTTCACCCCAGCAAACTGGGATACGGCACAAACAATAACGGTAACTGGAATTGATGATGTGCTTGCAGATGGAGACATTAGCTATAACATAGTGCTCGGCTCGTCGACCACCACAGATCCAGATTACGCAAATATAACCAAGAATGTAGCAGTAATCAATACCAATTATGAAATCCCAGAAACCAATCAATCACTAAGGGATAGGGTTAATAACGGTGAAGACGTATCTGGCGTAAATACCTCACTAGTGACCGACATGAGTAATCTTTTCAGTGGTAAAACCACATTCAACGATGATATATCTGGCTGGGACACCAGCAACGTGACCCTTATGAATAATATGTTTAATGGAGCAACTGTATTTAATAAGGATATATCAGCTTGGGATGTGAGTAAGGTAACTAATATGGCTAACCTCTTTAATAGTGCCCTTGCTTTCAACCAAGACATTGGTAATTGGAATACTAGTAGTGTAACTGATATGAGCAGTCTCTTTGCCGCCGCAAATGCCTTCAACCAAGATATTTCCACATGGAATACTAGCAATGTAACAACAATGTACTTTATGTTTTATAATGCCGATGCCTTCAATCAGAGTATATCTAGTTGGGACGTATCAAAAGTAACAACAATGGGCTATATGTTTACCTCAGCCGATGTATTTAACGGCGATCTCTCTGGCTGGAATACTAGTAGCGTAACAAAGATGAATAATGTGTTTAACGCTGCCCCAGTCTTCAACCAAAACATTAGTAATTGGAATACTAGTAGTGTAAATGATATGAAATATATGTTTGGAGGCGCCACGGCCTTCAACCAAGATATCTCTGGATGGGACGTATCAAACGTAACAACGATGTATGGTATGTTTAAGGAAGCAACCAATTTCAATGCAGATATTAGCTCTTGGAATACTGGCAGTGTAACGACTATGCTTGCTATGTTTAGGGATACATCGTTCAATCAGCCAATTGGAACCTGGAATTTAAGTAATGTTACTACCACAGATCAAATGTTTGCGGACAATAACGTCTTCAATCAAGATATCAGTGGTTGGACAGTAGGCAACGTAACTCGTATGGCAAATATGTTCCAAAACAACCATCTTTTCAATCAAGATATCTCCAGTTGGAACGTTTCAAATGTAACCAGTATGTAACATCTCAGCTTGGAACGTCGGCAATGTAACTTCTTCAATAAATTTTAATTTGGGTGCGACTCTATTAACTTGTGAGAATATTCCATTATTACCGGAAGCCTCTACGGGCTGTGCTTTGCCACCAGTGACTTTATCTGCATTACAGGCAATGATTGCCAATGGTGATGATGTAACTCAAGTAGACACTTCAGGTATAACAGATATGACGGGATTATTTAAGGATAATGCAAGCTTTAATCAAGATATATCGGGCTGGGATACTTCAAATGTGACAAATATGTACCAAATGTTTTATGGAGCAACTGCCTTTAACCAACCATTGAATAGCTGGGATGTGAGTAAAGTGACAAATATGTCTTACCTATTCTATAATACAATCTATAACCAGCCATTGAGTTTGTGGAAGCTGGATAGCTTAACGGATCTGTCATCTATGTTTAGGAATAATGCCGTATTTAATCAACCGTTAAATGATTGGAGTGTATCACTAACTAGTGCAACAAATATGAAACAGATGTTTTCTGGCGCTAGTGCCTTTAACCAGGATATCTCGGGTTGGAATACGTATAATGTGACAAATATGAACAGCATGTTTTATCAGGCACGTGTCTTTAATCAACCGCTATCCAGTTGGAATACGTATAATGTGACAGATATGGGCTATATGTTTAGTGGCACATTTGATTTCAACCAAGATATATCGGGATGGAGCACTGGTAAGGTAACTGATATGAGCTATATGTTTTATTCAGCATCAGTATTTAATCAGCCAATTGGTTCGTGGAATCTGTATAGTGTAACAAATATGCATACAATGTTTGCATATAGTGGCTCATTCAATCAACCACTATCCAGTTGGAATACTGGTAGTGTGACAATAATGACTAACATGTTTAAGAATGCCGCTGCATTTAGTCAGGATATATCGGCGTGGAATGTGAGTGCGGTTGCTTCTTCATCTAGTTTTAATTTAAACTCGATATTAACTTGTGCGTATATTCCAGCCTTGCCAGAAGCCTCTACAGGATGTGTTCCTGTGATACTTGCTACAGAGATATTTTCTCAAATAGGCCAAAATGCGACAACAGTCACAGACCCTTGGGTTCAAAAAACCTGGACTACTTCAGGCGGATTCGAAAATACATCTTTTAGAATTTATTTCCATTATTTAAACGGAAATAGTTTCCAGGGCGATCTGGCTATTGACCTTGTAAAGGTTGGTAGCAACGTAATTGGTGATGAATTTGATACGTTTTATGGAGAAACTGCGTGGACAATAATTCCAGCATCAGTTACTAATTCCAGCATTACTACACTTGATGACGCCATAACGAACACTAGCTGGACTACATTCGCTTCGAACGATGCCGAATTCATGACAACCACCGGCAGAACTCCAACAGGAGCTGGTGGCACAACTGGTCCAGATGCTGCATTTAATGGCGCCTACTATATGTATGCTGAAACATCAGGTCCAGGAGCAGATAGGAATTTCTGGGCTCGTTCATCGGTCATAAATACTACTGGTACTACTGAGATTATATCTGCCTATATTCATGCTTTTGGTGGCAATATAGGAACTCTTAGAGCTTATGTAGTCCCTGAGTAATTGCAAAGTTGGATATTGGATTGGCACACAAAAAAGCCCATCAATAGATGGGCAATCAAAAAAATATTTTTATTGTATTGTTCTAACCGCTTACATTAAGCACCGATATTAGCCCAATAACCTTCACTACAAACTTCAATCATCCCATTCTCGTCTTCATTCTCAACCGCAGAAAGTAGACCACCTGTAAAATGACTTACTGCCTGGCAATACTTATTAAAATCCTTGGCCGGAATTACGGCATGAATCTCGCCTTTCCAATGTTCTTTATTGGATACTTTGCTAAATAATGACGACATCTCTTCGCTAGTAAGTTCTTTTTGCTTAACAATTACGCTAGGATTAAACTCTGGAATCTCGTAATCAAATTCAGTTTTAGTTAATGTGTTTGCTTCATTCATGATATTATCCTATTTTTTAATGTCCAAAATTTTAACTTGAAATGACACATCAGCACCAGCCAATGGGTGATTAAAATCAACCCTAATTGCATCGCCATCGATGCTATCTACACAGCCCACATAAGCATCACCTGCGGGTGTGTTAAATTCCACTGCTGCATCTAACTCTAATTTCATATCGGTAGGAAAGTCACTGCGTTGCATGACTTGAAAAGCATCATCAAGGCTATCACCAAAGGCTTCAGAAGAGATTAAAAGAAAGGTTTTTAATTCCCCAAGTCTGGCCTCTAGAACGCATTTCTCTAAACAAGGGTCAAGTTGACCATCGCCAATTTCGAACAATAGTGGTTCATCCCAAGCTTCATCAACCAAAGCACCATTTGCATGACTTAATTTATAGTAAATTTTATAACTAGCCATTATCTACAGCCCAGCCATTACTTGCTTATAGGTTGGCATTTCGGTGGGAGTAGGTGAAATTACACCTTCATCAACATCGAATAACCACTCAGCAATAATTTCTTCATGATGTGTCTCAAAGCCTTTGGTTTTTAGATCACAGTTCCACTGAGACCTGAAGTCTTTATCAATCCAAATCACCGTTGCACCACCAGCACCTTGGTTTTCCACATCACCAACTACAACACCATCTTTATTGCAGATTTTGGCGTTGTAAGCAAAACCACGTCGAGTTTCAAATGATTTAGCGGAGCCTTTCTTTAAGAGATATAGCATGGGTGTTTTCCTTTTAGGTTTGATGTTGTATTATAATACTATTATAACATATTTACCTATCTATCATCAAAACCGCTTATAGAAACCTGGAAAAACCTATCCAATTTTCATAATCTTGTTTCACAACAAGTCGCCACCTAAACAGATAAGTGACTCCGTAAGCGATAGCTCGCTTTAAAACCGAATGGCGTCTACGCCAATCGCTGTAGGTGGGTTCGAAACGAACTCTCCTCCAGGATAAATACTCCGGAGATGCTTCAATAGCAACGGTTTATTCTTTCTAACAACGCTAGCCCAATACTTCCATTCATGCTGAGAATCATTCCTTACAGGTAGTTTCTGCATGTATTTGGAGCACTTACCGTCGAGCACGACATTATCTTCAGTCATACTTATACGGTTAGGCTTTTCGTCATAGTTGAATATTCTTCTGGCTATCACCATAGCTGCGCTATGATGAACAGATAATCCATATCTTGCCATAAATTTATGCCTACCAATCACTGATGTGTAGGCTGGATTAATTTTAAATACTTCAATGCCATATCTTGAAGCTGACGCTTCAAGCATATCTTTTACCTGCATATATGGCAGGGCAGATAGCATTGAATTATATTGTTCGTTTTGATTTTTAAGAGAAGCCTTCTTCTTCTTAAAATCAAGGGATTCTATTACCAGAGGCTTCTTCGCCTCCGTAGCTATTAGCATCAGGTCTTTAACCATATCGCCAATGATTGCACTACGTTGATGGCTACTCTTGCCATAAAGGTTCATTGGCAGCGTCCAAGTGTCGATGACATTACCGTGATGATTGATTTCTGTTACAGCAAGGTGATCTTTATTGATATCCACACCAAGAGCACCACGTGCTTTGGAGCTAACCAGCTTCGCTGGTTTTACTGTTGTTGAGACAAACACTCGCCAAGACTTGTTATCGCGCTTAAAGCGATAAGTAAGGGCACCATCGATGTTATCCATGTTGGCTTTCATATATTGAACAACGGAAGGATGCTTGGCAGCATCTTTTCTTGATATATCTTGGTTAGAGGCCAAGTCATCAATCATTTTAGCCCTAATTTTATAATGATCATTATAGTCCTGACAATGATTGATTGAGTCAAGAATATTATTCATTCCATATTCAAATTCAACATCCTTGAAGATGACGTACTTTGAACCTTTATTGTCTTTATGTAGTTGCTGATTTAGACGTAGTTTTAAATCGTGACTACCATGTTCGTTAACGATGAGTTGACATTGCTGGTTTCCAGATGTTTCATCTTTGGAGCCTACCAAACTAAATTCAGAATAACGTTTGTCATCATAGGCTTGCTTCCACTCGCTATGCGAGCTGAAGCCATTCTCTTCCAGCCTAAATTGTGAGTGGAATAGTTTCTTCGAGCCAAAGCACATCGGGACTTTCTTGTCTTTAATGTTAGAGGTCCAATCAAGAATCTTCTTTTCAAGAATATTCTTGCGTTTGGATTTACCAATAATGACTCTTGGAACACCAGACCTACTTATTTGTCCAGTTAGCCGCTTAACTTTCGTTGAAGCCTCGGATATATAACGCTTTGCGTTAGATAAATAAGACTGATGCGAGCCTTGTAGCTCCAATTTAATAGAATTAAACTCTTTACTTGATAGACTGAGGCCAGCAACATATTGCGCCTTTAGATCATTAGGCTTGGCGCCTTTTATGATATCAGCATGTAATTTATGCTTGGTTTTATTCCATATCTTCGAGTGGGCAGAAAGAAGAGCATCCTGCTCTTCATCTGTCCTCAATCTTGTCTGATATGTAAATATTCCCATACCTCATATTATACCATAAAACCACGTGTCATCAAGCTTTTAGCGCTTCTTTTTTGGTTTTATTACCAATCAATCCAGAAAGACTTGCTCAAATAAACAAACCAAGCAAACCAAAAAAAAACCTCATATAAAATGAGGTATCATATCTAAAATGGATAGGTTTTTATAGATTATCTAAACTACTAAAAACTGTCCCATCATTCCAGAATCTTCGTGTTCCAGTATATGGCAATGGAACATATAAGGTAAAGTCGAATCGGTAAAG
>JYMV01036022.1_pt1 | contig 33933 bp, 25 predicted proteins | sample 338911 | NCBI WGS metagenome assembly JYMV01 (sample SAMN03354496, study PRJNA234377) | hydrothermal vent metagenome | biome: Deep sea; feature: Hydrothermal plumes at the Eastern Lau Spreading Center, Western Pacific Ocean; material: Seawater | place: Tonga | collected 2009 | depth 2000 m m
GTCATATTTCAGTTTCAGTTTAAAGAACTCATTACCCTGTGGATAAAATTTCTCAAAAAGGGTCTTTTCCACATGTAGCCTGTATGGAAGATAATAGGTCCGCACGTAAGATTTGATATCTTACTAAGAGAAAGCATTGGCTGATCAAATTATGAAATCTTGAATGCATTTTTTATAATCATCTTTCAGGTGATCCATAATCCTTATGAATTTAAAGGATGCAGGTTTTCTATTTTTTATTGACCATTCTAATCTTGACTACCGCTGCAGGGGAGCAAGATGAATCAGTGAAACCTGCAATCCAAAATACAATGGAAAATCGGGATGAGTTGGGAGATGTAAATCAGGATGGCGAGCGAAATATTGCGGATGTCTATATCATCGTTGGCATGATCATGGGGCATATCACTCCGACAGATTATATGATCTGGGCGGCCGATATCAATCAGGACGGCACCTATGATATAATTGATGTACTAACCCTTGTTGATATCATTCTTAATGAAGATACTTTACCTCCAAATTATTTTATCAACTTTGCCGGTGACGGTAGTTATGTAGACCTTGATATGGTTGGGATCTCTTTGCCATGGACCATTGAATGTGATGTCAGTAAAAATGAAAATACCTCCTTCTCCCACCTGCTCACAGACAGTGATGGCGGCAGTGGTATTCGCCTGGAGCAGTGGTACAACAACAACGAGGTCGGCATCACAGACTATGGGGTTATGGATTACTATTTTGGGTATGAGCTTCCGGCAGGTATCTGGGAACATCTTGCTGTCACCAGCGATGGAAACCAGACTAAACTTTTCATCAACGGAGAACTTTCCGGGACAATCTATGCAGCCATTGACTGTCCTACAGACTTGATCGGATTAGATAATCAGTTGGGGACCATTAATTCAAAATTGGATAATCTGAGGTTCTGGAATGTGGCTCTCAGTCCAATCCTTATTGATACCTACCAGGATTCATTATCCCTTGGGAACCATCCTTATATAAATAATCTGGAGGGGTATTTTCTGTTTAACACACCTGGCGACACCATTCTGAACTACATGGATCCTTCCCAGATTGCGATCAATCACGGTGGTACGTTCGAACAGATCTTTGTTCATGATATGGGTGTTTTAACTCTGGATTCACCACAATCCGGGCAAAACAATTATGGTGTATCCGAAGCTGTGGTTGTAACCATCGCCAATTTTGGGACTTCGGCCATTGATGCTGATTTTACTGTTTCTTATTCATTAAATAGCGGAGCACTGGTCACTGACACTGTGGAAGCATCCCAATCCCCACTACCACCTAATTCAACAATGCAAATTAATTTCGCTGATGCAGATCTTTCATTCTCCGGGGTGCATAATTTTCTGATTTATACATCACTCCCAGGAGATGAATATTCCGGAAATGACTCCCTAGATGTTTATATCTACCAAGCTAATAATACAGTTGGGGACATCACTGATTTTCAGGTATCTGCGGCCTATGATACGGTAGTAATCAATAATAATCTGACTGAATTCCGGGTACTGTTCTATACCGATGATATTTTCAGGATCTGGATGACCCCCAATGGAATTTTTGAAGATCCGGCTGGTCCTGATATTGTTGTATATGAAAATCCGCCTATCCCGATCCAGGTAACAGATGAAGGGGAATACTATAAAATCTTTAGTGACAGTACGGTTCTCAGAGCTTACAAAACACCCCTGACCTTTGCCATGTATGAAAATAACAATACGACCCTGATCTGGGAAGAGACTGCACCTATTACATTTGGTGAAGAAACGCGGCAATATTTAGATCGGGGTGACACAGAACACTTTTACGGATGCGGAATGCAAAATGGTTATTTTTCCCACCGGGGCGAATCCATTGATATACGACTTATAATCAGCAGTTGGGATGACGGTGCCGTTCCCGGACCGTCTCCCTTTTACATGAGCACAGCAGGATATGGTGCTTACCGGAATACCTTCAACCCTGGGAAATACAATTTTTACAGCACAGTGAACCTCATGCATGAGGAAACCCGATTTGATGCCTATTATTTCCGCGGTCCAGAACTGAATAATATTTTAAATGGCTATACACAAATCACGGGACGACCCTTTTTACCACCAAGATGGGCGCTCAGTTTTGGCGATGCGGATTGTTATAATCCCACCATGGATGTGTACAATGACATTGCCATCACCTTTCGTGAACTGGATATGCCGGGCGGCTGGGTTCTCCCCAATGATGGCTATGGCTGCGGCTACACAAATCTCCCAGAAGTTGTTGGAAATTTAGAATCTGTGGGATTCAAAACGGGTCTTTGGACAGAGAATGGCGTTGAACAGCAGGCATGGGAAGTGGGTACGTCGGGAATTCGCTGCAGTAAATTGGATGTGGCCTGGATCGGTGCCGGTTATAAATGGGCTCTGGACGGAAGCCGCCAAGCATATACGGGCATCGAAACGAACAGCGATGCCCGGGGATTTATCTGGTCTGTGTGCAGTTGGGCCGGGACACAACGATATTCCACTGTCTGGTCGGGCGATGAATATGGATCCTGGGAATACATTCGCTACCATATTCCCACCGTCATCGGCTCCGGTTTATCTGGGTTGAATTATGCTACTGGTGATGTAGACGGAATTTTTGGCGGAAGCGGACCAACCTATACCCGGGATCTGCAATGGAAATGCTTTACCCCTGTTCTCATGGTGATTTCCGGCTGGGCAACTGTTGACAAACAGCCCTGGCGACGAGGTCAGCCCTACACGGACATCAATCGGGAATATTTGAAACTGAAAATGCGACTAACGCCCTATATGTATACCTATTGTAACATGGCTTACGAAACCGGTGTTCCTGTATGCCGCGCCATGATATTGGAATTTCCTGATGATCCGATGACCTGGGGAACAGAAACACAATATCAATTCATGAGCGGTGAATGGTTCCTGGTAGCACCTGTCTATCAAAATTCCTATTCCAGGAATGATATCTATTTACCGGAAGGATATTGGTACGATTACTGGGATAGTACAATTTATCCCGGAAATCAAACATTGAATGATTACGATGCGCCCCTGGAAAAATTGCCGCTGTTTGTTAAGGGCGGGGCTATCATTCCCATGTACCCGGAAATGCTGTATGATAATGAAGTATCTGCCGATACATTGACGTTGGATTGTTACCCTTATAACCAGTCATCATTTATGCTGTACGAAGATGATGGACTGACTCGTGAACACCGAACTGGTTCATTTGCAAAACAGACCTTCACCATGGACGCTTCATCTGAATCAATCGTTCTCAATATCGGTGAAAGCATTGGCACATACAACGGTAAGTATGAAAACCGGGTTTACACACCACAATTCCACATAATTAATGAACCGGAAGAGGTGACTATCGATGGTATGGTCATAACTCATTATGGTTCCTATGAAGAATGGACCAATGCGATACAAGGCTGGTACTTCGGAAATAATGTGGCTTATATCAAAACTCCACTGATACCCACGGATACAGTCATTACTATTGAATTATTGTTTTAAAACTTGGTTAATATAGCAAAAATTGTTTCATAACAGACACAGAGCGCACAAAATCCACTAAGTAACCTTCGGAAATCCTGATAGCATTGTGTTCTCCGTAAGCTCAGTGTTTCACAAATAAAACGACCGTTTCAATATGCGGCGTGTGGGGAAACATATCTACCATGACTGCACTTTTGATCTCGTATCCTTTTTCTGCTAATACTTTTGCATCTCTCGCCTGCGTCGTGGGGTTACAGGACACATACACAATCTTCTTCGCTTTGAATTTGTGTAAATAATTCGTCATGTCCGAATGCATCCCTGCCCTTGGCGGATCCACGATGACCACATCTGGTTTTGGAATTCTCCGTGGCAGTTGTCCCGATTTAAAAAACGTATCCAAATTCGCTTTTAAAAACTGCGCATTGGTTATCTCATTTAGTTCAGCATTCTTATCTGCATTTTCAAGGGAGGAGCGAATCACTTCAAATCCGTATACTTCTTTGGCTTTTTTTGACAGATACAAAGAAATGGTACCTGTACCGCAGTAAAGATCATAGACCACTTCTGCCCCGGTGAGTCCTACTGCTTTTACCACTTCTTCATAGAGTCGCTCACCCTGGATCGTATTGGTCTGGAAAAAGGAATTGGATGATACTTCAAAGGTCAGATCACCCATTTTTTCGTCAATGTAAGGCTGGCCATATACTAGGGTCTCGTAGTCACCAAAGGCCACATCTGCTTTTCGGGTGTTCACATTATTCACCATAGATGTTATCTCCGGCACCCGATCCAACAGAGCGTCTGTAAGCGGGGATAGTTTATTCAAGTCATCATAAGCGGTGACAATATTAACCATCAGTTGTCCAGTGTTAACGCCAAAACGCAACATCAGGTAACGCAGGAAACCAATATGGGTCTTGGGGTCATAAGGTTTTAGTTCCGGGTGCACCAGGCATATTTCCCTGGCAATCTTAAGAATCCGATTCCCCATTACCGGTTGGATGTGGCATTCATGGATATCCAGTATTTTATCGTAACGACCAGGAATGTGAAGCCCAATTGCGAACGATTTATTTACGTCTTCTGGCTCAGATTCCAACACCCAGCGATTGGACGAAAATGTGAATTCCATCTTGTTCCGATATTGAAAAACAGGATCAGCGCCCACCACATCATTTAGTTTAAAATCTGAAAATCCACCCAACCGGCGAAATGCATCTTCCACCTGGTGGGCTTTTTCCTTCAATTGTTCATCATAAGATAAATTCTGGATCCTGCACCCGCCGCAGATACCAAAATGATCGCAGGGTGCTTCCACGGCTTTCACCGATTCTGTCAGTATTTCCTGAACACGTGCTTCCGCATATCCTTTTCTTTTTTTATAGATCCGGGCTTTAACAACCTGCCCGGGGATGGCACCCTTTACAAAAATGACAAAATCATCCTTCCGCGCCAAACCCATACCGCCATAGGCTAGAGATTTGATCTGGAGTTTGAGTTCGTCCCCACGTTTAATATTTAATGGCTCATTCACTAATTAAAATAACCCTTTACTTGTTTAGACTAATTCAATAAATAAAGGATTATTGGATTTGGTTCAACATTGGAATCAGATATTGAATAAGAGTTGCGGATGGTCTCAATGGTTTGGTTTGCCTGGTCTTCATTTTGAGCATGGACCAGTGCCAGCGGCTGGGCTGCCTCAACTTTTTCACTGATGCCCACCACTTGGGACAAACCGACACTGTGATCAATACCATCCGTTACATTTTTCCGTCCGCCTCCCAATTCAACAACAGCTAACCCGACATTCCGAGTATTAATTCCTGAAACAAATCCCGTATGTTCAGACGGGATCGGTTTTATGACGGGAGCTTCGGGTAAATATGATTTTACCTCTTCCAAAAAATTTGCCGGGCCACCCAGAGTTAATACCATTTTGCCAAATGATTCGGCGGCTTTTCCATTATCCAACACTTCATTTACTTTTTCAATCCCTTCCTTTTTGGTTTCCGCCAATCCACCGATTGCCAGCATTTCTGAAGCGATGGAAATAACCACATCATGAAGCCGCGGATCCCGATCAACACCAGTTAGGTAATTCACCGCCTCCATCACTTCAAGGGCATTGCCCACGGTCCGCCCTAAGGGCTGGTTCATGTCGGTGATAAATACCGACGTTCTTACACCAAAATTATTAGAGACGTGGATGATGCTCTTGGCTATTTCATTCGCAAAACCCAAATTGTTCGCAAAAGCACCATTGCCCGTTTTCACATCCATTACCAACCCATCCAGACCCGCTGCCAGTTTCTTTGATAAAATGGATGCCGTGATTAAAGGCACGGATTCGATGGTCGCTGTCACATCCCGCACACTGTAAAATAGTTTGTCTGCCGGTGCCAGATCTTCTGTCTGTCCAATGACAGCGCAACCCACCTCTTTTACAGTTCTGCGAAATAATGAATTGTCCGGGTGAGTATTATAGCCTGGGATGGATTCCAACTTGTCGAGGGTCCCTCCGGTATGCCCCAGGCCGCGGCCGGAAACCATAGGGTTATATACACCGCAGGCTGCCACAATGGGGGCCAATATTAAACTCACTTTATCTCCCACACCTCCAGTGGAATGTTTGTCCACTACCGGTCCATCCAATTTCAGGTCGTCCCAAGTGAGCATCTGTCCGGATTTCATCATATTCCCGGTCAGAGCAATACACTCATCCATGGACATGCCCTGGAAATAAACCGCCATGGCAAAAGCAGCCAACTGGCTTTCGCTGAATGTCCCATCGGTTATCCCGGAAACAATGGCGCTAATCTCCTTTTCACTGAGCGCCTGGCCGTCGCGCTTCTTCCGAATTATTTCCTGGGGCAGCACTCGGTGTTCTTCCAGTAAAAATTAATGGAGATATGTTCCTAAGAATTCCGTCAGCAGGAGTTCAAGATCTTTGGCAGCATGGTCTGCATTTTCCATGGTCTGTTCGTGACTTAGGGCAAGGTAGCTCATCCCCGCGGCCATGTTGGTAATAATGGAAAGCGCTACAACCTTGAGCCCAAAAAACCGGGCCAAGATCACTTCGGGTACAGTGGACATTCCCACCGCATCCGCCCCCAGTGATTTCGCTGCTTGAATCTCTGCGGGTGTTTCGAAACTGGGGCCGCAAAACCAGATATAAACTCCTTCGTGAATGTTAATGTTTTTCTCATCTGCAATCGATCGAATCTTTTGCCGCAAGGTTGGATCATATGCATTAACCATATCAACGAATCTTGAATTCTCTGATTCTCCGAAAAGTGGCGACACACCCGTAAAGTTGATATGGTCCTTTAACAGCATGATGCTTCCTGGTGTTGCATCTTCCACCAGGCTCCCTGCTGCATTGGTGAGGACCAACGTCTCGCACCCAAGCTCCACCAGTGTTTGAACCGGAATTTTCATAACGTCAGCTTGCCCATGTTCGTAATAATGTGCCCGCCCCTGGAGAACAGCGACCTCGGTTTCAATGACATTTCCAAGGATCAGTTGCCCGGCATGGCCAGCAACACTTACTTGGGGAAATCCGGGCAAATCATTATAAGAAAATGTTCGTGCATTCTCCACACCATCCGAGAATGAACCTAATCCCGATCCTAGAATTATGCCAACTTTTGGACTATGGTTTTTTGAGCCTGAACGGATGAATTTTACGGATCTATTAACACTCATATGTCAGGATTGGTTTGACCAAAAGTAGATAAGAGAAATATCAAACCCCGATTGGATGCCAGATTGTTTTAATTTCCTGAGTCTTCATAATATGGTAAGGTCCTTGAGCTTTTTCTTTTGACCAATCCTGATCCGGGTAAACTACAGGTCGTTTAACGTTTAAGGCTGAATTTGATTCTACCAGTCTGATCTCTTCCTGGTCACTCCCGCAATACAAGATGGCATTCACATCCATGTGAGTAGAAAAATGCTCCAAGAGTTCGGACCGGTATCCCGTCAGGATATTCATGACTCCTCCAGGAACGTCCGAGGTATGAAGTACTTCAGCAAAGGTGATTGAACAGAGCGGTCGAGATTCAGAGGCCAAGATCACCAATGTATTTCCGCCGACGATGATCGGAGCGATAATCGAAACAAGTCCTAGTAATGATGATTCTTCCGGCGCAGTGGCTGCCACAACTCCCGTGGCTTCCGGATAGGAAAAATTGAAATAGGGCATCGCCACAGGATTCACCCGGCTGAAAATCTGCATATATTTATCCGCCCAGCCGGAATAATAGATCAGCCTGTCAACGGATTGATCGATCTCTTTTTCCGCTTGTTTTTTCGCAGATCCCTGAAGAGTGAGCTCGGCCATGAATTGCTCCCGCCTCCCTTCCAGAATTTCGGCAATGCGGTATAGGATCTGCCCTCTGTTATAGGCCGTTCTGGAAGACCAGCCGTTCACTGCATTCCTCGCCGCCACAACTGCATTCCGGAAATCTTTCCGTGAACTGCGGCATACATTCACCAGTGTTGTTTCCTTGGAATCCTGCCACTTGATATACCGGGCCGACTCAGTACGGGGAAACTTTCCGTCAATGTACAGTTTATAAGTCTTCTGTATGTTGATACGTTTATTCATTAATCCAATTCCTTACACCAGGTTGACATAGGGCATGAGCCCTTCCACGCCGCCTTCCCGACCCAATCCGCTTTCCTTATAGCCGCCAAAAGGAGCTGAAGGGTCAAATTTATTAAATGTATTAGCCCAGATGACGCCGGCACGTATTTTCTTTGAAAGACTAAAAATTTTGGATCCCTTATCCGTCCACACGCCACCCGAAAGGCCATAGGGAGTATTGTTTGCCTTCATGATGACCTCATCCACTGTACGGAATGTCTGAATGGCCAAAACAGGGCCGAATATCTCTTCCTGAACAATACGGTGGGATTGGCTCACATCTGTGAATAAAGTGGGAGCATGCCAATACCCCATTTTTGGCAGAGAACAGGGTGACTGGAAAATTGACCCTCCCTCTTTTTGCCCGATGTCCACATACATTTTGATCTTATCCAACTGGATCTTGGAATTGATAGCACCTATATCTGTGTTCTTGTCCAAAGGATCTCCAACAATCAGTGTTTCCATCCGCTCCTTCAGTTTGGAAATAACATTTTCAGCTATGTTTTCCTGGACAAAGAGGCGGGAGCCAGCACAGCATACATGACCCTGATTAAAGAAAATACCATTTACGATTCCTTCCACAGCCTGGTCAACAGGTGCATCATCAAAAAGAATGTTGGCAGCTTTTCCGCCCAGTTCCAATGTATATTTTTTTCCCGTCCCGACAACGGTTTTCATGATGAATTTTCCGACTTCCGTTGAACCGGTGAAGGCGATCTTGTCTACATCGGCATGTTCCACCAGCGCCTGACCCGTATTCCCTCCGCCGTTAATGATATTCACAACACCAGGTGGTAAATCACATTCCTGGATGATCTCCGCCAGTTTCATAGCCGTTAAGGGTGTTGTCTCTGCTGGTTTAAGAACAACAGTATTTCCCGTTGCCAGTGCCGGGGCAAGTTTCCATGCGGCCATGAGCAGAGGAAAATTCCAGGGAATGATCTGACCAGCAACACCCACTGGATGAGCATCGCGGCCGGGGAAAGCATATTCCAGTTTATCCGCCCAGCCGGCATAATAAAAAAAATGGGCTGCGGACAGTGGAACATCCACATCCCGAGATTCCCGAATCGGCTTACCCCCATCCAAGGATTCAATGACCGCAAATTCCCGGGCTCGTTCCTGGATGAGCCGGGCAATGCGAAAAATGTATTTTCCCCGTTCAGTAGGTTTCATCTTCGACCAAACATTGTCATATGCTTTCCGAGCGGCTTTGACGGCCAAGTCCACATCTGCTTTTTCTGCTTCAGCCACATTGGCTATTTTTTCTTCATTGGCCGGATTGATCGTCTCAAAATATTTGCCCCTAACGCCAGGAATAAATTCCCCACTGATAAATAAATCAGTCGGTTCCTGGATGTGAATGTGATCTGTGCTTTCCAGAGCTGGGCTGTATTCCCAGTCCGTATTGAAATCCAGTGTTTTGACTTCGGTCTTCATTCTCGAGTTAATGTTAATCTATAGAAAAATAATTTGTCGACTGGTAAACACCAGTACTCTGCTTCACAATCTGCATGATCACATCATTGGCCAATGAACTAGCACCAAATCGAAACAAGTCGGGACTCAGCCAATCTTGACCAAGGGTCTCCCGCACCATGACAAGGTATTGAACCGCTAATTTTGCTTTGCTAACCCCCCCGGCAGGTTTCATGCCGATCTTTTTGCCCGTTTGCTTATAAAAATCCCGGATCGCCTCCAGCATGATTAATACAACGGACGGAGTTGCTGCTGGAGAGACCTTCCCGGTTGATGTTTTGATAAAATCGGCTCCAGCGGCCATGGCCAGGTCACTGGCCAGTCGTACATTGTCCAGAGTGACAAGTTCTCCCGATTCCAGGATTACTTTCAAATGGGCTTCGCCACAGGCTTCCTTGACCTTCGCAATTTCGTCCGACACCCAATCGTATTCACCTTGCAGAAATTTCCCCCTGGAGATCACCATATCCACCTCATCGGCTCCAGCAGCTACCACTGTTTTAACCTCTTCAAGTTTGGTGTCTAAAGAGGTCATCCCACTGGGGAAAGCCGTTGCTACAGAGGCAACATTGATGCCTGTTCCATTCAGAGCTTTCTTCGCCACAGGAACCATGGGAGGATAAACACATATAGCAGCCACATTCGGTAAATTCGAAAATTGGTCGTGGAGATGGGCTGCCTTATAACATAACTGCTTTACTTTTCCTTGAGAATCTTTTCCCTCCAGGGTGGTTAGGTCAATCATACTTAGAACGGTGTTTAAGGCAACGATCTTGGATTCTTTTTTGATGCTGCGGGAAAACAGTTTTGTTACCCGTTCCTGGGCATTGACCTGGTCTATGTTTCTCGTATAAGTTGGTGTACCTGATTGCATCAGTTTTTCCTATTCCAGCTAATTTATATATAATATTTAATCTTTTAGTACAAGTTTCACTAAATATCTAACTGCACATTTGAGCAGGTTTCCGAATATCCTATGCCCCGCTTAAAAGTAGGAAAAAACTGGGTAACAGAAATGGCTAAGTACATTTCCATGACTGCTTCATCACCGTAAATACTAACCAAATTCTCTCGAAGGGGACTTTGTCCGTGCTCCCGATTTATCACACTTTTTGTGAAAGAAACCACCTTTTGAAGTTCAGGCGAAAGTTATTCATACTTTTCATCTAGGATTGTTTTGATCAAATCAATAGAGACACCGTCAGTTTTAGCCAGGTTGACTGCAATTTGTACGCAAGAACCGTAATCGGACATTTTCGATGCCACCGACCGGGAAACATAAAATGATTCAAGGAGCAGGGGTTTTATAATATTCAGATAATACCTACGTTTCTGAGTACTTCAAAAGCGCCTCATTCAAAGACTGGATCGAACTTTTTCTACCAATTTTTGTGCTTCCTCCTCAGTAGGTGCCTCAGCATAGATTCGCATGATGGGTTCTGTGTTCGATTTACGCAGGTGCAACCATTTGTCATCCCAGGTGAATTTCACGCCATCCAGTGTATTTTTTTTAGCATCGCTAAAAAGTCTATCCACTTTTTCAATCAATTCATCCGGATCAATCCCATCCAGGCTTACTTTATCTTTCACGATCTCAAATTGTGGCAAGGATTGATGAATAGCGCTCAATGGTTTCTCTGATTGGGACATGCGATTCAACACCATGGTGGCGCCCACCATTGAATCACGCCCTAAATGGCATTCCCTAAGAATAACACCACCATTGCCTTCACCACCAAGATCAGAGCCGATCTCATTCATTTTATTGACTACATTGATCTCACCCACGGCAGAGCGAACCACAGAACTTCCTTTAGATTTCGCCAGTTTATCCAATGCCAATGATGTAGACAAGTTGGTCACAAAAGTTTCTGTTTTTTGGGTATCCTTTAAATAACCATCCGCAGCCAAAACCAGAGTGTATTCTTCTCCCAATGGTTTACCTTTTTCATTTACAAGAGCTAATCGGTCAGCATCCGGATCGATGGCAAAACCAGCATCCGCTTTGTGGTTGGTCACAGCCTGACACAGATCAGATAAATTTTCCGGAAGCGGTTCAGCCCCACGGGTGAATTTCCCATTTGGTTCACAATTCAATTCAATCACTTCACAGCCTAATGATTCCAACATAGCTGGAAGCGCATGAGCGCCAGCGCCGTTCACCGCATCGATCACAATCCTAAAATGCCTGTTCTGGATCCGGTTCAAATCAATACATTTCAGACTGGCACAAGCAATTACATGTTTCTGGATCGCATTTTGCTCCGGCCAGATAATACCCGGTTCTTCTGCATCGGGAAGTTCGGTGTCGGCATCAACTAGTTCAAACAATCGTTTACATTCTCCCGAATGAAAGAAAGTACTGTCGCCCCGAACAAACTTGAGTCCGTTCCATTCAATGGGATTATGACTAGCTGTTACAATGAACCCGCCAACGCCTTCCGTATTATGCACCATGAATTGAACTGTTGGTGTCGGTACGATTCCACAGAAGATGACTGTTCGTCCCAGACTAATCAACTCCTCCAGCATGACATCAATGATTTCTTCTCCAGATGGTCTGCTGTCACAACCAGCTATAAGGACCCCTTCCGGAAGAACCTGATGGAGAGCGCAAGCGTATACTATCACCGTTTCAGGCGTGAGATCAGTATCAGCAAGACCTCTTACTCCAGAAATACTTCTGATCACCATAGTTTATAAATACCTGATTAATTCAAAGGAATAAAATTCGCGAGGTTGTGCATGTGTTCCAAAAAATAAAAAAGGGTTCGAAATCATCGAACCCTTTTAATAAATAATGGGCAAAACTATCGGCGGCGGCGATTGGCTCTTGGATTATTCTGCAGGGCTTCAATTCGTGCCATACGAGCTCTACGTCGCACTACTTTCTTAGCAGCTTCCCGTTTCTCATCACTTGGCTTTACATAGAAAGATCGGGTACGAACTTCCCTTAGGATACCAGCTCGTTCCCATTTTTTCTTGAACCGGCGCAAGGCCCGTTCCAAAGATTCTTTCTCTCGTACCTGGACTTCAACCACTAAAATCGCCTCCCCAGGGTCTGTTTGTACTCACTTAAAATAATCATTTTAATCGACTCAAATTAGCCGGCGATCTTACCTGTTGAGATTAAGACAAACAAGGATTAAACAAGAGATGCAAATTCTTCGATTGTCAGGGTTTCCGGGCGACGAGAAAAGTCAATTTTCTCAGCAGCTCCATTTGGGAAAGACCACCCCTTCAAGGTATTTCGAAGCATCTTCCGTCGCTGGCTAAATGCAGCCGAAACAATTTTGCTAAAACGTATATAGTCTGTATCCGGAACAAGGGGTTGTTCCTTCTTGGTAAATTGTATAATTGCTGACTCCACTTTCGGTCGAGGTATAAATACATCCGGAGGAATCGTAAAACAATATTTAGCTTCTAGATAGATACCTGTTACCACAGTAAGTCGCCCATAAGATTTTGTCCCTACATTCGCAGATAATCGCTTGGCGACCTCTTTTTGCATCATGATAAAGGCATCTGCCCAATTATCCAGTTGCTCAATGAGCCAGAAAATGATCGATGAAGTAATATTATAAGGGATATTACCTATAATTCGCACCGGGTTGTTAACAGGCATTTTATCAATTTTCTGGAGCAGAATATCACCATGAATAATATTTAAGTCTTTTAGTTGAGGCTGGTTTTCCAAATAATTGATAAGAAATGGATCAATCTCAACTGCTGCCATTGCTTTCACCATTGGGATGATTCTTTCAGTCAAAGCACCTTCCCCAGGGCCAATTTCTAATATCAAATCTTCAGGTTGGGGATTAACAGTCCGCACAATTCGTTTTAATAGATTGGGATCTGCCAAAAAATTCTGACCCCATTTTTTTCGGAAAGTGTGATCTCTATGCACCACAAAATCCACCAATCACCCTGAGACCATTGAAGGTTGGTAATTTAATGGATGGTCATTATACCTGGTCGATTTCAGCATATCTATAGTGTTAAATTGAAAAGACTTATGGCATTTCCGGTGGTTTTTTCAGCAATTACTTCTAATGATACATCATGGATTTCGCCCAGTTTTTCAGCCACAAACCGGGTACGCCCTGGCTCGTTTGGCTTGCCGCGGTAAGGAACGGGGCTAAGAAAGGGACAGTCCGTTTCTACTAGAGTTTTTTCCAAAGGAATCTTCTTAGCTACTTCCGGCAAGTGACTGTTTTTAAAGGTAAGATTTCCCGAAAATGAGATATAGTATCCCATATCCATGAATGCCTGTGCTGTTTCCAGAGTACTGGAAAAACAGTGGGCCACACCGATTACATCTGGAAATTCTGAAAGTATCCCGATTAAATCTTCGTCTGCATCCCGGTTATGAAATATGATCGGTTTGTCTAGCTCTTGGGCTAAATGCATTTGGTTACGAAAAACATCTTTTTGAATCTCAGGGTTTGAAATATTCCGGTAATAATCCAACCCCATTTCTCCTACAGCTACCATACGATCAGAGGACATCAAGTCATAGATCTGATCAATAAAATCTTTTGGTGCATCCTTGGCATCATGGGGATGGATACCGGCAGATGCAAAAATATTTTGATTGGTTTTAGATAGGAATAGAGATACCCGTGAATCATTCAGGTTGGTTCCCACACAGATAAAATGGGTGACATTTAATTTTTTTGCACGATCTAGAACCGCTGGAAGATCGTTTTTCAGATCATCATAAAATAAGTGACAATGAGTGTCAATGAGCATCATGAAACATTGACACCAGAAGGAAAATCGTCATCATCCAGTCCAACCAATGTTAGTGAATTCTCATCCGAAGCGGCCAGCAACATTCCCTGCGATTCAACACCTCTAATTTTTGCTGGTTTAAGGTTCGCGACCAGAACGACCTTTTTCCCGATCAAAGTTTCAGGGTTGTAGTATTCTGCAATACCAGCCACAATCTGTCGGGTATCCGCATCCACTTTAAGCTGGATCTTCAATAATCGGTCTGCACCATCCACTTTTTCTGCTTTAATAATTTCTGCTGTTTTTAGTTCAACTTTTTTAAAATCATCAAAAGTGATGAAGTTTTTCTGTTGTTCAGTGTCTTTTTTTTCCATAATTAACTCAATTCTAGGGAATAATGGTTTATGTTGCTTTAACTTATTGCCGGGCTGCAGTCCTCCCCATTTAAGTGACAATGAATCATGGTTAAGAGTATCAAAAAGATCTGCAGTTCGGTTAGGCATGACTGGTGATAGGAGCACTGCGCTAATTCTCAACGCTTCTGCCGCAGTATACAATACCCGCCCCGCTGACTTTTTATCTTCCTGCACAAGTTTCCAGGGAGCCTGATGTTCCATATATCGATTTATGCTGCGTATAAATTGCAGTGTTTCTTCAATCGCCTCATTGATGCACATCGATCGTATTTTATCATTTACAAATTCACCCAGATTTTCTGCGGAAGATTTTATCACCAGTTCAAATTGGGTTAATTCACCGGGATTCGGCAGTATACCAGCAAAGTTCTTATTAACCAGGGTAGTTACCCGGCTTAACAAATTCCCGAAATCATTGGCCAGATCGCTATTATATCGTTTAATGAAAGATTCCAGGGTAAAACTGGCATCCTGCCCCAGTACCATTTCACGCATGAGGAAATACCGGACCGGATCCACACCATAATCATCTATCAGGTTCATTGGATTTATCACGTTTCCCAGTGACTTGCTCATTTTGGACTCCCCGATGAGCCACCAGCCATGAGCAAAGATGGATGTCGGGAGTTCAATCCCGGCAGACATAAGCATGGTAGGCCAATACACTGCATGAGTGGTCAAGATATCTTTTCCAATGAGATGATAAGATGCCGGCCACCATTTTTTAAAGGATACTTCATCACTACCGAATCCCGGCGCAGTAATATAATTGATGAGGGCATCAAACCAAACATAGGTCACATAACCTGAATCAAAAGGAAGTTCGATCCCCCAATTCAATCTCGATTTCGGCCGGGAGATACACAGATCATTTAGCGGTTGTTTTAAAAAGCCTAGGATTTCATTCTTACGATGTTCAGGCTGAATAAATTTAGGGTTGGATTTAATATGATCAATGAGTGCTTGTTGATAACTCCCCATTCTAAAAAAATAATTCTTTTCCTTGAGTTCCCTGATATCTCGAAACTCACCGCTTTCCGCTTCCTTTTCAGTAATGAACCGTTCTTCCGACACGGAGTATAATCCCTCGTATTCATCCTCATAAATATCCCCGCCGTCATACACTCGCTGCAGAATATCCTGAACCACTCTTTTATGCCTGCCTTCAGTGGTGCGTATGAAATCATCATTAGAGATATGAAGTTTCTCCCATAACTTTATGAATCGCGGAGCCATTTCATCACAATGCCTTTGCGGCGCCACACCTCGGTCTGAAGCTGCCTGCTGAACTTTTTGGCCGTGTTCATCTAGTCCGGTTAGAAAAAACGTATCTTCACCAGCATTGCGGTGGTACCGGGATAAAACATCGGCTAGGATAGTTGTATAAGCATGACCGATATGAGGATCATCATTTACATAATAGATCGGAGTGGTGATATAAAATATGCTATTCATCCATGTAAATATTTTTGTATATCAAGCAGAAAATTTGTCAAAATTAAAGGCATGTATAAATTTTGCGGTATTGCTTCAAGTGTATCTTCCAGACAAAATGATATGGCCGTCAAATCAGCACGGGGAAACGATTCATTAAATAATATAAAACCCGATTGGAGCGAAGTACCTATAAAATCACTACTGAGACCTTTGCGTAAACGATAAGCTTCTCGAAACCAGAGTGTTACCAAACTGAAATGATAGTTGAATTCAGTGAGATTCTGACTGGCTAATTTCCCATAGGTTTGGGTAAATGCCCGCCACTTATCCGGGTCCTGGGAAATAACTGTCTGCACCAATGATTGCATCAGATTAATAATATCTTCCACCGGCTGGGAGGATAAATTCCGCGCTTGATGGATATTCCCCCTGCTTAATCCAGTAACGAATTTGGCATCCTCAGCATTAAGATAAAATCATTTGGCAGCCGTGGTATAGCAATTTGCTGACAACGCGATATTATTGTCTGAAGCAACAATTCTTTATAGTCAGTGACCAAAACCAGAGTTGTGTTTTCTGGCGGTTCTTCAAGTATTTTCAGCAAAGCATTGGCTGCTTCAGCCTGCCCAGCTGATAAGAGATGAGCATCAAGAATAAGTACAATATTCCTGCCTGCAGGATCATTTTTCAAGTATAAGGATCGGCGTAATTCCCGTATTGATTGAATTAGAATACGGTTCGCCTTTGGAATCTGAATTTTAAACAACAAATCTTGGGCCTTTTTTGATATGCATTGCGTGTAGTTATCAAGAACAAAGTCTGTTTTACTTTCCGAATCCTTAGTATTCTTTTTCGGTGTCGGTAGTGGAACAATAATTTTTAGTTTTTCGTGCTGCAGTTGGTTGAACCGGACACAAGATGGGCAAATATTACATACCTGGCTATCCCCATCATTACAATTCATTAATTGGGCAAATTTAATGGCTAGACCTTCTTTCCCCGCACCTGGAGGTCCGTAAAAAAGATAAGCACTACCAATATTGTTAGATTTAGTAACACGCGCCAGTCGCTCCCAGGTCACATTTTGCGCTGATAATAGATCCAATGTTATTGTTGTTTTGCTAACCATTTCTCCGGGTTGAGTTTTTGTCCTTTACCCCAAATTTCAAAATGTAGCTTTGAACCATTAATTGATCCTGAATCGCCCATGTAGGCTATTACATCTCCGCTTCGTACTTCACTATCAACATGAGTCTGAATATTAGTTACGTGACTGTAGACTGTATAAAAACCACCACCATGATCAATAATGACCGTTGTCCCATACCCCCGTATATAGGTTATAGTTGTCACCACACCGTTCAAGATGGATCGTATGGCAGACCCGGGTTTACCTTTAATATCAATCCCGGGATTATCGGTTGTTGTTTTCAACTTTGCATTCCACTGTTTCCCAAACTTCGAAATGACCCGTCCGCTGGCTGGCCACGGAAGTTGTCCTCTAAGGGTATTAAAACTTTTTGTCTGGAGAGTTTCCTGCTGTTGACGTATACGCTCTTCTCTTTCAAACCTCGCCTTGTCTTCCAAAACCTTTTTAATGATTCCCTCTAATTGTTTTATGCCGGCACTTTTCTCCTGGATATAATTAGCTAAAGCATTCTTATCCTGGCGAATTCGAGTTAGTTCTTTTTTCCGTTTTATCCTCATTTTCCTTAAAGATGACATCTGTTTTCTCTTTTCCCGCTTTAGTGCCAAGTTGTTCCGTAGTACAGACTCCAGCTCCAGTTTCTGCTTACTGATCTGGATTAGCAGAGATTCGATCTGTTTGGTCATCTCCTGTTCAATTTCAGAAATTACTTTCAGGTACTGAGTACGATAGACTGCCTGTCGCCAGGATGTGGAAGATAATACCTTTTCAAGGTTCGATAATCTGCCTCTCATGTACGTATTTACAACACGCTGTTCGTATCTTAACTTGAGCAGTTCTAGTTCTTCTTCCTTGGATTTGATCTCCTTTTCAAGAATCTGTACCCTGTTTTTAGTTTTTTGTTCTTCGTTCTTTAAAGACTGGATCAATTTGCTAACCAATGCAATTTCTTCATCCAAATTTGTAATTCGTTTAGCTGTTGTAACCTCCTTTGTATTGGTCTTACGGATTTTAGTACGCAAATCATCCATTTCCTTTTTCATTGCATTTATAGCTTCATTCTGATACCGAAGCTCTTCATTATAATCACGTTGGGAAGTTTGCATATATATCTGCGAAAAACTGATAAAAAGAAATAGAATGTATTGCAGATTCTTCACAATCTTAAAACTACCCAGATTCGTCTCCGCTATACAACGGAGATTTGATACTATAGAAGTTGAAAAATCAAATTATTCAAAGATTATATCTCTTCGATTTTAAATAGAAGGTAATCCTGAAATGATAACTGCAGTGTACCATCCTTGATATAATAAATCCACAGTTGCTCAAAAGAATCAATATCGTTTTCTCTTAAAACTTTCTCATGAGGCTCTCCCAGTAATTCCTGTATTTGAGGAACGGTCATCCCAATTTCCAGCCGAGATGATCGCGCCAGTGCTTGGATATCTCTACCATCTTCCATACGGGAATCAATTCCTATTCTAGCTTTATGCTCATCAAGCCTGCTTAACTTTGCTTTTAAATCCTTCAGGAGTTGTTCGTTTCTATTCCCAATACCAGCAGCAAATTCACGCGCTCTTTCTAGTGATTGTATGGCCAGTTGAATTTCCTCGAATTCATCCGCTTTGTCAGCAAGATTTGCCAGTTGAATACCAGCCTGGTATTGCAACGCTTTGACCTCAAATTCTAGTGCTTCGTTCATTTCTAATGCTTCGGCATATCTATCCATAGCTTTTCCTATAATAAGTATAGATTGCAACTTTTTACCTTCGCCCAGCACAACATAAGACTGAAAACGCTTCAATTCCATTGTACCTATGTCTGAAAACTGGGCAACTTTTTTTACCATTTGATAAGCTTCCACATATTGTTTTTCACCAAGAATCATTTCTGCCTGATCCATCCATTTCCGAGCAATTTCATCTATTCGAAAATCTAAAGCCTCTATAATAAGAGTATCATTCGTAACTACCTTTGATTTAGCAGTAAGGTATTTTCTTAGGGCTCTTTCAGTTTCTCCTTGGTCGTCAAAAAACAATCCTTCATCCATGATCTGATAAGGAATTTTTCGGTCACATTCCTTCACGTACATCTCAGCTCGATACCGATTTGCATGAGAAGGATATTGGGTTAGAAATTCAATAAATTTTTTCCTGGCAGAAATATAGTCTTTTCGAAAATAAGTCCCTTTAGCAACGTCCCCTACTGTGTTTTTACCACCATAAAAAGCTGAAAGAGTAAAATAGATTCCATAATTAGCCAGGTCAAATCGGTTTATAGGCGTTACATCAACAGGATCATTAATATTGTTTATTTTAGTATAAGAGTGTCGTAAATCCACCCCAATTGAAAACCGATTTGCTTTTCCAGGATCAATAATAAAGCGCATGCCAAGAGCGGATGCCATGGATGTACCAGTACCGTTTGGGGTAGAACTGATTTGTTCCGTGTTTGGATCCATATAAAAAATAGAAGATGCCCATCCATACCCATAGCGAAAATTCAGGTACCACCAGTTAAATGGCTGCCACTGTAGGTTATTAGTGATCAGATATTCTGTGACAGATGGTGAGAATTTTCTTGTTTCTCCATCGAGCTGAGTACCAACGCTCCAATCTGATGGAATTTCCTTAGGAATTAAAATTGAACTGGAACGATAATTTAACCCTGTAAGAACATTCATCCAGCTCGTTTTCATAACAAAATGGGGAATATTAATCATTCCCAGATCAATATCAAGAGCAGTCCCCCAGATATTTTCAACACCTTGATCAAAAGGTTCAACATCTTCATCATACCAAATCCAATTATCCATATCATCCATAGATGGATTTGCCACCGAACCGCTAAACTTCCCATTAAACCCGCCGCCATAGCGTATTTCAATCGGCATAAAAGTAACAGGGGTGGAAAATTCTCGAGCCCGAAACCATCTGTCGACCCAGTAACCTTCTTCATAAGGTGAGCTAGTGTCAAATTTTATCAGGCCAAAAAGGAACGTCTTGGGTTCCTTTTTCTCAAGCGTTTGTCCAACCAAATTAACCGAAAAAACAAAAAGCAGAAAAAACCGAGTTGGTTTGGTTAAATACATTTGTCTTGGAAATTCAGGGATTCCAACCTCTTTTGCAAGGGGAGACTGTATTTTTTCGTCCTAATTTTCCTTTTGGATAATAAGGAACAAATGTTGGTAATGAAACATTCTCACAGGGTGGTTAGGCAATACCTGATTATTTTATTCGTTATATCATTAGGTTTCTCTCAGCAATTTACCATTGCTCGAATCCACTACGGGGGCGGTGGAGACTGGTATAGTGATCCCAGCAGTATTCCGAATTTGCTACGCTATCTTCGTACCAATACACCAATATCCCAAACTGGGGAAGAGACACGTATTAAATTGACAGATGGCGATGCTGGACATTTTCCATATCTATATTTGACTGGTCACGGTAATATTCGATTCACTGAAGACGAAATCATAGCACTTCGATCTTTCTTGTTGAACGGAGCATTTTTACATGCAGACGATAACTATGGAATGGACGAATCGTTTCGCCGTGAAATGAAACGTGTATTCCCAAATAAAGATTTTCTGGAATTACCGTATAATCATGCCGTTTTTTCTTCATTTTACAAATTTGAAAAAGGACTCCCAAAAGTACACGAACACGATAACAAACCGCCACAGGCATTGGGGTTGTTCCACAATGACCGGTTGGTTGTTCTTTACACTTATGAGAGTGATTTAGGAGATGGATGGGAAGATGGATCTGTACATAATGACCCCTTGTCCATTCGGGAAGCTGCCCTGAAAATGGGTGTTAATATTATCTATTTTGCTTTAACTCAATAATGAAGATTAAAAAACATTTAGTAAATATAAGGAACGTCAGAATCCTGCATGACTTGGCGGCTTTTTCCCTTTTTTTATTAATGACCGCACTACCTGGTTTACTCATAGGACTTTTAATGGAATCTGTTTTTTATTTATCTCCAAAAGTAAAAACAGGAGTTTTATGGTTCCTGGTGGTTCTAATGTTCACAATTATTTTATGGCTCATCATAACGGCAATCAGAATCCAAAAGAACCTGTATCCACGATACCGATGGGAAACACTAGCTCATTTAATAGGCAAATCCAGTTTTCCTAAAAAACCGGATACAATTCTTAATGCCTTTCAACTGGAGCAAAATCCGGATAATAACCAATCCAAGGACTTGGCAAATTCTTTTATCAAAAAGGTATCAGACACATTAAATAAAATAAAGGCCAGTGATATTTTAGATGAAAGTCATTTGGTCCAAATCAAGCAGTGGACCGTTGGGATAATGTCTTTAACCATTCTCATTTTTTCTATTCACTGGCAGGAAAACGCTAATGCTTTCTATCGATGGAAGCACTACAAAATACAATTTCCCGCTCCAGAACCCTTTGTTCTTCTCAGTTTAAGCGGCAATCAACACATTTTAGGTGGGGAAAAAACATTCGTGACGGTTCAAGCAAAACTGGCGGAGCCAGATTCAGTTACTCTGCGCCTGAGACCTACACAAACGGCAATTCAAAAGCGGGATTCTATGACACTTTTGTTCTCAACGCAAAAAGATCTAACCGGGCTTTATAATTTCGAACTGCCGGAATTATTTCAGGACTACGCATATGAAGCTGTAGTAAAAGCTAAATATTTCTGGGAAGCCTGGGGTGAAATAACATCATCCTCTGACACAATCTTTGTCACAGATAGGCCCGCGTTAGAATCATTCAAAATAACTGTCATCCCTCCTGCATATTCTGGTCTAAATGCAGAATCACAGGATGGAAGTATAGCGGCAGTTCAAGGACTGAAGGGCTCTGTTATCCAGGTAAACTTAGAGAGTAATCGGGTGCTAAAATCCAGTTTTCTTAATTTAAATGATACGTCGCGACCAATTTCAACTTTTGGGAAAAAAGCATCCGGAAGTTTTACATTGAATGAAATGGGTGAATTTTCAATACACCTGGTTGATACACGCGGTATTACCAATCGAGATCCCGTCCTCTATCGTCTCCACGTTATTCCCGATCATGAACCCATTCTCAATATACTGACACCACCACCAATGGTTGCGTTAGGCAGCAACCAGATCATTCCTTTTCACCTTGAAATAGAAGATGATTATGGTTTTACTAGCCTCCAGGTTGCCTATGAGGTTAAACGCCCCGAATTCTTGCAGATAGAACCCTATATAGCAATGTTCTCCATACCGGATCTTAACACAGATACAACCGCCCAGATAATAAAGACACATTGGAATTTATCTGATTTAATGCTCATGCCGGAAGATGAGGTTCACTATCACTTTGAGCTGGATGACAATGATGAAATTTCGGGACCTAAAAAAACAGTGTCGGGGACTTTTATTGCCAGGTTACCATCCCTCTCAGACCTCTACCAAGCATTGGAAAATCAAGAACAAAGTGTGGATGAAGAATTCTTAACAAGCATGAAAGACATCAAATCGTTAAAGAACCGCATTGAAGATATGGAATTAAACGTGTTAAAAATTGATGAGTTGGAATGGGAGGACCAACAGGAAATCAAGGAAATAATCGACCAAGCAAAAGAAGAATTGCAAGCCCTCGAAAAATTGACAGAGGCCATGGAGTCCATTACTCAGCAGGGTGAAAAACATGAGCTTTTTCAGCCAGAATTGATGAAAAAATTCAAAGAATTATCAGAACTAATTCAAGAGTTAATCCCAAGAGAGTTGCTAAAAAATATAAATGATATACAAGAAGCCCTGAAAAGCATGGATATGAAATCTTTACAAGAAGCTCTAAAGAATATGGCCAGTAATATGGATCAGATTGAAATTGAACTCGATCGTTATCTTGATATTTTCAGGCGTCTTCAGGCCGAACAAAAAATGGATGAGCTAAAGACCCGGCTAGACCAATTGGTTCAGCAACAGGATGCACTGGACAGGGAAATCACAGATCTAGCTAATGACACTGACAAATCCGCTTTATCTCGGTTATCCCAGGAAGAACAGCGGAATCTTGAAGAATTCAATACATTAAAGGAAATAATGGAGGATGCAGCTGAGCTGGTAAAACCGTTTAGTGAAAAGACATCTCAGGATCTGGCGGAACTTGAAAATAATCCTGTCACCCGGGAAACGGGTGAAAATCTGAAAGAAACCATCAAAAATCTCCAGCGGGCAAACTCAAACCATGCCAGACAGTCCAGCGAACAATCACTGCAAAATCTTGAAACCTTACAGCAAATGATGATGGAAATACAACAACAGTTCCAGCAGGAAACAGTTGCAGAAATGACAGAAAAATTTGAAAAACTCATGCGTGATATTTTATTTTTATCCAAGCAGGAAGAACAACTACGTTCAGATGTAAAGTCAGCATCCAGGACTTCTCCCAGGTTGAGAGACATGGCTGCACAACAACAAATGCTCCAAGATCAATTAAAAAAAATTATGAATCAAATGATGGATCTTTCGCGTAAAACATTTGCCATCACACCGGACATGGGTCGAGCAATGGGGAAAGCCAATGCATCAATGGACAAAGCTAAAACCAATTTAACGGAACGGAGGGTAACCCAAGCTGGCCAAAATCAAGACACTGCAATGGAAGGTCTCAATGAAGCAGCATTGACCCTTTTTCAAAGTATCCAGCAAATGCAGTCTTCTGGATCTGCTAGCGGTTATGAGCAATTCCTGCAAATGATGCAACAAATGGCTGGTCAACAACAAAGCTTGAATCAACAGGGTATGCAGCTCACACTCGGTCAAATGGCTTCCACAGCACAACGACAACTAATGCAACAATTGTTGCAAGGTCAAAAACAGGTTCATAAATCATTGCAGAAATTGCTACAGGAAATGCAGCAATCGGGGAAACAGGGATTGGGGGATTTAAATGGTATATCAAAAGATATTGAGGAGGTTATAGCTGATTTGCAGCGAAATCGTTTTACTAGAAAAACGCAAGATCGTCAGCAGAGAATCCTTTCCAGAATGCTGGACAGCCAAACATCACTTACGCAAAGAGGCTATAAAGATGAGCGAACTTCAACCACTGCAGATTTATCCATGGAATTTATCGGACCGGGAGGCTTACCTGCTGACCTTGGCCAGCGTAAGAACTTGGCTTTAGACGCAATGAATCGTTCCCTGAATGCCGGTTATTCTCGTGAATATCAGATAATGATCAAACGTTATTTCAACGCCATGAGCCAATTGGAAGTAAATCTACCCGAGCAAACCGATGAAATACCTGCCCCATAGATTCCTTATCACTGCAGTAATTATTTTTTGTTGCTTGACTGCAGCTCAGAAAGAGAATAAAGCATCCCTTAAAACGGCCCAAATGTTGGAACGGCGCGGAGACTGGGACAGCGCTATTGCTATCTACACCGATATATTCAATAATAATCGGGAGAATTATAGGGTTGTCCGTTCACTAAAAAATATTTATCGTAAAAGTCAACGATACCAGGATGGTATCCAATTTTTAAGGTCTCGTTTATTGACTCACCCTAATGATATTCAATTATATGTAGAACTGGGAGAATTTCATTTTCTCAACGATCAAATTGATGAAGCCAAAGCTGTATGGCAAAAGGGGTTAACATCATTCCAGAAAAACCAATCCTACTACCGATTCTTACTCTCCATCTACGGTAAATATGGATTAGATGATGAGATTTCTTTATTAATAAATAAAGGACGCCAACAATTTGGCCCGGCATTCCTTTCACAGGATTTGGGCTATTTTTATCAAGCGAGGCGAGTGTACGATCGTGCTCTTGATGAATACATACTGAACCTACTGTATAACCCGCGTCAAAGTGCATCAATATCCAGACGCATTCTAACCATGAGTGATGAGCCTGAAGCAAAACAATTAATAGAAACCAAACTGTCAGAAGCCGGTAATCAACATCCTAAAATCTTGCTGCCGACCTTAGCAGATCATTACTTTAAACATCGCCAATACTCTAATGCCTACGATACCTATTTTGCTTGGGCTGAGGCAGGGTTTTTTGATGATCATAAATGGCTTACTTTTGCAAAAAATCTTCGCAAAGAAGGGTCATATTCTCTGGCAAATGACGCATATCAATTTGCCTTACAGCAAAGATTACGTCCACAAGCAACCGGACAGGCATTATTGGGCCTCGCCAAAACATTCGAGGACCAAATTATCCCAATTGAAAAAAGAGACATTATACCTTATTTTTTTGATAACAATCTTTTTTTTAAAGATCCCTTTCAGGTTTATTCCAGCATTTCGCCTAAACATCTTGAATCAAGCCTTAACCTTTATGATTCAATATTGGTTTCTCTTCCAAAATCATCTTTGATCGCCGAGGCACACTTCAGGCTGGCTGAAATTCAATATCGAATCGTGCAGGATTTTGATAAGGCATTAAAGACTTATAAAACAGCCCTTCGCCAAAAACCAAAACCGGACCTGTATAAACGAATTATTTTACGAATAGGTGATGTATTGTTGGCCAAAGGAAATGCCGCTGAAGCAATAGCTTTTCTTGATTCTATGTATCATTGGCAAAAAATGGCGGTGATTCGACATAAATTAATACAAATTCATCTTTTTTCTGGTAATCCAGATACAGCACTGACAATGCTCAATAGCATCATTTCAACTATTTCTACTCTGGATAAGTCCTTCAATGATGTTATGGAACTCCAGGATATATTAAGTTATCATTTCCAGCGGGTGAACCATCAGGGAAAAGATGCTTTTAAAGCATTTCTAAGAGCGGAATTATATCTTAGACAGCAAAAAATATCTGAGGCTGGTGAACACCTGAGCTATCTTCTTGATACATATCCGAATGTCGGACTTGTACCACTAGTAACCTTGAGACGTGCATTGATTCTTCTCAGGCTTAACCAACCAGAATTGGCCTTAGAAATCATACCAGCTATGGAAAAAACACCTATCGCAGACAAAGGTATTATTCTTTCCGGGCAAATATATGAACAGATTTATAATAATAGACGAAAAGCACTGGAATATTACCTCCGCATTATTAATGAACATCCACAGTCCGTATTCTCTGAACCAATCCGCTATCATATACGCCAGCTTAAAGAAACAGAAAGCTAAATGACCAAAATTATTCTAACCTTATTTCTAATATTAACCGGATTGGATGGTCAAAAGTTATTAATCCCAATGGACCAAGCACAGAATGACCATCTAAAAGCCTATGGTATTGCTTATTATATCTTGACCCGAAATATCACCGTAGAATGGCTTTTGAATTATCGCGGTGGATCTTTCCTAGTGGATGACCATCCTTTCATCCAAGCAGAATGTCGTATTCGTGGTGTTTCTTTCATACAAATCACAGATGAAATCATTGATATTTATACCATCATTGACCAAGAAAACATGGATATTGCCTTATTGGAAAAAGCGCCTAAAATCGCTATTTATACTCCACTTAATAAACAACCCTGGGATGATGCAGTTACTCTTGCCCTCACCTACGCCGAAGTTCGTTATGAAACATTATGGGATGAGGAAGTACTTAGTGAGAAACTTTTTCAATATGACTGGTTACATCTGCATCATGAGGATTTTACTGGACAATATGGGAAATTTTACCGCAATTATCATAATGCCCAGTGGTATATAGATCAGAAGATGCAATTTGAAATCATGGCCCAGCAATTAGGAATGCCTTCCGTCCATGAAGAAAAAAAGGCGGTTTCTCGCGCAATTAAATCTTATGTTGGGAATGGTGGATTTATATTCGCTATGTGTTCTGCCACGGATTCGTATGATATTGCCCTTTCACTCGAAAACATAGATGGCGTTCACCAAGTATTTGATGGATCACCGATAGATTCCAAAGTTCAAAATAAACTGGATTATTCCAAGTCATTGGCATTCACTGATTTTAAATTATACAGCGATCCCATGATCTATGAATTCTCAAATATTGATTTCCCACCTAGCCACAATCCTATCACCCGGGGTGCTGAAGCGGACTATTTTTCTCTATTCGAATTTTCTGCAAAATACGATCCAGTACCCACAATGTTAACCCAAAACCACGCGGCAGTTGTTAAAGGATTCATGGGGCAGACAACGGGGTTCCACCGAAACCGGATCAAAAAGCATGTGGTGATTATGGGTGAAGATCCAGCATCAGAACAGGTAAAATATCTCCATGGAAACTTTGGCAAGGGATCTTTTACCTTTTACGGTGGGCACGATCCGGAAGATTATCAGCATTTTGTAGGAGACCCACCTACAGATTTGTCACTGCATCGAAATTCACCGGGTTACCGGCTGATCCTTAACAACATTTTATTCCCGGCTGCCAGGAAAAAAGAAAGAAAAACATGATTTCCATTAGAAAAAATGAATTGGTTCAGGCCGTTAAAATATCTAAGAAAATTCCTGAGTTCAATGATCCCTACGCCTTGCAAGAATACAAATCAAGGATATCTGGTGAATCTCATTTGGTCTTAACTGCCAAAGACAATAAGAAAACGGTTGGCTTCAAAATAGGATATGATCGCTTTCACGATGGCAGTTTTTACAGCTGGATGGGTGGCGTTTTACCAGAATACCGGAAACGAGGGGTTGCCACTGCTCTGGCAGAAATTCAGGAAAAATGGGCAGAAGAAATGAGCTATAACAAGATTAAAATGATAACTTGGAAAAAGCATAAAGCCATGATCCGGTTTTCTCTTCACCGAGGATTTAAAATCACAGGGGGAACTTCCAAGAATCCGGCATCAGAAAGCCGGGTTTGGATGGAAAAATCACTCTAAATGTGGATCCAGAAAGAAATTTCATTGTCTGCAAAGTCTCGAGGCTTTCACCTAGTTACCAGTGAAATTCTTAAAAATATACCTGCAATAAGAACCATTAAGTGTGGGATTTTGCATATTTTCATCAAGCATACCTCTGCTTCCTTAACAATCAATGAAAATGCAGACTCCAGTGTACGAACAGATTTTGAATCCCATTTCAACCATCTGGTACCGGAAAATCAACCCTACTATATCCATACTATGGAAGGGCCTGATGATATGCCCGCTCATTTAAAATCATCATTATTGGGATCATCGGTGAATATTCCCATTACGGGTGGAAAATTGAATCTTGGTACCTGGCAAGGAATATATTTATGCGAGCATCGGGACCAGGGAAACAGCAGAAAACTAATAATTACAATCTATGGTGATAATTAATCTGGGTTTTTCTATCCGATTAACTCAAAACTTTGGATTGAAAAGCCTGAAAAGTATAAAAATTTACTACTGTCTCTCATGAACCATTAAATGTTACATCTGTATCTGCCTCAAAAAATGGAATTTCGATATAACTATAGTAAGAATCATATCTACTCTGAATTAGTCAACCTTTGATTTGACTTATGACATTTGATTAATCACCTTAATTATTTTTCTTCACTGAATTCCATATCCCATCCATTTCATTTAAACTAGATTCAGCGAATGTTTTTCCTTTGCGTTTAAGTTCTTTCTCAATAGCCTGGAACCTATGTGTGAATTTCTTATTAGCCTGCCGCAGGGCATCTTCTCCAGGGACACCAAGAAAACGAGAAAGATTCACAATTGCAAACAATACATCGCCGATTTCTTCTTTGATGTGATCTGAATCTCCGGATTCCTGTGCCCTTTTAAGTTCATCTATCTCCTCATACACTTTATCCCAAACATGGTCTATTTTTTTCCAGTCAAAGCCAACATAAGACGCTTTCTCCTGTAGCCGCTGTGACCGCAACAAAGCCGGTAGGCTTGACGGCACACCATCCAAACGGGATGTTCGTCCTTTTTCCTCATGTTTGGCTGTTTCCCAATTCTGCTTAGCATGAAAGGATGCATCAACATTCTTGTCTCCGAAAACATGAGGGTGCCTTCGTACTAGTTTTTCGTTTACATGACCCAGCGTATCACTGATATCAAACCTACCGTTTTCCATAGAAATTTGAGATTGTAGCGCCACATGCAGCATAATATCACCTAATTCCTCCTTCAAAGTGTCCCAGTCCTCCTCATCAATACTTTCCATCACCTCGTATGTCTCTTCTAAAAAATAGGGTAATAATGACGCATGGGTCTGTTCTTTATCCCAGAGACAACCATTAGGCCCACGAAGTTTTTCTACTAATTCAAGTAGTTCAATGAACTTTTTAGTTGCAACTTTTTTTCTCATTCAAGTTCCGAACAATTCTTTCCAATTAGCTTCTCCTAAATAATATTCCTCCATGGCAGTCATTTTTTGTTTATCTGATTCCAATTCGTCCTTATATCCAAGAAGATGCAATGTGCCATGAATTATAAGTCGAGCCACTTCTCGCTCATAAGGTTCATTATATTCTTTTGCGCTTATCCGAGCCGTAGGCAGGCTGATATAAATTTCTCCTTCCACTTCTGACTGATCATATGCATTGAGACGGAAAGCAATGACGTCTGTCCATTGATCTACCTGAAAATACTGTTTTTTCAAATCGCTAATCAATTTTTCAGACCCAAAAATAACATTAATATTAGCATTTTTTACTTCATCTTGAGTCAATACGGTAGTAACGATGGTTTTACAATATTTTATATCGGGACAATTATATGAAGGGTCACATTCAATCTGTATCTGTTTCATTCAGATGAAACTGTTTGTCCTAGAGTATGATTATCATCGGGATATTCTATCCGGATATGATATATGCCGCGTAGTACTGGCAACAATCCCGTATTCCCATCTACGGTACCTTTAATTTTCCTTAATTCATCTAAAGTTAGCGGGCACTCATCCAACTGATGATCATCAATCCTTTGTTTGATGATTTTATCAATCATTGCTTCAATCTTCATTATATCCGGATTTTTAATTGATCGAACAGCAGCTTCAATTGCTTCACAAATCATGAGTATGCCTGTCTCCCTAGTATTAGGTTTTGGGCCAGGATATCTAAATTGACTCTCATCAACCTTAGATTTTTCACCACCTGCTTCTTCAATTGCTTTCCTGTAAAAATATTCTACGCGTGTAGTTCCATGGTGCATGGGAATAAAATCGGATACTATTTTTGGCAGACCATATTCATTCGCTAAATGCAATCCATCATGAACATGATTGCGAATTATGCGGGCACTCATGGTTGACTTTAATGTATCATGCATGTTTTCACCGGCAAATTGGTTCTCAATGAAATAATCTGGTTTAACCATTTTCCCGATATCATGATAGTAGGCACCCACTCGACATAAAAGGGAATGCGCGCCAATAGCGCCTGCACAGGCTTCAGCTAGGTTTCCAACTACAACACTATGGTTGAATGTTCCATTTATTTCCTGTTGGGAGCGCTTCAAAAGTGGATGATCATAATCCAATAACTCGATCAGGGTAAGATTGGTTGTGATTTCGAATGCAATTTCAAATAATCCAATCAATCCATAAGTAATGATCGGTGCTAAAAAACTGTTTATTGCTAATAATTGCAAATCGAAAAACATATTACCCCAAGTATGTTCTTTAAATAATCCAAGAGCAATGACAACTATAATACTGGCACCCATCAATGCAAACATGGTTATGAATAACTGGCTACGTTTTCGGAGTTCACGGATATTATAGACAGCTATCGTAGATGTAAACAGAGAAACAATAACAAAATCAATATTTTGACCCATCATTAATCCCATCAAAATGGCCATCACTACTGTAGCCATAAATCCTATTCGGGCATCAAACAGGATAGTTAGCGTCATAGCGCCAACGGTAACCGGAATAAGGTATTCTGACCATTCAAGTCGGATAACGATAATATAGGCAAGACCTATTTGAAGTAGAAACACAAGTACTATCAGAAAGACCATTTTCCAATCGCGGAAGATTGCAACCCGGTAAACCAGCAAAAATGTAAAGAAAAAAGAAACGACAACGGATAAAAGTATTACTCTACCAATGTAATTCCAGACCCACATCAGCCTCCCTCCTACATCTTTCTCTTCAACTGCGGTAGCTAATGATTTGAGTTTTTGGAGCACATCCTGAGTGATCCTGATATTTGCGTCGACAATCAATTCATCCTCTAACACTACCCCTTTGCTCCGAGGTACTTTACTAAGACTTTCCTGCTGTTTTGATTCTGTGACTGCATTATCAAACAATAGATTGGGTTTCATAAATTCCACAATCAGATCATACCCTAAATCTTTAAAACCATTTTCATCAGTAGACTGACTTAGAAATTCCTCCCGAGCTTTTGTCCAGGCAGACTCTAAACTATTGAAAGCGGATGGAACGGCAAGAATCGGTACTTCCTCCTGGTTAACAGTTACCTGTATACTAATAATGCTGTCTATTGGAATATCATAAATACCTTCTGCCCATCTGTTTCTACAAATTTGCTGTACTAATTCCTTATGAATGCTCCAATCTTTCAAATTGCGAGGATTTTGCTCAGAAGAAAGATATTTTTTCCACGAAGAATCCTTTAACGCTGTAAATGGATATATTTTATTGAATTCTGATGTCAATATAGACAGGTTTGTGCTGTCTGCGATATACTCCGATTGTGCTTTCTCTCCGCTAGGATGGTATTTACGTTCGAATACTAACTGCTTTGATTCATTAAATCTCCACATTGCATATCGAAGTTCGTTGACAGTGGCAAAGAATGCGTCCAAGGCATTTATTTGCATTTCCACAATTTTTTCATCCCGATTAAATACATACGGAACCGACTTTATACGCTCATCTAGGTCCTGCTTATATCTCTCATCTGTTTTTAAAATTGAAAAGGTGAAAGGGGCAATGATGGGATCGCGGGAAATATCATTCAATTGATAGGAATACTGCAAAGATTGTCCTCTGGGAAAAAGTAGAGAAATAACTAAAATCAATCCAAATATGATTAAATATTGAATCCAGAATTGACTTAAAGAAATTAGTTGATCTGAAATGGCGTGCTCTGATCTATTGTTTCTGATCATGGTATTTTAAAATCCTTCAAAATTTCACGAGTGATGATGATTCGCTGAACTTCACTGGTTCCTTCACCAATCTCAAGTACTTTCGCATCACGGAAAAACCGCTCTACATCATATTCTTTAACATATCCGTACCCACCAAGTACTTGTATTGCTTCTGTGGTTGACTTCATTGCCATCTCACTAGCAAATAATTTGGCCATAGCTGCCTGCTTAGTAAAATCCATACCCTTGTCTTTTAACCAGGCAGCATGGTATACCATCAGTTTTGCTGCTTCAATTTCCGTTGCCATATCGGCCAACTTAAATCCAATGGATTGGAATTTATATATTGGCTTCCCAAAAGCTTCTCTCTCCGTTGCATATTGCAACGCATTCTCATAGGCTCCTAATGCAGTGCCAATAGATAATGCTCCAATTGAGATTCTGCCAGATGTTAATGTTTTTAAAAAAAATTTAAATCCATCAGCGACCTGACCTAACATGGCTTCAGGTGGGACTTTCAAATCTTTAAAAAACAATTGACGGGTATCACTGGCTCGCCAACCCATTTTTTTCTCCTTTGGACCAATTTCAAGACCTGCAGTTTTAATTGGTATAACAAATGCAGCAATTCCCTTCAATTCATTATTAACCTCAACCTGAGATGTGAAAGATAAAAGACCAGCTTCGCCAGCATTTGTAATAAATATTTTTCCGCCATTTACAATATAATTATTTCCATCCCAAATTGCTTTTGTCCTTGTTGCACCTGCATCACTACCAGCATCGGGTTCAGTTAATCCAAAAGCGCCAATTATTTCCCCGCTGGCTAATCTGGGCAAATATGTTTGTTTTTGCTTTTCGTTTCCTAGTAGAAGAATCGGAACAGATCCCAAAGATGTATGGGCAGCCATGGTAATCGCCACAGAAGCATCAACCCGGGCTAATTCAATGATGGCTGTTACAAAGGAAATCATATCCAGTCCGGCACCTCCATATTTCTCCGGAATGATTGTTCCCATCAGCCCTAGTTTACCCATTTGAGCAACTAATTTTTTTGGAAATTTCTCTTTCCTGTCCATCTCCTTAGCAACAGGCCTCACTTCTGTTTCAGCAAAATCCCTAACCATATCCCGGATCATTAAATGGTCATCATTAAAAAACAACTTATCCACTAGTGATGTTTCCCATTTTTATAGGTATAAAGTAAAAATTTAAGTACGTCCATTGGCGGAAGCTAAAAGTTGTATATCCCGAGCATTTAATTGCACAGATTCAATACCTTTCCAAATATTAGTTTCTACAACACATGCTATGTCTACTGGTTGACCTAGGATCAAATTTTCATATTTTGAAGTTAAGTTGAACCCTATAACCGGGAAAGTCGAATATCCTTGTTTTACCTGGAAACGAAAATGGTCACCATTGCCAATAATGCGGGGATTACCTACAATATCTACACTTCTGACTGCAGATTTCGGGTGCATATTTTCGGGGCCGTATGGTCTTAGTTTTTCCAAGAATTTCATGAATCTT
>JYMV01025101.1_pt1 | contig 33887 bp, 23 predicted proteins | sample 338911 | NCBI WGS metagenome assembly JYMV01 (sample SAMN03354496, study PRJNA234377) | hydrothermal vent metagenome | biome: Deep sea; feature: Hydrothermal plumes at the Eastern Lau Spreading Center, Western Pacific Ocean; material: Seawater | place: Tonga | collected 2009 | depth 2000 m m
CTCGGCACCACAAGCCGATGCTCTAACCAGCTGAGCTACATCCACCATGTCTGATAAAATCAGGTTGCAAAAGTAGCAAATAAATTAGTTCAAAAACACTATGCTTCCTTCTTGAACGTTCCACTTGCAAGCATACTCAGAAGTATAAAGCCATGACTAGCTTTGTACTACCTTTGCAATGCACATCACTTATGAAGAAAGGACATCACGATATAACACTTAAGGTAGAAGGGATGACCTGTACGCACTGTGCTGCCACCGTCGCGAAATCCATTGAGAGAGCCGGTGGAGCCGATGTCGATGTGAACTTCGCAACAGGTGAGGCCAACTTCATTGTCTTAGATGCAGCTTCAATTGAAGGTATCAAAGAAGAGATTGGCAAGCACGGCTATAAAACTGAAGACTCCCACTATCTCCATAAGGGAGACGATGATTCTCAAGAAGGGGTGTCGCGTTTGGAGAAGCGATTCTATTTTACATTGTTCTTTACGATCCCTCTTTTTTCCCACATGTTCCTGCCATCTGTGGAGGTGCTTCAAAATCCAGTCGTACAGCTGATTCTGTGCTTGCCAGTACTGTTTGTCGGCCTGATACACTTCGGAAAGAGTGCCCTCAACGCTTTGAAAAATGGCAATTTCCATATGGATGTCCTCATCTTCACAGGTTTCAACGCTGCATTTGCCTACAGTCTGGCAGGGACCATCATGTATTGGGGAACTGCTGAGGTTCACAATTTTCTCTTTTACGAGACCTGCGCGACAATCATTACCCTGGTATTGATGGGCAACGTGCTTGAACATGTTTCTGTTCGTCAAACAACTTCAGCGATATCTGAGCTCTCCGAGATAAGAGCGAAAAAAGCGAGAAAAGTCGTTGAAGGGAGCGAAGCTGAAACTACCATCGAAATTGACTATGAACAGATAAAAGCAGGGGATGTCCTTCTTGTCAATACCGGAGATAAAATCCCGGTAGACGGCAAGATCATATGGGGTGAAGCAACAGTAGACGAATCCATGATTACCGGGGAGAGCATACCCATAGATAAGATGCTCCAGGAAGAGTTAATTGGCGGAACCATCCTGATCAAAGGGAGTATTAGAATGAAAGCCACTGGCGTAGGCGAAGAAACCATTCTCTCGAAAATTATTGAGTTGGTCAAGAGAGCACAACAGAACAAGCCAGACATTCAGAAGCTGGGCGATAAGGTCAGCGCGATATTTGTTCCTTCTGTATTGTTGATCTCAGCTGCCACCTTCCTCGTTTCGTATTTCGGATTTCACATCCCTTTTGAGAAAGCCATAATGAGCGCTATTGCCGTACTGGTAATTTCTTGCCCTTGCGCCATGGGGCTTGCTACACCCACCGCCGTGATCGCCGGTATCGGCCGGGCAGCTAAGAAAGGAATCCTGATTAAAGGAGGCGGGACACTAGAGGAATTCGCGAAAATACAGACCATCGTATTTGATAAAACAGGCACCCTTACCACTGGGAAATTCAAGATTGAGGCCATTGCCCCAATGGATGGATACCGGAAAGAGGAGATAATGAACCTTCTCTTAAGTTTGGAACAACACTCCTCCCACCCTATCGCACGTTCGATCTTTGAGGAGTTGAAAAACGTTGCCACCACGATCCCACTGACTGAGGCCACAGAGGAAAAGGGGGTTGGAATAATTGGAAAACTCGAAAGTGGAGATGAAGTTCGCCTGGGGTCGGCCAATATTCTCCGCGGGCAGAAACCTGAGGGGGCACATTCATTATATATGACCATGAATGATCAATTGATTGCAACGATAGACATCGGAGATGAGATAAAAGAGAATGCAAAGCAGATGGTCCAAAGCATGAAAAACATGGGTATCAAAACCATATTGCTGAGCGGCGATACGGCGGCGAATTGCAAAACCGTTGCGGATGAACTGGGCATTGAAGAAATTTATAGTGGGCAGCTGCCTGATCAAAAGCTACAGAAAATTACTGAGCTGTCGGCTCAGGGTTTCACAGCCATGGTAGGCGATGGAATAAACGATGCTCCAGCATTGTCCCAGGCTTCGGTTGGCATATCATTGGGCAATGCCACACAAGTCGCCATCGAATCAGCGCAAGTGGTATTGCTTAAATCCCGGGACCTCACGGTAATCAACCATGCGCTACAGATCAGCAAGCATACCTACCTTACCATCAAGCAAAACTTATTTTGGGCATTTGCCTATAACGTTGTGGCCATTCCTATTGCGGCAATGGGAATGCTTAATCCTATGGTTGGGGCTTTGGCCATGGCGTTTTCAGACGTGATTGTTATTGGGAATTCTATCAGGTTGAAGACCAAGCAGATTAAATCTATTTGAGGAAATGAAAGTCGCTGTATTTGTAAGTTCCGGGTTGGGGAATGCTATCCTGCTCGTTCCCCTTCTCAATAAATTAAAAGACCGGGGGGATGAGATAACGTGCATCTCCACGGCAAATTATGGCGGTAAAGAGTTTTTTGAAGATTGCGATCTTGTTGACCACCTTCTGGAGATCAGGCCTGATAATTCAGCATGGGTAAAATTCAATCTTAAATACAAAGGAGTCTTCGGAGAGGCCTACCTGGACAATTTCGCCTCATCGCGAAAGATCTTACTCTCAGCACAAGTGGTAGCCAAAAAAGTCATCGCTCAAAATATACCGAAAAACCTTCCCGGCTTGCTCACCAAAAAATGCCGGGAGGTAAAACCAAAGGAAGGGTTGCACGCAGCTGTGCAAAACCTGAGGCTTCTGGATCCCAGTGCCAACAACGAGGCCCTCACAAGCAGTTCATTCTCACTACCAGCTCCTTCAAATGCGAGCAAACTTATTGAGGGACTAGCTCCATATATCGCCTTGCAACCTGGTAGTGCAAATGACACCAGCTCCTATAAGAATTGGCCTATTGAGCATTGGGTTGAGTTGATAGCGAGCATCTCCATTCAATATCCAGCAAAACAAATCGTCTTACTTGGTGATGAAACCGATCAAGCGTTAGCTGATGAGGTGAGGGCGGATTTGGGTGATGCTGTAATCTCCTTGGTCGGCAAAACCAGTATTGGTGATTTGAAGTCCATTATTGCCAATTGCTCCTTATTAGTAGGTGTGGACAGTGGCCTGATGCACATGGCTGCGGTGTATGGAAATCCAACTTTTACCCTGTGGGGACCGTCCGAAAGTGGTTTGTATGGATATGAGACTATTGATGATACCAGGCACCGTTCAGTGAGCCTGCATCTTCCATGCAGTCCTTGCAGCTCCTGGCTTTCGCCCAATACATCAAGGGTCAGGAAGCCTGAAGATTGCCCTGATTTCAGATGCATGGGCGAGCTGACCCCAGAAATAGTATTCAATGAATTTGAACGCTTTGTGCAATCTCAACCCTCCTTTTAGCGAAGTTCATGTTTAAGAAAATACTCTCCACATTTTCTGCCCAGTTCCTTTCAGGATTGATAAGCATCGCGATCGTTATTCTCACGGCCCGTTATCTTGGGCCCGAGGGTCGCGGGGTGATCGCTCTCCTTATATTTAACATCAGCCTGATAGTAATGTTCAATAATCTTGTTGGAGGGGGAGCATTGGTTTACCTAACTCCTCGTGAAAATTTCAGCCGGCTGATCACAGCATCATATCTGTGGGCTATTATCTCGGCGCTTAGCGTAAGTGCCATTCTTACGCTCACGGGACTTTCCCCTGAAAAGTTTGCCATCCACTTGTTTTTGCTCTCGCTTATCAATGCTGTCAACGGGGTAAACACCAACATTTTAGTTGGACAGGAACGGCTCCACGAACGTAACATTTCCCTGATTTTACAAGTGCTGGTCCAGCTACTGGTCTTCTATTTTATTCTGCAGTGGATGGGTGAAAGATCATCCGTAATGTCCTTTATCAAGGCCCTGTATGCCTCATACCTGGTAAGCTTCGTCTTAAGCTCAATGTTTCTCCTCAAAAAGAAGGAGCACATCGTAAGTCGCAGCTTTGCAGCAGTCACTAAAAGTCTCTTCTCCTATGGATTTTATGTGCAGGCCGGCGGCCTGATCCAGCTGTTGAATTTCAGGTTCAGCTACTACCTGATGGAAAAATTCCATGGCACCTCGGTATTAGGGGTCTATTCCACGGGAATTTCCCTGATTGAAGGATTGTGGATTATCAGTAGAAGCATCTCGCTTGTGCTGTACGCCCGTATATCCAACACCGACGATACGGACCTGGCCCGGCTCCTGACCATCAGGCTGATCAAATTCGCTTTTATTATCACTGCTGTATGCCTGGTTCCCCTGTTATTAATACCCACAGACGTCTATGTTGAAATCTTTAATGGAGAAGAATTTGGAGAGATCAAAAGCGTGTTCCTTTATTTAGGTATAGGAACGGTTATGTTTTCGGCTTCTGCCATGCTAAGTGCGTATTTGTCAGGGACTGGACAATTCCAGGTGAATACCAAGGCCTCCTTCATAGGGCTGATTGCAACTGTAGTTCTTGGCTTCTGGTTGATTCCCACCTATGAAATGTTGGGAGCTGGATTAACAGCATCGGCATCTTACCTTATCACAGTCTTCTATCAGGGTTACCAATTCTGCAAACTCTCCCATACCAAACTGGGTGAATTTATTCCTCAAAAAGATGACTTTCAGCTAATTCAAAACGAGATTCGGACTTATCTTCTGCGAGCCAGGTAAGGCCTTGAAAATACCTGATTTACTTAATTGCGTAATCACGCAAATTATCGTAGATTTGCCTTCCTAAATAATAAACCAGTGCTTTTAGCGCATTGATAAGAAACCCATAATTAATCAAACGAACAAAACCTACCATCAGGTAGAACTAACACACCTAAAATGAAAAAATCATTACTATTTGGACTTGTGTGTAGCTTCGGATTGGTGAGCACCTTGAATGCTCAAACTTATATTACCAACCCTAAAGTTGCCAAAGTTTCTCCATCTATGAATCAGGCTATGCCCTTTGACAAGAAGGTTATAACGGGGAAGGAAACTAATACAGGTCTTGAAAAAGCAATTCAGGGACCTTCGGTTAATCCTTATACAAATCAGCCACCAGTTCAATTTGGTGCTGAAACCAAGATTGGTGTCACAACTTATGATCTTCAAAGTAATTCAGCTGTTCAGGACAGGGTCCTGAATCATAATGGTACTATCTCCGCTGTCTGGACGTACAGTGAGTCTTTTGATATCGCTGCTGCCGACAGGGGAACGGGTTACAACTTCTATGATGGCGCTGCCTGGGGAACAATTCCTACTGCGAGAATAGAATCAGAAAAGACCGGGTGGCCAAATATTGGCAGGACCATTGGTGGTACTGAAATATTTATTTGCCACAATATCGCGCAAGGATTATTGACGCAGGGTTCAAGAACTACTATCGGTTCGGGCCCATGGACGTTGGCAAATGTTACCAATACCGATCAGGTATGGAACAGAATGGCAATTGGCGGGGCGAATGGCCAAACTATTCACCATATTTCACTGTACGATCCATTTGGTGGACCCTGGACCAACGGTGTGCAGGGTCAGATGCTGTACTGGAGATCTCAGGATGGCGGTGCCACCTATGATATTCAGGAAATGCCGATCCCAGGCCTTGACGAGACCAATTACAGTGGTTTCAGTGGTGATAGCTATCATATTGCTGCAAAAGGCGACACTGTTGCTGTTGTTTACTTTGGTGACCTGAACCCAACCATTATGGCCAAGTCTACCGACAACGGTAACACGTGGACTACTACACAGTTAATTAATGTTTTCCCTCCTGGTGTTACCTATGATGCTGGTTCTAACAACACGACAGGAACGCCTATAGGAATCTCGGATGTTAACGGAGATGGGGTAGCAGACACTGTCACAGCATCTGATGGAGCTGGATGGGTATTGCTAGACAATGCCGGAATGGCTCACGTGTTCTTTGGAGCGATGCGTTACCTGGATGACACTCCTGGTGACGATAACTGGTCGTACTTTCCAGGTACCAACGGTATGCTATACTGGAATGAGAACTTCGGTGTCCGTGATCCAGTACTTATTGGTGGTGCTTTGGACATTGATGGTAGTGGCACACTTGATATCGTCGGTATCGCAACGTACTACCAGTCACTATCAGCTTTCCCAAGTGCGGGTATTGCTGATGACGGATGCATCTATCTTTCATATTCTGCTATAATGGAAAACCTGGACCAGGGATCACAGAACTATCGTCACGTATATATTGTGAAGTCATGTGACAACGGTTGTTCATGGAGCGATCCAATTGACGTCACTCCTGGATCTGGTTTCGAGGAAAACGTATACTGCTCTATGGCACACGACGTTGATGCTAACATCAATATCGTTTGGCAGCAGGACTTTGAACATGGATGCTTATGTAACCAACGACATCGTTCACTCTTCTATTCCTGTGGGAGATATCAACACATCTGCTGTTGTATGTATCGGTTGGATCGAAGGTGACAGCTTGTTCTGCGCTGGTGACTCAGTACTGCTCACCGCTACTTGCGGAACAGCGTGGCTATGGTCAAATGGCGCTACTACTCAAAGCACGTGGTACAATGGTATTTTCGGGACGGTGACTGTAGATATTTCAACTGATTGCGGGACTATTAATGAGTCGATCAACGTGGCGGCTCCTTCTTCGGCTCCTGAAATCTCAGTTACGTCTACTACTACAGAGATGTGTGATGGAGATCAAGCAACACTCACGGTTACATCTAACGCAAGTGGCGTGATTAACTGGTCTACTGGAGCTTCTACCGCTTCAATCACGGTTGACTCAACTGGAACTTACACAGTGACAGTAACCAACTGTGGCGGTGTCGCGATAGACTCAGTGGTAATTGCACCACCTAACAATCCTCCATCGTTCGCGTTGTCTGCGACCAGCTCTATCATTTGTAATGGTGATTCTTCGTGGATTACTGCTTCTGCAGTATCTCAGGGAACAATTCTGTGGTCAACAGGTGATACAGTGTGGACTATTGGGGTAGATTCTGTTGGAACCTATACTGCTACTGTCACAAACTGTGGCGGTGTTACAACTGATTCAATTACCCTTACGCTACCTTCTCCACCAGTTGCGTTAGTGACTGGTAACGACCCATTCTGTAATGGTGACAGCATCACGCTGATGGCAGGGACAGAGCCAAGTGCCATATACGTCTGGTCGAGCGGGGATTCCACGCAATCCATTGTCGTTTCTGGTGAAGCTAGTTATACTGTGACGGTTACAAACTGTGGTGGTTCTGACAATACTTCAGTGACGACCTCTTACCATCCGGCACCTTCAATTACGGTGACTACTGGACCATTGGAGTTCTGTGAGGATATTGGAACAGCTGACGTTACGCTTTCGGCATTCGCTTTTGGCGCTGATCCATTTACCTATGTATGGTCTAATGGTGACACTACGCAGTTCCTTACATTGGACAGTGTTGAACATTCTGGTGTTTACACTGTTACTGCAATTGATGTTTGCGGCAATACCGTTGCAGCACCTGCTGACACGGTGACAATTCTTGAGTCACCTGTTGTTGACACGCTGTCTGTTACTGATTGTTCATCGCTCGGAGCAATGGATGGAGCCATTACTACTACTGTTACTGGAGGTAACGGGCCATTTACGTATCTGTGGAACGATCCAGATGCGCAAACTACCATGGATGCCGACAGTTTACTCAGTGGTCCTTACACGCTCCTGGTCACTGATGCCAATGGTTGTACCGGCACAACAACTGCTTTTGTTGGTGAACCAGCGGTAGGAATCAATGAGATGAACATCGGGACGTTTAGTATTCATCCCAATCCCAGTAACGGCAACTTTACAGTTAACCTGAGAGGATTGTACAATGAAGAATACGCGTTTGAGATCAGAAATATCATCGGCAAGATGGTATACGCTGAGACGTTCAATGGTAAGGCAGTAAATCATGTTGACCTCAATCTATCTGAGAGCAACAAAGGCGTTTACTTCCTGACTATTAGCAACTCAAAAGGAAAGCGAACTGAGAAGTTGATTATCCACTAAGGATACAATCAATAAGGAAAACCCCGCTCACAATGTGAGCGGGGTTTTTTTTGTGTCAGTTTTTTCAGTAAGTTTACTCATACGTGTGGCATCCCTCTCCACACGACACCCTCTAATCCCCAGATGATGAAGACATATAGAAGTTTAAGTTTAGCGGTGGTATTGATACTCTCATGCCCACATGCCCTCAACGCCCAAACGCAAACACAAATTGGGGTTACCACCTATGACCTTCAATCCAACAGTGCTGTTCAAAACAGGATCATCAACCATGGAGATGGCACCATATCTGCCGTTTGGACCTATAGCGAGTCCTATGATATCGCTGCAGCCGACAGGGGCACCGGTTATAATTTCTACAATGGCGCTACCTGGGGAGCAATTCCTACTACAAGAATTGAATCAGAAAAGACCGGGTGGCCTAGCATTGCCACAACTGCTGGCGGTACTGAAGTTTTTCTTTGTCACAATATCGCGCAAGGGCCATTGACGCAGGGCTCCAGGACTACTATTGGTTCAGGCCCTTGGTCGCTATCAAATGTCACCAACACGGACCAGGTTTGGAGCCGAATGGCAATTGGAGGTGCGAATGGCCAAACTATTCACCATGTGTCTCTATATGATCCATTTGGTGGACCCTGGCCCAACGGTGTTCAGTCCCAAATGCTGTATTGGAGATCTCAGGATGGCGGTGCCACCTATGATATTCAGGAAATGCCGATCCCAGGTTTGGATGAGACCAATTATAGTGCTTTCAGCGGTGACAGTTATCACATCGCCGCTAAAGGAGACACAGTGGTTGTCGTTTACTTTGGTGACCTTAGTCCAACCATTATGGCTAAGTCCACAGATAACGGAACGACGTGGACAACCACCACGCTCATTAACGTATTCCCTCCAGGTGTAACTTATGATGCGGGCTCCGTCAACACGACAGGATCGGTAATTGGTATTACTGACATTAACGGCGATGGAATTGCAGATACTGTAACTGCTACTGATGGCTCTGGATGGGTTTTAATGGATCAGAATGGCATGGTGCACATTTTCTATGGTAACATGCGATACCTGGATGACACTCCTGGTGACGATACCTGGTCGTATTTCCCTGGCACCAACGGCCTCATGTATTGGAATGAGAGTTTTGGAGAAGGTCCGCCGCTAATGATTGGGGCATCCATGGATTTGGATAATAGTGGAACGCTGGATATTGTTGGAATTGCCATGTATTTTCAGTCGCTATCCACATTTCCAAGTGCGGGAATAGCAGCCAATGGCTGCATCTACGTTTCCTACTCTGCAGTAGTGGAGAACATGGATCAGGGTACCCAAAACTATCGCCACATATATATTACCAGGTCTTGTGATGGAGGCTGCTCGTGGACCACCCCGAAAGATGTGACACCTGGGAGTGGTTTCGAGGAAAACGTATATGCGTCTATGGCCAGGTTAGTTGACTCTGACATCCACATCGTTTTCCAGCGGGACTTTGAGCCTGGGATAGCGGTGAACGGTGACAATGATGCGTATGTCCTTAATGATATCATTTATTTGAAGGTCCCAACAATTGATTATGATACAGTATCAACAGCGGTATGCTACACGAACATCCTTGGTGACAGCATGTATTGTGCTGGAGACTCCGTGCTTCTTACTGCCAGCTGTGGTACGGCCTGGCTTTGGTCAACGGGAGAGACATCACAGTCCATATATTACAGTGGTGTTTGGGGAACAGTAACTGTGGACATTACTACTGATTGCGGCGTGATCCAAAATGCGAAGGCCTTATCTTCCCCTAGTTCTCCACCCGTTGTTAATGTAACATCTACATTAAGTGAAATGTGTCCAGGAGATACTGCTGAACTTACCGTAACATCAAATGCTGGGGGCAATATCGTTTGGTCCACGGCAGAAACTACCGCAACGATATCAGTACTTGCATCGGGAACCTACTCCGTGACAGTAAGCAATTGTGGTGGATCCAGTGTCGCGTCTGTTGTTATTAACACGCCAAGTCCGCCTACGGCAATTGTTACGGCTTCGAGCAGCACAATGTGCACTGGGGATTCCGTCACTGTTTGGGTGAACCCCGTTTCCCAAGGATCATATCTTTGGTCCACAGGTGCTGCTACTACCTCAATTATAGTTACCTCCGCCGGTACATATAGTGTCACCGTTACCAATTGCGCAGGCAGCGATGTAGGTTCTATCTTGATCTCTCTTCCTGCTCCGCCGGTTGCCAGTATATCTGGTAACGTGCCATTCTGCAATGGAGATTCCATAATATTAACTGCTGGAGCACAACCGAGTGCAACATACGCGTGGTCGAACGGGGATTCTACGCAGTCCATTGTCGTTTCTGATGAAGCTACTTATACTGTGACGGTTACAAACTGCGGTGGTGCGGACAATACTTCAGTGACAACCTCTTACCATCCGGCACCTTCAATTGCGGTGACTACTGGAGCATTGGAGTTCTGTGAGGATATTGGAACAGCTGATGTTACGCTTTCAGCATTCGCATTCGGCGCTGATCCATTTATCTATGTATGGTCTAATGGTGACACTACGCAGTTCCTTACATTGGACAGTGTTGCACATTCTGGTGTTTACACAGTTACCGTGATTGATGTTTGCGGTAATACCGCTGTAGGGCCTGCTGACACAGTCACGATTAACGATTCACCGATTGCTGACACCGTCTCTGTTACCAATTGTTCATCGTTCGGTGTACAGGATGGAGCTATTGCTACTTCTGTTACCGGAGGTAACGGGCCATTTACTTATCTGTGGAATGATCCAGCTGCGCAAACTACCATGGATGCCTCCAATTTATTCAGTGGTACTTACACGCTCCTGGTTACTGATGCCAATGGTTGTACGGATGCGTTAACCGTGTTTGTTAATCAACCCCTATTCTGCGCACTTAACTTATCTACCACATCAACTGACCCAACAGGTTGTGGAACCTCAGATGGCGCAGCTAGTGTAACAGTTTCCGGAGGTACATCGCCCTATACCTATAGCTGGAGCAATGGGGGTAATACGGCTACTATTACGGGTCTTACGGGCGGCACCTATTCTGTAACGGTAACCGATGCCAACTCATGTCTTGGCAATACATCTGTAACCCTAACAACTTCAGGTGCACCGACGCTAACCATTACCACCACCGATGCAAGTTGTTCTGCCACTAATGGCACAGCATCCGTATTTGTCAATGGAGGCACAACACCATATACCTATTTGTGGAATGATCCAGACAGTCAGAATACTTCTATCGCTACGGGTTTGGCCTCGGGCAATTACACTGTTACCGTAACTGACGGGACAGGTTGTATAGCGATCAGCAGTGCATTCGTGGGTATGTCAGGTACAGGTCCAACCCTGTCAATCATCAGTACTGATGTTAGCTGCTTCGGCGAAACCGATGGCTCTGCTGCAGTATCGCCATCTGGCGGTACCAGTCCCTATACGTATCTATGGAGTACCGGATCCAACGCAGCCATCATTACAAACCTACCTGCAGGTACGTACAGTCTTCAGGTAACAGACAACATCGGATGCACAACCAATGGTGTTGTGACTATTACTGAACCATCCGAGATTATTACCATTTACACAACTGTGGATCCTAGCTGTGGCAACAGTGATGGCGTCGCATCTTTATTGGCAACCGGGGGCACTTCGCCATATGCTTACCAATGGGATAATGGCGCGGGAAATCAAACTACGCAAACCGCTACAGGACTGGCTGCTGGTACATTCTTGGTCACAGTTTCTGATGGAGTCGGGTGCACCGATGTTGTTACTGTGGGCCTAAGCAATGCAGGAGCATCTACTCTAACAATCGTGGGATCTGATGTCACCTGTAACGGTGGAAACAATGGTTTGGCTTCCTCAGCAATTTCTGGTGGAACACCCCCGCTGACTTATTCTTGGAGTAATGGCTCCAACAGTCCGAACATTAGCGGTTTGATTGCCAACACATACACGCTCACAGTAACAGATTCAGCAAATTGCATTAGCGTAGCAAGCGTCACCATATCTGAACCCAGCGTTATTATAGTGAGCATGTCGTATTTGAACACATCCGGTACAGCATGCGACGGCATGGCAACTGCAACGGTTAGTGGAGGAACGCCACCATACACCTACCAGTGGGATGACCCAGGTACACAGACAAATGCAATTGCGGCAGGTCTATGTTTGGGTAACTATAATGTGATCGTAACTGATGCTAATAGCTGTTCCAAGACAGGAAGCATCTATGTAGATTCCATTGCAATGGGCATGGAAGTCATGGGTCAAGAGCTTGGTTTTCTGCTGTATCCAAACCCGTCTAACGGTGCCTTTAGTGTCGAGTTCTTAAGTGGGGACGTCGCGGTTGAGTTCATTGAAGTGGTAAATATTCTTGGGCAGCAAGCATATTTCAGAGAAATCCATGCTAAGATCCAATCACATGAAATAATTATACAGACACCTGATCAAGGAGTGTACTTTCTCAATATAGTAACGGGCAGCGGTAAGATGACAAGAAAGATTGTCTTGTACTAAGGCTAGAGTAAGGAAAGTAAATCTGCAGTTCCCAGGTTTCTGGTGGTTGTAAACCCTTCACCATACTCCACATTGATCTGCATTCCCACCTCCCTGGACCGCGCTCTGACCGCATCCATAAATCCAGGGTTGGAAATAACAGTCTTTGGCTCTGATGATTCAGGATTGTAAAATTGGGACTTATGGGCCAAAACAGCCTCCATCTTCTGGTCAACAAAGTCAGTGATATCCACAGTGATGTCAGGGTGGACTGGGTGATATTGGATGTAATGGTATAAGGCGGGAGGCCTGTAAGCTTCCTGGTTTTCGCCATCCATCTCAGTTTCAATTTTACGTAGTCCTGACAGAAACACTGCATCCTTTACCATAGCAGCTGCGCGCCCATGATCAGGATGACGGTCGGAAATTGCATTCGCCAACACGACCTCTGGCCTGTATTTCCTGAGTAATTTGATTACACCGAGTTGGTGTTCCTTGTCATTGAGAAAGAAGCCATCCTTGTAACCCAGGTTTTCCCTGACAGAAACACCTAAAATTTTTGCTGCCGCTGCTGCTTCCTCCACTCGGTCCTCTACCGTACCCCGGGTGCCAAGCTCTCCGTAAGTTAAATCTACAATTCCAGCGGTTTTGCCCCTATGAATATGAGCCAACAAGGTTCCACCACAACCCAATTCTACATCATCAGGGTGTGCACCAAAGGCAAGTATATCTACTGAGCTTGACATCTGAGCGCTAATCTTTAACGTGGTTTATGATAAATCTTTGATTTCGGCTAAAGCTAGTAATTCCAGAATCCATTATTCTTCAAATCGTCTCTTTAGAAGTTGGCCTTGCCAGTCTCTATCCAATCAATAATAGATTTCTTGTTGGGTTTATCAGAAGGTGAAACCATACCAACCCATTTCCCATTCTCGTCGATCAGGAATTTTTGAAAATTCCACTTTACGGGAGCATTGTCAACCCCATTGTGCTCCTTTCTCGTGAGCCAGGTATAAATAGGGTCAATATCATTACCTTTTACAGATATCTTGTGCATCATCGGAAAACTCACTCCGTAGTTCTTGGTGCAGAATTCCTTTATCTCGGCATCTGTGCCAGGTTCCTGTTTGCCGAAGTTATTGGCCGGAAATCCAATGATCTCGAATTTGTCACCGCCATATTTAGCATATAACGCTTGCAAATCCCTGTATTGTGGAGTCAATCCACATTTTGACGCCGTATTGACCACCATTACTTTCTTCCCTTGTAAATCGGACAATTTGACTTTTTCACCCTCTATGGAGGTGGTGGTAAATGCGTGCATTGTTTTATTGTCTTGTGCTATTGCCAAATTGGTTATTAATAGCATTAGTAATAGCTTTGCGATACCAGATAGAGTTAATCTGTTCATAATCTCGTCTTTAAACACAAAGATATTAATTTATAGTTTTTGTTCAGTGGCAGGCCTTGCAGGAGAAATAAAGCATTTAGTCATTAAGGAATTCCATATTGAATGGAAGAACAAGAACACCCTCATGGGTATCTTGCTCTACATACTCTCGACAATTTTTGTCTGCTACCTGACTTTCAAACAGGTTGTGGATGCTCCAACCTGGAACGCCTTGTTCTGGATCATTATGCTGTTTGCCTCCGTTAACGCGGTATCAAAAGGGTTTCTTCAGGAGAGCGCCGGCCGGACGTTGTACTACTATTCCCTGGCGAGTGCTGAAGCGATCATCCTATCGAAGTTGGTGTATAATGTTCTGTTAATGATGGTGCTCGCCCTGATCTCCTTTGCATTCTACTCCCTCTTTCTGCCCAATATGGTTGAAGATATACCCTGGTATTTGCTAGGTGTAGTAGCCGGAAGTGCTGGACTGGCAGTTGCCTTTACAATGGTGAGTGCAATTGCTTATAGAGCCAATAACAACGGTGTGCTGGTGGCAATTCTTGGCTTCCCAATCATCCTTCCACTCATGCTGGTGATCATTAAATTTTCCAATGAGGCGCTCGTAGGGGTTGACCGCATGGAATCTATTGGCAATCTTCTCATAATCAGCCTTTTGAATGTGATAATCACCGTCCTGTCCTATCTATTATTTCCATACCTTTGGAGGGATTAAAGAATGTGATAATGAAAGGGATTTGGTGGAAATTATTGGCGGTAGTTTTGGTAATTTATACCATCATTGCGGGCTTTACCGTAGAGGTCCCAGCCTTAGCAATTTTGCATGAAACCATCCGCAATCTTTTCTTCCATGTTACCATGTGGTTCGGGATGATGATACTTATGCTGATCTCGGTAGTTTATAGTATTAAGTTTCTATCAGCCTCTGAGGAATCCAATGACATTGTAGCCAGTGAGGCCGCACATGTGGGAATGCTCTTTGGCAGTATGGGCCTGGCAACGGGAATGGTTTGGGCTTATTTTACCTGGGGTGACTGGTGGGTTAACGATCCCAAATTGAACGGGGCCGCGGTAACGATGCTGGTATATCTGGCCTATTTCACCCTTCGGGGTTCTATGGATGATCCTATGAAGAGAGCAAAGGTATCAGCAGTTTACAACATATTTGCATTCGTGCTATTGATAGTATTCCTGAAGATACTTCCTGACATGACCGACTCTCTCCATCCCGGCAATGGCGGCAACCCGGGTTTTAACACATATGACACTACCCCTCAACTAAAAATGGTCTTTTACCCTGCAATAATTGGCTGGACACTTCTAGGAGTGTGGATCGTTTCCCTGAGGGTGCGTTTGAAGACACTGGTTATTAATGATAAGGAGAATCAATAGAGAAGCTATGAAGACAATAAAGAATCTAATCCTCACATTCATCGGCATGATCTCCTCCCGTGCCTTAATAGCCCAGGATACCGCTGAAATTGAAATGGCCGATAGAATGATGGCATCTGGAAAGATCTATGTAGTGGTAGCAGTCCTGTTGCTGATTTTTCTGGGAATCGTTCTTTACTTAATTTTGCTGGATCGAAAGATTGGAAAACTGGAACGGGACACAAATAATCAAGGATGAAGAAAACGCACATCATAGGTATTATAGTAATTGCGTTGGCGATTGGAGCTATTATAAGCACGATAAACGACGCAGGCACCTATGTAACTTTTGCCCAGGCCAGGCAGCATCCCGACATGGAATTCACCGTGATTGGCGAGCTGAATAAATCCAGGGATATTACCTATGACCCTGAGGTCAATGTCAACTTATTTTCCTTTTACGTAATTGATAAGGACGGCGATGAACAAAAGATTATTTTTCATGGAACAAAGCCTCAGGATTTTGAAAGATCTGAGCAAATTACGCTGCAGGGGAAGATGGTAGATGGCACTTTTATCTGCACCAAGATTCTCATGAAGTGCCCATCAAAGTACAACGATGGCAAAGAGGAGGTGGAGATTAGGTCAATTGAAAGTTGAATGGCAAACATCATTGGACAATGATCTTCTGCCTTCCTATTAACTCAGTGCCTCCCAGTATTTCCGCATAGTACATACCATCTGACAGATTCTCTCTTTGCAGAAGAATGCTATGGTCATTGATATTATCAATTGTTCTCACCAAAGCCCCTTCGATATTGTAAAGCCTGATCGCCGAAATTAGGGTCGGGTTTCCAGTGCTTATCAAAATCGAGGTAGTAAATGGATTGGGGTAAGCAGTAACCCTCGTCTGCCTGACAGTCTCCCTGACATTGGTGACAAACGTGGTATCTGAGAAGGCATGAAAGTCATACACATACTGGTTAGAAAAATCGTTGGTATTTCTGAACACCATCTTGGTATGCCCCTCCCCTTCCAAGGCTGGATCTGAGTAAAAATGCATCCAGAAATGCTGGGTTTCCCCATCCGGCAGCAAGAACGTATATAAATCAGTGAGTGGATTTAAACAAACGTCAGCGCATATTGCAGATTCCCAATTCACGTCAAGATTATTTTGATCACGTTCGATCTCAATCAACACATCGGCACCGGAGGTATTGATAAGATCAGCCTCTACATCAATAGTGGCACCTGGGAGTCCGTAAACTGTATCGTTCGTTGTAAGGGCCATAGTAAACTGGCCCGTTGGAGACGTGCCGGTACAGGTGACTCCGAATAGACTGTCCAGATCACAATAAATATCATGGCCATTGGCGAACTTGTCAAACCATCCATGCCTCACAAATACAGTCCCATCTGGTTTTATTATATAACCTGTAGCCGGGCCTGGTCCGAAATTGCTCCACCATTCATTACAAGGGCCGTCTAGATAAACTGGAATATTGAGTCCCTCATTTGTAATCAAGTCCTGGGCCGCTGCCTTTCTATCCGCGTAGGTGTTGTGTTGATCCACAACAATTCCCGCATTTACATTTGCTGCTACATTGCCAAACGTTCCGGAGTTTGGACTAAAATCATCGTCCGGATGAGCTTCAAGGTGGTAAATGCCTATAATGGTCACCTGATTTCCATAAGTGGTTTGTATGTCATTGTAAATTGAAACCTTGTTTCTCACATAGGGGCACGTATAGTTCAGTCCAACAATCACTACGGCCTTGCCGAAGCTCAGCAGGTTTGCCATATTCACTGAATCACCATTGAGATCGTAGAGCGTAAAGTCCGCTATAGTTTCTCCATTTTGATATGAATAAGAGTCAAACGTCATATCTGGGCTAACCGGCATTGGATATCCACAAACAGTATCAGCATCATCTGGTAGCTGACCTACGCCGATAGATGGCAGCAATACTGGTTGAGCAAAGATAAGGAGTGTGGAAAAGGTGAATGCAGTTGCCAGCGCGCACCGGCATGCAAAGCTGAAATATTTCATGTAGGCAGAATTAGTTAACATGGCTTTGACTGAAAACATTCAAATGGTTTAATACAAAAAAACAACTATTAATTGTGCTTTCTTGCTCTTTCCTTGTTTAATACCTTTGCGCCATCAAATTTTCCCTATGGAAATGGAGTATATAGGCGAGCACCTTTGGCCAGGCATAGTGGGTAACCTTTTTATAGCTCTGTCATTTGCAGGAGCACTACTGGCAACTTTTTCGTTCTACATGGCAGCAAAGAAAGATGCTGAGCCTGGCTGGGAGAAGTTGGGAAAACTCTCATTTAATGTTCATTCTGTATCTGTGGCAGGCATCATTGCCACAATGTTTTTCCTATTGACAAATCACTACTTCGAGTACAACTATGCGTGGCAGCATTCCAACTTAGTTATGCCAATGCGTTACATTCTGGCCTGCTTCTGGGAAGGCCAGGAGGGCAGCTTCCTGATTTGGATGTTTTGGATCATCATACTTGCCCAAATTTTTATGAGAAGTGCCAAATCCTGGCTCAACTCAAATATGACAGTCATTTCATCGGTACAGGTGTTCCTTGCCTCGATGTTATTAGGCGTCTATGTACTGGATTTTAAACTTGGAAGCAACCCATTCATATTGTTGCGGGAGCATCCGGATATGCTGAACCTGCCATTTACAAGGGTGGCGGACTACGTGAGTAGGATTGATGGAAAAGGCCTCAACCCCTTACTACAGAACTACTGGATGATCATCCACCCGCCTACCCTATTTCTGGGTTTCGCTTCCACGCTTATTCCATTCTCTTATGCCATAAGTGGTTTTTGGAAAGGGCGATTTAATGATTGGCAAAAGCCCGCACTGCCATGGGCATATTTTGGGGTAATGATTCTTGGGACCGGCATACTCATGGGTGGTATATGGGCATATGAAGCACTGAGTTTCGGAGGTTTTTGGGCCTGGGACCCTGTTGAGAATGCTTCGCTCGTGCCATGGATAACCCTGGTTGGTGCAGCACACCTGATGTTACTCACCAAGGTAAAAGTCCCGCCAACTAAATTGTCATACCTCCTGGTAACTATAACGTTTATCTACGTCCTCTACTCCACGTATCTGACGCGCTCCGGAGTGTTGGGAGATACTTCCGTTCACGCCTTTACCAGCATGGGCATTTCACTGCAGCTTCAAATCTTCCTTGGTTTCTTCGCAGTTATGTCAATTCTGGCGATTGCATTGAACTGGAAAAAGATTCCTAAGCAGGAAGAAGAAGAGCGTCTCTCCTCCCGGGAATTCTGGATGCTGGTTGGGTCCCTTCTTCTTTTCATTTCAGCATTCCAGATCATTTACACCACTTCAATACCGGTAACCAACTTCATTTTTGGCTTGGAACAAGCCCCACCAAATGACCCTATTGCCCATTACAATTCCTGGCAAATCCCACTATCGGCCATTATAGCTTTCCTGATGGCCATCGGACAATTTCTAAAGTATAAATCGACGAAAAGCAGGGATTTTGCGAAGAAGATCTCTGTCTCCCTACTACTGGCGACAAGCATCACCGCCCTGATCATTTGGGGAATGGAGATGTACACCTACTTCCACTGGTTATTGCTTTTCGCCTCCGTATTTGCGATTTCAGCAAATATGGATTACCTCATCCGGGTAATGAAAGGCAAGGTACTGAAAGCGGGAGCATCTCTCGCCCATATTGGCATTGGAATGATCTTGCTGGGAGCACTGATCTCCACGTCCAATTCTGAAGTTATTTCGGCTAACTCATCAGGGACAGACATAACGGCGCTGGGCCCGGATTTCTCGAATAAGGAGAACATCATGTTAGGCCTCAATGATACGCTGCTGATGGGAGAATACATGGTGGTCTATACGGGTGCGGAAAAGAAGGGCGTCAATCTCTATTTCAATATAGACTACTACAAGCTTTCTGAAACAGGAGAAGGCCTCGAGTATGCGTTTACCCTCAAGCCCATTGTTCAGATGAACGCTACCATGGGGAATGTCGCTGAGCCAGATACGAGGCATTTCCTTCTAAAAGACATTTATACCCACATTACCTATGCTGACCTGGAACGGGCACAGGGATTAAAACCAGAAAACAGGGAGGTGGAATCGAGTGACCATTTATTGGGTATTGGCGATACGATCTTCTCGAGTAAAAGCATTATTACGCTTGAGAAACTTGACACTCAAATAGACATCTCCAAATTCAACTTGAAAGAAGGTGATCTTGCGGTAGGAGCAATACTGAAATCTGTTAACATGCAAGGTGAAATAAAAACTGCCAGGCCAATATACATTATCCGCGGGCGAGAAGTTTATACCTTTCCAGATACGCTCGAAGGGGGTAATCTCGTTTTTTACTTCGATCATGTTGATCCTGCGAAAGGTCAGGTCAATATTAGAATGACAGAATTAGAACCCATGAAAAAGGACTTTGTCATACTTAAGGCCATAGTATTCCCCTATATTAATGTACTGTGGTCAGGTATCATCATTATGTTTCTGGGAACAGCTATAGCCATCCGGAACCGAATAAGAGTTAACAGGGTAAGTAAAGAATAGGCGATGACTAAGCAACCCTTTGATCTAATAGCTCGAATACGTGGTTTCAAGCATGCCTTCAGGGGAATCTGGTTAATCTTCAAAACGCAACACAACATGTGGATTCATCTTTTAGCGATTGTCTTTGTCATTGCCCTGGGCATCTACACCAATTTAAATCTGAATGAATGGCTGTTTATCGTCTTTGCAATTGGATTGGTATTGGTAGCTGAGTTGGTCAATACTGGGATTGAATACCTTGGAGATGCGATAACAGATGAGGAGAACGAGAAAGTAAGAAATGCCAAAGATGTAAGTGCTGGAGCTGTCCTCATGGCTGCCCTGGTAGCTTTGGTAATTGCGGGGATGGTGTTTATTCCAAGGGTAATTCCCTTGTTTACATCTTGAAATCACTCTTGTCGAGTTTAGGTAAGTTCGCCCCTTTCAATGGTCATTGGTATATCGAAGGATCGCGCGCCCATCTGGTATTCCTGGCCCTCGCGTTGATCTTTGGTTTAAGCTTTCTTGTTGTGACACCTCCTTTTCAGGTACCTGACGAGACCAATCATTTCCTGAAAGCCTACCAGGTTTATACAGGCCAGCTGATGGGCGTAAAGGAAATGGGCCGTCGTTCTTCTCATCAGGGGATGCCAAAGAGCTTTACATCATTAAATCTAAATCATATATCGCTCCGGAAGCTGGCTGGGATCACATTCAGCTACACGATGTTTTTAAGAACATGTGAGCAATAATGAAGTGGTTGTTTATGTTTTTAACTTCGGACCCAATACCGTGTATTTCGGGGACTTGCATATCACTATTGAAAGAGCCATTAAATGAAATTGCATATTTTGGTAAGATAGCGCCTCGTTGAATATCAAGCGAGAGCGGATCAGATTTTGAGGAGCATTGTCGGTACTATATATAATTTACGAGTCATGAAAAAGATAGTCCTTTCAACTCTTCTCACACTTCTCTGTACATCATTCTCCATGGCCCAAACAGCAGAGGGCTTTATTTATTGGAAGAAGAACAGGCCCCTACAATGGAGCGATTTTAAAGGAATACCTGTTAAAAATTCACACTACCACGCCCAAACCCAGGGTGGCTTGAATTACACGTTTGATAATAATGGACCAGGTGTATATGTCTTTAAATTGAATGTGAAATATGACAAACAAAAGTCATGGTCCAAACGTGAAGAACAGTCAGATGACTTACTCAAACACGAACAGGGGCATTTTGATATTTACGAAATATACGGGCGATTAATCATGCAGAGATTAAAAGAAACGAAAGCCCTTGCTGGCCCGAAATTCAGCGGGAAGGTGGAGAAAATATTCACAAAGTCCTTTGCCGAATTGCAAAAGTTCCAACGAAAATATGATCAGGAAACAAATCACTCTAAAGACAAAGAGAAGCAGGAGAAATGGAACCAGAAGTTGGAAAAGATGCTCATTGATTCAGAGGACCATATAGTCAAGGAAATAGAGTTTAAGGTATAAGTGGAGCCAGGATGATCGAAACGGCACGGAGAGTTAATGGGTTTGTGGCTATGCAGATTACAACGACGAGCAGTATGTCCGCCAATATATTGACCTTGATGGCAAATCTGTACATCACTATGGCATTTGCTTCCTAATGTGTAATTTTGTTGTATAAAGATGGAACTACCTGGCCTAACCATATCGATAATTAAACTGCTCTTTGTTGGAGGGATCCTTTGGGTGTTCTTCAAGCTTGTCCATCGCGCCATTGACCTGTTGCTATCAGGACAGGCCTACCACAAACGACTGGTGGACATACTGCTCATCGTAAGAGCTGCCTCCTGGATCACCTTTATCTTTTGGTCTATTTCTGTGATTTTTATAGGGCAACTTATGTATGCCAGAATTTTTTCCGGAATGCTCATCCTGCTCACTGTAGGAATATCATGGTCATTAATTCGAGATATTATTTCAGGGTTCTTGATAAGGATGGAAGGGACCTACCACAACAACAGCCACGTAAGAATTCACGACGTGGAAGGCACTGTGCGCAAATTGGGATTCCGATCCATGGAAATAGAAACGGATAGAGGGGAAACGATCAGAATACCCTATAAAATCGTGGATGATGAACTGACTGTCAAATCTTATCCGGTAGAAACAATTAAGAGCCACACTTTTGATCTCTCAGTTCCCAAGTCCAAAGAGATCAATGAGTACCGGGAGGAAATTAAATTTCAATTACTTAACAGCCATTGGTCATCATTGAGAAAGGACCCGAGAGTGAAGGTTATTGATGAAGTGAAAGACGCCTACGTTCTACGCATAACGGCCTACACGCTTGACAAGAAATACTTCCAGGAAGTTGAGCGCTTTGTGAAGAAGGAATTCGGGATGGACCATTCCAGGTTGATTGAGGAAACCGGAGATAATTAAATTGTTTTTACATCCGTTGCTGAATTACTTAGTAGAGGCTGTGCCGTCCCTACCAGCAGGTAAGCACGCAACGTCTTTCCCAATTTCTGAAACACCTACTTCTTCTTTTTATCACCCTCATCAGGGATTTTGCCGAAGACAGGTTTCTCTTCTTTATCGATGATGGGTTCCAACTGGTCTGAAATGATATGTAGATCCCTTTGAGGGAAAGGGATTTGAATATTATTGGCCCTAAACTTTTGATCTATCATGAATCGAATATCACTCTTCACGCTCTCAATTCGGAACATATTATCTGAAAAGAAAAGCAGCTCGAAATCAAGGGAAGAATCTCCAAAATCTATAAAGCGTACTCGCGGTTGTGGCTTTTTAGCTACAAAATTGTGCTCTTCTGCACATTCCATAAGTACGCTTCTCACCAACTTTGTATCTGAACCGTAAGCTACGCCTACACGCACTCTAAACCTGGTAAACTGCTGATTGTGGCTCCAGTTTATCACCTTTTCTGAGGTGAATTTAGAATTCGGAATCAGCATCATTATATTATCCCTTGTTTCAAGCTCAGAAGTGCGCAATCCGATTCTTATCACCCTGCCTACAATTCCTTCCACCTCAACAACTTCCCCTACCTTAATAGTTCCTTCAAATAGTAGTATAATACCAGAAATAAAATCATTGAATATCTGCTGCAATCCAAAGCCCAATCCAACCAGCAGAGCTGCCGATCCAGCGAGAAGAATGGTAACCTTAACACCCATGCTCTCAAGAATGAGGACAACAGCAATTACAATAATTATGTACTTGACAATCTGGAACAATGCATGCTGTCGTCCCTCACCTACTTTTTGCGTTAACCCCTCTTGATGTATAAATTTCTTTGTGGTCCATAGTACCAATCTGGCAAGGAAGTAAACTGCCACAATGATAATAATCTGGTATACAGAGAATGTGAATGTGTCGAAATCAATTATCTTGAATTCGAGAAGGTCCATAAATTTATTCCATGCGCCTGCGAAAGTCATGTGCTTATAATTGTCATATTACGTGTTCCTTGGCAACCTCCACATTCTCGCCTATGAAGTGAACAATTATCCATAGAACAACAATTCCGACTGGGAAAGTGATCCATGGGCTGGCACCTAACGCACCAGGTATAGTTCCAAAAATGATCGCAACAACTCCTACTGTCAATGCGTAAGGCATTTGTGTCCTGACGTGATCAATATGGTTACAAGATGACGCCAGGGAACTCAAGATAGTGGTGTCAGAGATTGGTGAACAGTGATCTCCTAGCACTGAACCGGCCAGCACACATGAAACCACGTTATAGAATACATACATCGCGCTTTCTTCATCCATGCCACTGACCTTGCACACCTGCCACGCAGCCGGAAGCATCAGAGGATATAAGATAGCCATTGCCCCCCAGGACGAGCCTGTAGAAAAAGCAATAAGTGAAGCGATAATAAATGTGAGTGCAGGGATAATAACCGGACTCAGGCCACCTGACAACATGGAATTTGTGATAAAGTCGGCCGTGCGCATCTCCTCGGTAACCAACGCCAGGGACCAGGCTAAAATCAAAATCATGATGGCTCCGAACATAGTCTTGAATCCGTTTAAAACGGCTTCAATAGTTGCATTCAAGCTTAATATTCCCTGTGAAATGGTGAGTCCAATGGCGAGTAACAGTCCGGATAAGGATGCCCAAAGCAAGGCAAAATATGAGTCAGAAGCGCCAATTATCAGTGATAGAGATCTTCCTATTCCCAGCTCCTCATCAGGCCATTCAGCAGCATTGTTGCCTGTATAAAGTAAGCCAGCAAATGTGCCAAAGATCACAACCAGTATAGGCAAAAATGCATTGTACCATCTGAATTTGGCGTTGGGAGCAGGCTCCAATGATTTAAGTTCATCAGCCACCGTTTCTGCAACTGCCTCATCCTTATCGTCATTCTTAACCTCAGGGCTCTTACCTCTTAGGCGGTTCATCCAGCTTATCTCCATCTTCTTTTCATCATTGAGTACCTTACCCGTAGTTCTGGCTCGGATTTCAGCTTTCACCATCGGACCAAAGTCTTTTCCCTGAACTATCAGGATCAGAACAAACAGAAGCGTGAATACAGGGTAAAAAGAATACGAAAGAGAGCTAATAAAGACGGAGTAGGCACTTTCATCAATGCCAATCGCCTGTAAGCTCGTTTCTATATATCCCAATTGAAATCCTATCCACGTAGTAACAAAGGCAATTGCAGCGATCGGCGCAGCAGTAGAATCAACAATATAACTGAGTTTCTCCCGGGAAATTCTCAACCGATCCGTCACCGGGCGCATAGTATTCCCAACCACCAATGTATTTGCATAGTCATCAAAGAATATGGTTATTCCCAATAACCATGTTGCTAGCTGTCCTGATCTGGCATCCTTAGCGTATTTGGAGATAATATTCACTACCCCTTGCATCCCTCCATTACGAGATATAACAGATACAATACCACCAATCAACATGGAGAAAATGATTACTGCCAGATGTCCCCAATTGTTAAGAGAATTGATCACATATTTATCAATTACCGAGAGCAGACCTGTAATAATACCAATCAGCCCTTCGCTATATACTCCGATAATTGCACCTCCAATGAAGATTCCCATGAACAGTGAAGTGATGACCTCTTTGAAGATGAGCGCCATCAATATGGCTATCAAAGGAGGAAATACAGACAGCCACAGCGGAATTGGCGACGTAGTTTCCTCATAAACATAGTCGCCTAAGACAAATTTAACTGAGCGTTTATCTGTAAACGTATGCTCGTACTTACCCACACCATCCACGAATTGAATGGTAATTGGTTTGCTATTGATCAGGAAGATAAGCTCGTTGTTATTGTCTTCCAGCAGGCTGTGTTCCGGATTCTTGAAAGTGATTTTGATCTCCACCGATACATCCCTAATGATAACATCAGGAATATCGACTTCAATATCTTCCGCTTCAACTATGTTTTTCGCCTTAACCTGGCTGCTATCAGCCGCAATTCTTGCGCTAGCGTGAAACGTATAGAGTCCAAGTCCAAATACCAATGCTATGCTCAACACCAATGATCTCATCCAGTTTTAATTTATGCCTCTTTCCTTTTTAATCGTTTCGTACGCCTCCTTGACCTTCAGGAATTTTTCTTTTGACGCTTTTTGAAAGTCTTCACCCAAATGGCCCAATTTATCCGGGTGGTATTTCACTGCCATCTTTCTGTACGCCTTTTTTACTTCTGAATCCGTTGCCTTAGGGTTAAGGGCCAAAATCTTGTAAGCCGTATGGGAGTCCTTGACAAACATGGCCTTAATCGAGGCAAATTCTCCCATCCCTATGTCGAGAAGTCCCGCTATCTTTTGTATCAGGTCAACCTCTACCTTGTCAACACTTCCATCTGCCTTGGCGATCCCGAATAGGTAATAAATCATCTGCAATCGGGCGTGCACTACCATATCGCTTCTGATCTGCCGGCAAATTTCTGCGACGTCAACGTCCTGTTTGAGTATTTCCTTAAACAGGAGCATGTACTCCCTGGCACTCGCCTTTCCAAATTGCTTCTCAAAGAACATCCGCACGTAGACCAATTCTGACTGCAGTACCTTGCCATCAGCCTTCATTACGGCTGCCGAGAGAACCAGCAAGCTTACACCAAAATCTCCAGCAACTGTACGTCTTTGACCAGGACGCGCATTAAAGGTATCAAAATCAACGCGTTTTGCGTTGTCAAACATAGATCCGAGCGCATATCCCAAAAGTGCCCCGATAATAGGGCCTAAGCGCCCGATTTGGCTACCTAAGTAGAAGCCCAAGCAACCACCGATCCACTTCCCATATTTAGCCATCGCTATTATTCATTTTTATGACCTCAGTCTTGTTTCTTAAGGAATAACACACAAGGTTTACTACTTTAGCGCAAATATACTTACGCATTTGCAATTAGACGAAAACGTGTCTAAAAAATGACGATTGCGTCAAACTCATTTTGAATCAACCATGGCAAAAAAAGCAGTACTTAATCAAAAGTCAATAGCGTTTTTTGAGGCGTACATCAACAATGCTTCTCCGACAGGATTTGAATCAGAAGGGCAAAAACTGTGGCTGGACTACATCAACCCTTATATTGATGATCACTTTGTAGACACTTATGGTACCGCTGTTGGCATCATCAATCCCAAGGCGGAATACAAGGTGGTAATAGAAGCCCATGCAGATGAAATTTCCTGGTTTGTCAACCACATTACCGCTGATGGGTTTATCTATGTAATTAGAAATGGCGGGTCAGATCACCAGATTGCCCCCTCAAAAAGGGTGAACATTCATACCAGGAAAGGGATTGTTAAGGCCGTATTTGGGTGGCCAGCTATTCATACACGTACAGCAGGTAAGGAGTTACCTCCAACTATCAAAAACATTTTTCTGGATTGTGGTTGCAAAACCAAGGCCGCAGTTGAAAAACTAGGTGTGCATGTCGGTTGTGTGATCACATACGAGGATAAATTCACCATTTTGAATAAGAACTTATTCGTAGGACGAGCCATGGACAATCGCGCCGGAGGGTTCATGATTGCAGAAGTTGCAAGAATGATCAAAGAGACGAAGACCAAGCTGCCGTTTGGTTTGTACGTGGTTAACTCTGTGCAAGAGGAAATTGGACTTCGTGGTGCAGAAATGATCGTTGACCAGATTGGGCCTGACGTTGCTATTGTGACAGATGTTACCCATGATACCAATACGCCAATGATTGAAAAAAAGGTACAAGGCGATTGTGCCTGTGGGGATGGACCTGTTGTAACTTATGGGCCGGCTGTTCAGAACAACTTGCTGGACCTTATCATTAAGGCAGCAGAAAAGAACAAGATTCCATTTCAACGCAATGCAGCGGCCCGCTCAACGGGCACGGACACGGATGCTTTCGCGTATTCAACAGGAGGTGTTGCATCGGCATTGATTTCCCTGCCCCTGAGGTACATGCACACCACTGTCGAAATGGTGCATAAGAAAGATGTGGAGAATGTGATCAGATTGATATTCCAATCGCTCAAGAGCATTAAGGCAAACCACAACTTTAGTTATATCAAATAAGTAGTCGGCCGGCATTTATTATCCGGCGGTTCCTCAGCTCGTGTGATCAGTAATGATCATCCATTCATCGGCTATGCGTTTCCAGATAAGGGTAAAGTGACCACCTACGTCACCCATGGCTCTTATTAGATCCCATTTGCCGACAAGCATAATGGTATTGGTGCCTAAATATTCCATCTCCAGCACATTGAAACTGAGAGAACCCATATATGATTGATCCGGGTACTTCTTCCGGTACCTGTCAATGGTCGCTTGCCAACCATAGGTAATGCCATCCTTGCCAATGAACTTCAAGGAGTCCGACCGCCAATAAGTTTGCATAAAACAGTCAATATCACCCTTGTTCCAGCAGACTTGCTGTGCAAAGAGTTTTGTAACAATTTTTGAACTATCTGATCGGAAATCAGATTGCGCCAATGTTATTGAAGTCAGACCCATGCATAAAACCAACAAAATCGTCTGTATCCGTGCAGGCTTGAGATTCATGCGATTACCCCAGTAATTTTCAGTATTTTTGCATCCCATAAATACAGGAAAGAACCACCAAATTACTCAAAAACACAAACAAAGATGAAGCCTAAATCGATCATTAGTAGTTTGCTAGTCAAACTCATATTTGTTGTTGCCATATCTCTGTCCTTCACTAATAGCTCCGTCGCCTCCCATGCTATGGGTGCCGATTTTACTTACAAGTGCCTTGGCGGCAATCAGTACGAGCTTAAGCTCAAGTTTTACCGGGATTGCCAGGGAGTCTCAGCGCCAACGACAGTTCCAATTGTATTGAACTCGGTAATATGTGCACTGAACTTCAACTATTCGCTGCCTATGGTAAGCTTTCAGGAGATCTCATCTACTTGCCCATCTGCACTAAGCACCTGTCAGAGCGGAACAGAACCGGGAGTTGAAGAATATATTTACATGGATACAGTTAGCATTGCCAATCAATGTTCTGACTGGATCTTCTCCTTTACGCATTGTTGTCGCAATAACTCTATTAATAACCTGGTGAACTCAAGTGGAGAGAACCTGTATATTCAATCAGGAATGAACAATTCCGGTGGCATTTGTAATGCGTCACCTGTTTTTTCTTCTCTCGGAGTTCCTTATCTGTGCAATAATGTTCAAACCAATTTCAATTTTGGCGCATTTGATGTCGATGGAGATTCACTGGTATTCTCTCTAGCCAATCCGCTTACCACCGGCGGTGTACCGATCACCCATCAGATACCTTATAGCGTTACATATCCTATCATTACCACTACCGGAACAGTAGACTTTGACACCACTAACGGACAGATGTCTTTTACGCCATCTGGACTACAAGTGTGCGTTGTGACGGTGCTGGTTGAGGAATATAGAGCGGGTATCTTGATTGGATCTGTAATGAGGGATATTCAAATCCTGATTACAAACTGTGCAGGCAATGTACCTCCGACAATGAAAAGCGGCGGTATTATCAACGTTATGAATGGAACGTTGATTGACACAGCAAGAGTTGAACTATGCATAGGAGATGCTTTATCCTTTGACCTTACCTTTGGTGACGACAATGCCGCGGATACCGTCACCCTGGAGACCAATATCGCTGCAGATTTCCCGACAGCTACCTTTGTGACGACCGGTGTTAATCCTGTAGTTGCCACGTTTTCGTGGACTCCCACAGCTAGCGATGTTGGACTCAATAACCTAACTGTTTCAGTATCGGATGGTGTGTGTCCAATTATGGGAACCCAAAATTATGCCTTTGAAATCAACGTACTCGCTGGCACTTATGCCGGGCCTGATGTTTACCTCTGCCTAACAGACACTACTCAAATGCAGGGAGAAGGTGGAGCAAGCTTTCAATGGACTCCTTCTACCGGCCTGGCCAATGATACGCTGGCAAATACGCTGGCATACCCTACTGTCACGACAACCTATATGCTGACATCCAATTTCTCAGGATCTTGTGATACAGTTGATAGTATGACCATCTTCGTGGTGCCGAATTTCACACCGTCTTTTAGTAGTGATGTAACTGTCTGCCAGGGTGGATCTACGCAACTAAGTGCCGATGGAAGTCCGTCACAGGCATATTCCTATCAATGGACTCCAAGTGCAGGATTGGACTCAACTCAGGTTGCAATGCCTGTTGCGTCACCTACCCTGACAACTACTTATACTGTGACGATCACTTCACCAGCACTGTGTTCGAAATCAGGAAGCATAACGGTTACGGTTGACTCAACAACATTGAATGTGACGCCTACGGCATCTAACAAGTACTTGTGTCCAGGTGACAGTACAGTGCTCGATGCGAATATCAATGCTTCTAATCCATCTTACACCATTACGTGGCAAGATCAGGACAGCATCATTGTGGCAACTACAGAAACAGTTACTGTATCACCTACAACCAATATGACCTATACTGTAATCATTACCAATGGCACATGTACGGATGTGAAGTCTATTGACATCATAATGAGCATGTTGGAGATAGGAATGGATTCAGTAGCGCTTTGCGCTGGTGATAGCCTTATAACCAATCCTACCTATGGTCCAATAGGATCTTCTCCTCCAACTGCCTGCGGAATCTCTGCCGGATGTAATGGGACAGGCGGTGTCAATACAATCACTGTCGGAGCAGGTACTATATCCAATGGAACTAATACCTACCCAGCTCCTTTTGGCAACTGGTTTAAGAATGCCAAACATCAGATACTCTATAGCGCCGCAGATCTACTTGCTGCTGGCTTGACAGCGGGTACAATCACGGAAATTGGATTCAGCATTGACTCAATTGCTGGTACATCGCTGTACAAGTCATATGAAATAAAACTGAGTTGTACTCCTATTACCGCGATCAGCAAATGGGAAAGTGGTTTAACCCAGGTATTTGCACCAACTGACGTTACAATTGTCCCGGGAATGAACACATTGGTCCTGTCAAGTCCCTATGACTGGGATGGAGTGACCAATCTCATTATGGAGTTGTGTTACGATAATCTTTCAGACCCTTCATTCACACTAAACAGTCCATCTCCGTACACAACCACGTCATACCCATCAGTGATCTATTATATTGATGATCTAAATGCTGCGTGCCCCTTCACAGCTGGGTCATCTGGGACAAGCTCTGACCGCCCTAACACTACATTTACTGTTTGTTCGGAGGCATTTGCTCCAATGTTCTCGTGGACACCAAGTGCAGGCGTTAGCGACGATACGATCGTTAACCCTACCATTACTCCGTCTGCCAGTGCTACATACAGCCTCACCATGGATAATGGGCTATGCGTTATTACAGACTCGATTTATGTCGCGTACTCATCTTCACTTGGCCTGACAGGATCTACTGTTGATGCATCATGTGGTAATACAGATGGTACTGCAACAGTGAGTGTAGGAGGTGGAAGTGCTCCTTTTACTTATCTGTGGGATGATCCAGGCAGCCAGACCAATGCCACGGCAACCGGACTTGGTGTAGGATCTTATGCCGTAAATATTACGGATGGCAATGGTTGTGTTGACAGTGTTATCGTTTCTGTAAGTGAAGCAGGAGGACCTACTCTGACCAGTAGCCAGGTTGACTTAATCTGTTTTGGTGGAAGTACTGGAACGGCAACGGTAACCGCAACTGGTGGAACAAGCCCATATACCTACCTATGGGATGACCCAGGTGCTCAGACCACTGCGACTGCCAATGGCCTGACGGCAGGCAGCTATACCGTGAATGTCACTGGCGGAGGTTGTGCGTCAGCAATAGCGGTAACCCTTACGCAACCTGCGCAAATGGGTTCAACGACTACCAATACCTCTCCAACTTGCTTTGGAGATTGCGATGGTGGAGCTGCCGTCGTTGTTACAGGAGGATTATCCCCATATAACTACTTGTGGGATGATCCATCAGCACAAACAAATGCTGCCGCCAGCGGCCTGTGTGATGGCACTTTCAACGTAATATTTACAGATGCTGATGGGTGTTCCGACTCTACAAATGTGACAGTTACGGAACCTGTTGCCATCATAACGTCTATCACTGGAATGACTCACAACCCCTGCTTCGGCGATTGCGTTGGAACAGCAACCATAGGTGTTGGATCAGGAGGTGTAGCACCTTTTAACTACTTGTGGGATGACCCAGCTGCGCAAATAAGCACAACAGCAACAGGCCTGTGTGCCGGATCATATGTAGGAACCGTAACGGATGCTGATGGCTGTACATCTAATGCAGTAGCAGTTATTACAGAACCTACAGGAACTGCTTTGGTAATGTCATCTATTGATGCCGGCTGCGGTGCCTCAGATGGGGCTGCAATTGTTACTGTGTCAGGAGGTGTGCTGCCTTATACGTATACCTGGAATGACCCGGGAACTCAGACAACGGATACCGCCAGCAATGTCGGGTTTGGCGTATATACTGTAGTCGTGACAGACTCCAACGGATGCTCAAGGACTGACTCGGTTGCCGTCAATAATATTGGAGCTCCAACACTCACTGCGGTAGTTGATAGCAATGCATCGTGCTTCGGCTCTAGTGATGGCGTCGCAACTGCTTCGGCAGCAGGTGGTACGCCTCCTTTTCAATATACGTGGAATGACCCAGGCACGCAAACTACAGCAACTGCGAACGGACTTGCTGCCGGAAACTATACGGTGACAGTAGCTGATTCCGCTTTGTGTGCAGCGACCGCTTTTGTGACCATCACAGAACCAACACAGCTCATGGGAAATATAGCAGTTACAGATGTCTTTTGTAATGCAGCATGCGATGGAACCGGAATGGTCACAGCATCAGGGGGAACTCCTCCATACAACTATGTATGGAATGACCCTGCTGCTCAGACGAATGCCAGTGCTACAGGACTGTGCGCGGGCTTGAGGCTCTGCATCATTACGGACAGCAATGGATGTAATATAGTTGTGTCTGACTCCATTTACGAGCCTGCTCCAATCTTCACTTTTGCGACCTCTACCAACGAAACCTGTTCGGCTAGTAATGGGCAGGCTTCAGTAGGAGCTGTGGGGGGAACTCTTCCTTACACCTACCTGTGGGATGATCCAGCTGCACAAACGAATCCTATTGCAGTAGGGTTATCTGCTGGAACGTATGTAGTCCTGATTACGGATAGCAATGGTTGTACGGCCATGGATTCTGTTAGCTTGACAAACACTGATGTTTCATTAGATAGTGTTACCGGCGTCAATCCGAATTGCGGCGCCTGTGACGGGACAGCTACCGCGGTAGCGTCAGGTGGAGCAACACCGTACACTTATCTGTGGAATGACCCTGCGGCTCAGACCAACGCAACCGCATCGAATCTATGCCAGGGGACATATACAGTAATAATGACCGATGGCAACGGATGTACAAGAACTGATTCGACAACGATCTCAGAACCTCCCAGTTTTACAGTGTCTTCCACAACTGTAGATCTCATTTGTGGGGGCGTATGCGACGGCTCAGCTACGGTTACACCTAGCGGTGGCACTGCACCATTCGTATATCAATGGGATGACCCGGCTGCCCAGACCACCGCCACTGCAACTGGCTTATGCGCAGGGACTTTCAACGGTACTGTTACCGACAGCGCAGGATGTAGCATAGTGGAGACTGTTACGATTACCGGGCCGAACCCGTTGAACACCATCACTTCCAGTACCAATGCAAGTGTGGGAAACAGTGATGGTACGGCATCTGTGACTGTATTGGGCGGTTCAAACCCCATGACTTACTTATGGGATGATGCAGCGGCTCAGACGACTTCAACAGCAACGGGATTACCCGCTGGGACGTACACAGTTAATATAACGGATGGAGCTGGGTGCACAACGTCGGCTACGGTCACTGTCTCAGAGGGAACTGGAATTTGGGATAACGAGCTGGGACTTCGATTTGACGTATATCCCAACCCATCGACAGGCATGGTTATAGTTGATCTTGAACTTCTGGAAGTTGGTGCTATAACATTAGAGGTCGTTGACATGCTGGGGGAAACGGTATTTGAAACAGCGCACACATCAGTTCAACTATATAAGAAGGAAACTGACCTCAGCTCTCTATCTGACGGTATATACTTCATGCGTTTAGGCACGGAGAAAGGCTCGATCAAGAGAAGGATTGTGGTTGCAAAGTAGTAATATAAGGGTAAAATAAAACCCCGAAGTGATGCCTGCATCTACTTCGGGGTTTTTATTATTAGCAAACCTATAAGCCGGGTTCTGTTCCCACAAGCGTGCGCAAGCGCTACTTCTGGGTTTCTATCATTTGTCTGGCCTTGCCATTACTGGCAAGATCTAACAACCTACCCTGGGATTTTACCTGCCGCAAGGCAGGCAACGAAGCGGGCCGCTTCTCTCCCTTTATTTGGTCTTGCTCCACGCAGAGTTTACCTGATTTCACTACAGCCCACGAATCCTAAGACCCGAGT
>JYMV01012516.1_pt1 | contig 33821 bp, 26 predicted proteins | sample 338911 | NCBI WGS metagenome assembly JYMV01 (sample SAMN03354496, study PRJNA234377) | hydrothermal vent metagenome | biome: Deep sea; feature: Hydrothermal plumes at the Eastern Lau Spreading Center, Western Pacific Ocean; material: Seawater | place: Tonga | collected 2009 | depth 2000 m m
ATCCGGATCACTAGAAAAACCAATTTGAGTATAGATATCACTTAAAAATGCTGTAGTATATGTACTATCTGCAAAAACGGTTTCTTCATTTAGATCTGTTGTGACCGTTTGATCTAAAAAATCTTCTTTACTGCAAGAAGCGATTAACCCAATTGTTAAAATAATTAACAGTATTTGACCTTTAGTTTTCATAAAATATTATTTACTAAATCGTTGTAGCAAAATTACACTAAAACAAACATAAAACGTTTTAGCAATATTACATAAAAAAAATTAAACCGTTATAATTTAATTTTTATAAATAATGAGGGTTATTTTTATTAAATCCTCAATACAAGGCTAATATAGAAATGTTATTTCTAAATACAAAATTTTTGTTAAATAAAATTACGATAAAATTAATTTAATCATTACATAATAAGAATATCGAATTAATTATTCTTTAAAATTATCAGATCGAAATTGTACCGCCGGGATGCCTTCCCCATTTTGTAGGTTAGTTATGGGATAATTAGTAAATGCATATCTCAAATATTTAGGGCTCTTCACTTGCTTAGTGAAAACTTCTATAGCATTATCTACAATCAAAGCCTTTGCCCAATAAAACTTACCATCTTCTCCTGCTAATTGAAAAAACTTAGGACTCTCCCCATCATTAGTTTCTAATCCGCTAGCGATAGATGTTGGTATATAATGTACGACTGCTTTTTTCTTTTTAAATTCTATATAATCGATCGCAGGACCAGTAAATGGAATTTCTAGAAAATTATAGGTTTGATTTAAAGCTGTTTTTGCTAATCTTTGCCCGATAGGTTTTTTATTTTTTGGATGTAGATCCTCCTTATTCCCGACATCTAATGTGCTTACCATTTTAGTATTACCTAACTTAGAGATCTTTTGTTGTGCTTCTCTAAAATAGGCATCTTCTGTATATTCTGGTGCTTTCTTATCGTAATCGTAAGGTGCGATTTGCACATAATAGAAAGGAAAATCGCCTTGCGAGAATACTCTGCGCCAAGCAGTGATCATTTTAAACATTGCTTCTGTGTAGGCTTCTCTGTCTCCTCTATTAGCTTCACCCTGATACCAAATTACACCTTTTATAGATAAATTTTTAAACGGATGAATCATTGCATTATACAGCAAGTAAGGTCTTGTTACTTTTTCAAAAGAAAATCCTCCATCAATTTTTTCTTTCGATTTATCTGAAATTAAATAAGGTTTTAGATAAGTTTCGTTGAGCAAATCATCTTCTGCCAAAACTTCTTTAGGAACATAAGCTTGTGCGGCAGATGCGCCAATACCTGTAAACACTAAACCTATTGGTACATTTAATTCTTGATAGATTTTTTTTCCAAAATAATAGCCTACAGCAGAAAACTTTTTAGCGGTCTCCGGAGTACAAACTTTCCATTCTCCACTTACGCTATTAATTGGCAGATCACTAAAATTTAGTTGAGTATTAAACAACCGTATATTTGGATTATTGGCGTTAGGTAATTCTTTTTCAGCATTTATTTCTTCTTCCAAAGAAAATTGCATATTAGATTGACCACTACATAACCAAACTTCTCCTATTAGAATATCATTTATTATTGCCTCTTTAGTTCCAGAGGCAATTTTAATCGAGTGTTGAGTATAATCGCCGGGTTTAGCTTTTGGTACAGATATAATCCCTTCAAAATCGCCATTTTTATCTGTAAAAACTTTTATTGGTAATGCCCAATCTGCTGTTATTGTAACTTCTGAATTTGGTTCACTCTTTCCCCATACTTTAAATGCTTTGTTTTGCTGAATAACCATATGGTCACTTAACGGATCTGCAAATTTAAGCTTGCTTTCTTGTGCTGAAGCGCAGAAAGCAAAACCTAAAAATGCAAGTGCACAAACCAACTTAATTTTAAATTTATTCATTATTTAATAGAAATTTCAAAGGTTGATAACGGTAAGCCTACTTCATTAAAAATACTTGCTGTAGAAAGGTCTTTATATGCATATCTTAAACTTACCGGTCGATCTACTTGTTTAGATTGCAAAGTCACTATATTATCCTTTACAGAAACTTGTGCAGGATAATAAATACCATTTTTACCGGCTAGCTCAAAACTATTATTCTTTTCTTTAAACGTAATTTGAGAAGCATGCTTAAATTTTAAAATGACCTTGTTTTTTTCAATTTTTGATTTTAATACTTGTGGCCCTTCTGCTTTAATTTTTTTGCGATAAGTATTCTTAAGAGCTAATAGTGATAATCTTCTGCCAACCTCTGGTTTATTGGGAGGATGTATAGTGGTTGCAGAACCGATATCTAATAAAACTGCCATTCCCGTATTAGCGGTAGTAAGACTTTTTCTTTGAGCATCTCGCAGTGCAGCTCCTCTTCTACTATCTCCTAAATAGCTAAATGGAGCAATTTGTGCGTAATAAAATGGAAAATCGCCTTGATCCCAATTTTGTCTCCAATCATTTATCATTTTTGGAAATAGTCGCTCATATTGTTCTGCCCTACCTACATTAGACTCTCCTTGATACCAAATAGCACCTTTTAATGTATATGGTATTATAGGCGATAACATCCCATTAAATAAAGCTGAAGGTCTATTGGCATTTTCCGGTAATTGTAATTTTGGTAAACTTTCTGTTGCTAAAAATGACCACTCTCCTGCTATCGAAATCACATCTTCGGGTGAAGAATCTCTATAAATTTTTAATTGATTTTTTTTACCATAAATACCTCCTGTAGCTATAAAATCTACAATCCTAACAGTTAAGAAATTTTCATTTTTATCTATTAATCTCGCCGGTATCTTATATTTTCTTTCTGCAGCCCAATAAAAGCCCTCTTTTTTAGTTTCTCCTATTTTTTCACCATTAAACCAAGTAATATCAATATCGTCGATCGGACCTAATTGAACTACTAAATCGTCATTTTTCCAAGATTCTGGAATAGCTAATTTTGTTTTTAACCAAACGATTCCGTCAAAATTTTCTAATCCTATAGATGCTAAGGTTGAAGGAACCGCAATTGTTTCCCAACTTGAAAAATCGTAACTATTCTTATAAAATTCTTCTTTAGGATGGGTCGTTAAATATTCCCAGGATTTTTGAATTTTCAGGTCTTCTTCTCTAATTTTTTCAGCAATAGGTTTAAGGGAATCGATTCGATCTAATTCTGAATTAAAGTCCTTTAATTCTCTTAAAGATTCTTCACTTGTCCAAGCTTCTGCCACCGTACCACCCCAGCTAGAATGAATAAGACCAATAGGGACATTTAATTTTTCATATAAATTTTTACCAAAAAAATATGCTGTTGCACTAAACTCTCCTACATTTTCTGATGTTGTATTTTTCCAATTGCCTTGAGTATCTGTTTTTCTATTTAATGCCGTTGTTTTAGGAACAGTGAACATACGTATTTTAGAAAAATTAGCTGAAGCTTTTTCTTTTTCTGCATTTAAGACGGGCTCATTAGGAAAACCATTTAGAGGCATTTCCATATTAGATTGGCCACTGCATAACCAAACTTCGCCTAAAAGAATATCATTTAAAGTAATTGTTTCTGAAGCCGTTTTAAATTTTATTTGAAAAGGTCCACCAGCTTTTTCAGTTTTAACTTTCACAAACCATTTCCCTTTATCATCCGCAGTTACTTGATAAGTCTTATTATTCCATCCGGTTTTTACAGAAATTTTTTCGTTAGCAGAAGACCAACCCCATAAGGCAACATCGTCTTTTTGCTGTAAGACCATACCATCACTAATAACAGCTGGTAATTTTAATTGAGCGTGTAAACTATAATTAGTAAAAATAACGAATAGGAATACTGTTACTTTTAAATAAAAATTTTTAAATATCATTTTAACGGATTTGCTTGAACGCCTTTATTGGTAAGTTTTATCTTATTAATTTTACCTTCTTTATCGAAGGTTAATTTTTCTATACAAGTTACACGATGATTTGCATCGGTTTCATTTAAAGGTCTACGATGGTAAACAATATACCATTCTTCTTTATTGGGCACTTTTATTAATGAATGATGACCTGCACCCGTTGCAATTTCTGGATCTTGTTCTAAAATTGTTGCTATTCTCTTAAAAGGTCCGGTTGGAGAATCTGCAATGGCATACGCTACCTTATAATTAGGTCCTCCCCAACCGCCTTCAGACCACATAAAATAATATTTATTATTTCTTTTAAACATAAAAGGTCCTTCGACATAACCTTCTGGAGTAATTTCTTTAAAAACTTCTTCTCCTATCTTTTGAAATCCTGTAAAATCATTATTGAGTAAAGCTATATTACAATGCCCCCAACCTCCATAAATAAGGTAATAGTTTTCTTCATCTTTGAATATAAATTGATCTATAGGTTGAGCTCCATTAATTATTGTAGTGATTAATGGTTTACCTAAATAATCTTTAAAAGGACCTTCTGGTTTATTAGCTACAGCAACCCCAATACCACCCTGTTGACTATCGCTTTGGATATCGTTTGCTCCGAATAATAAAAAATATTTGTCATCTTTTTTTATAATTGAAGGAGCCCACATTGCATATTTCGCCCATTTTACAGCAGTAGTATCTATAATACGCGAATGTTTTTCCCAAGTTACTAAGTCTTTAGAAGAAAAAGCATCCATAAAAACTTGATCTTCGTAGGGCGCAGAATATGTTGGATATATAAAATAGCGATTATTAAAAATTATTCCTTCAGGATCTGCATACCATCCTTTAATAACAGGGTTACCGGCAAAATTTTCTGTTTGGCAACTGGCCTGATTAAATATTAAGAATAAAAAAATATATATGCTAATTGAAGAAAAATTTCTCATAAAAACTAAAACGTTTTAGCTAAATAAATCAAATTTTATGATAAATGCAAATTTTCACCTTAGATTATAATAAATAATCAGTTTTGAAAGGTAATTTTAAATAATTCTAATCTTTTAATGAATTTAGCTTCTTTCAGATAATGATAATGTTGACTCTCTAATCTCTAAAGTTGTGTCTAACTTTTGGTGGCTATATTTAGAAGTAGATTTTTTATTTTTTATTAATTCAAAAAGCAATTCCATCGTTTTTTCAGCCATTTGATCTAATGGTTGACATATGGCAGTGATCGAAGGGGTGCAAATACTAAACAAAGCATTATCGTCGAAAGTTATAATACCTAAATTATGTAATTTCTCCGGAAAATGATTTTTTAAAACCTCTAAACCTAATTGTGTCAAGTAATTGGTCGCAAATAAAATTGAGTCGATATCTTGGTTTTGATCAAAAAACTCTTTAAGAATAGCTCTTCCTTGCTCATTACTCTTTAAATCGTAAGGTAATAATAGCTCTTTAGCTTCAAAATTTTCATTAGAAGCTATATTTCTATATCCTTCTAAACGCCCTAGCATTTGTGTTTGCTGAACATCTATAGATACAAAAGATGGAGATTTAAATTTATTATCTATTAAATGTTGAATGCCTTGTTCTGATGCTTTTTGATTATCGATCCCAACATAATCTATCTCCAAATCTTCAAAATACCTATCTAAAAGAACGACCGGTATGTTTTGTTCCTGAAGTGATTTTATTTTATTTTCTATACCTGCTGATGGGATAATTATAAAACCATCTACCTGACGTTCGTTAAACAGATCTATTAACTCTATCGATTTTTTGTCGTCATTCTCATTACTGCAGAATAAAACTTTATACCCTTTATCATACGCTAGATCTTCAAAAATCCTTGCTAATTTAGAGAAGAAATAATTAGATATATCTTCTACCATAAAAACCAAGATCTTAGACTCTCCGGTTCGAAGACTTTGCGCTAATTGATTAGGTTTATAGTTTATTTTTTTTACATAATCGAGAATTCTTTTTGTAACCTCTTCAGAAATACGTTTCTCTTTCGCTTTACCATTTAAAACAAATGATACGGTTGTTACTGAAACGTTTAAATGCTTGGCTATATCTTTAATCGATATTCGCTTCTTTTTCATAAATCTATTTTAAAACAAAAGGAATTTTTAAATCCTTATTTTACGAAAATAAACTTTTCAATCGATATTTTCATTAAAGATTTCACAACAATCCAGCATTTTTTCATCTAATTATGTAATCTTTAAAGGTTGAGTCTTTAATGAGTCTGTTGAAAATACTTATTAAAAAATTGAAGTTGATAGCTAATTGAGTTTGCCCAAAACTCCCAAGTATGACTTCCAGGACTTGAAACAAATCGGTGCGGAATTTTCTCTTCTAATAGTTTTTCATGGAATTCTACATTTACACCATAAAAAAAATCATCAACACCACATTCAAATACTATATTTAAATGATTAGGTTTTAATAAAGGCGTAAGCATGATCACACTATTTTCTTCCCATCTTTCAGGATTATTCTCATAATTCCCTAGCAGTTCATCTAACTCCCAATTATCTTTAAATGGTCTTAAATCTAAACCACCACTCATACTCCCGGCATTTGCAAATACATCTTGATTTTTAAATGCAACATATAATGCTCCGTGACCACCCATACTTAATCCTGTGATTGCACGACCGTTTCTATGAGCTATTGTGTTATAATTTTTATCGATAAAACTAACAAGTTCTTTTGCGATATAAGTCTCGTATGTACTATTTTTCTTGATTTCGCTATCTAAATACCAAGAATTGAAATTTCCATCGGGACAAACAATTATTAGCTGATATCGATCAACATAATGTTTAATTTCTGGTACTTTTTTAATCCAATCACTATAATTTCCAGAATAGCCATGTAATAAATATACCACAGGTAATTTTTTATGATTTTGGTAACTATCAGGCTTTATAACTACTGCTTTAATTTCTTTTTTCATCGAATTACTATAGGTAGTTACAGTATCAACTTCTGCAGCTTGAAGAGTAAGATTTAAAAGAAAGAAAACAATAAATAAATTCAATATTCTTTTCGGCATAACATTAATTTTTAATACCCCACTGTTTGTTTGGGATAGATCCCATTTCTAAAATTAGCTCACCGCCATTAATAATATCTTGATAATCTAAATAACATTTATTGTAAGTCTTACCGTTTAGGGTTGCACTTTGAATATAAATATTCTCTGGACTATTATTTTTAGCTTTAATGCTGAAACTGTTTTCTTTATCAGCGTTTAATACAATCTTTTTAAACATCGGGCTGGTAATTTCGAATCTAGTTTCTCCCGGTGCAATTGGATGTATTCCTGAAGCTGCCAACACATACCAGGCAGACATCTGCCCAACATCTTCGTTACCCACCAAACCTTCAACAGAATTTTTATACGCCCTTTTATTGATCAATCGGGTATATTTTTGTGTTAACCAAGGTTTGCTCAAACGGTTAAATAAAAACGGAACGTGATGCACCGGTTCGTTGGCATGATTGTAATAATTATTCCACATCATATTCTCGGGAGCTTTTTCAAAAAAATCGGTTAGATCCTGAGTAACTTTCTCTTCTCCTCCCATTAATTTTACCATTCCCTCAATATCTTGTGGTACAAACCAACCTTGTTGGTACGCATTACTCTCCATACTACCATACCATTGCTCTAAACGGCCTTCTTTTGGCCATGCTAACCAATTTCCGTTTTCATCTTTAGGGCGAAACCACTGCTGATTTTCATCAAAAATATTAGTATAATAGGTAGACCGCTTTAAATATTCTTCAGCATCTTTAGTTTTCCCGAGTTGATCTGCCAATTGAGCTAAACACCAGTCGAAATAAGCATATTCTAAGGTATAAGAAATACCAAGGTTACCGGGAGTATAACCTAATTTTTGATTACCAAATTCATTTACGCTTCCTTTAGAAAGCTCATAAGCCTTTTCTACATCATAATCTTTAATTCCCTTGGCATAGGCATCTGCAACTACAGAAACTGCAGGATTCCCCAACATACACCCACTGTAAGAATTTAAAAACTCCCAACGCTCAAAATAATTTTTGTTTTTTTCTTCGGCTAAAGTCACTAACGAATTGATCATATCGTTGGTAAGCTGCAGATTAATGATGGTTTGTAATGGCATCTGACTACGGAAAACATCCCAACCACTAAAAATAGTTCGCTTAGTAAACCCATCTGAAGTATGTGCTTTACCATCGCCACCAATATATTGACCATCTACATCTTCAAAAATTCGAGGGTCAATTTTTGTATGGTATAACGCGGTATAGAAAATGGTTTTTTCTTCTTCAGAATTTCCTGAAATTTCGATATCTGCTAAAGACTCGTTCCATAACTGTTTTGCTTTTTTACGAATTTCATCAAAATTAAAATCGGTAATTTCAGCTTGTAAATTTTTCTTTGCCCCTTCAACACTAATAAAAGATATTCCGGATTTTAAAATAATCTGTTCCTTATCTTCTGTGTCAAATTCAGCATAAAAACCTAAATGCTTACCTTCTTTTTCTGAGGTTTGCTGAAGGATCTCTGCATTGGCAATTTGCTTTTGATATTTTTCGCTGGTTACCGATTCTCTTTTACGCGACCAATCTGAAGGGATATCGGCAGACCAGATTCCGTAATTTTTAAAGGGTTTACTAAATTCAGCATAAAAATGAACAGTGTAATTGGCTTTACCATCTCCATTACCCCAGCCGCCGCCGTCTGGTGTACATTTCATCCAACCTTCAATCGTAGTTTCATTAATCACTTTTATAGATTGAAAGGTTGACGTACCACCTACTCTTCTGGCTAAATCTATTTGTATTCTGGCAGCATCAGACTTAGGAAACGTAAATCGTAACATCCCACTGTGTGGTGCTGCAGTTGCTTCTGCTGTTATGTTATAATCGCTTAGATCAACTTTATAATATCCTGCAGATGCTTTTTCAGATGCTTTATCGTAAGCAGAGCGATAACCGGTAGAAGGATCATCTAGACTACCGGCATTGGTATATAGTTTACCGATAGTTGGCATAACTAAAAGATTACCAAAATCACCAAACCAGCCTACTCCACTCATTTGAGTGAATGCAAAACCTTCGATACTTGTATGTTCTGCGCTGTAGCCAGAACCATTATCGCCACCGGTAATGGTATTTGGGCTTACCTGAACCATTCCATAAGGAGTATCTGCACCGGGAAAGGTTTTTCCTAATCCGTGATAAACACCTGCATCACCTACACTGGTACTGGCGCCGACCATCGGGTTTACATAATCTGCAGGAGACTTTGAACTCTTTTTTTGAGTTGTAGCTTCTGCTGTTTGAGGTTTTTTATCATTATTCTTTCCACAAGAATATAAGACCAATAATAGAAGTAGGATCGAGATTTTTTTCATCTGTAATTATTCAATTAATGCTAAACGTATAGAATGTTCTTTTGGCTGATTCATCTCATAGATCATATTAGTGATCTCTTCCATATCCTCTTGCCACATTTCTCTAATCTTTTTAAAACGCAAGGTTTGGTAATAGCCAACTTTACTGGGTAAAAAGCCTTCTTTTATAGCATTTACGGTATCAAAAGCTTCTTGAGAATCGGCAAATAGTAAATCTCGTTCCTTCATGAAATTAAATTGCACCCAAGCGTATTGCCTCATCTTATTTTCTATTTCTGCTCTTACATCGTTAAGAAACATGATGTTTTTAGCTTGCTTGTATTGCGGTGTATTTGATAACAATGCCAAATTGATTCCTTTAGCCAAACTATCTGAGGTGAATTGTGCGATATTTTCACCATCAATACTTAACTGATAATTACCATTTTTAAGGTTATCGATCTTTAAAAGTTCTTGATTAAACTCTTTTATAAAAGGGTAAACAGCTAATGCTTCATGTTGTTTATGTGGATTTCCCCAAGTACCAGAAACAGAGTCGATAGGAAACGGAAGAGATCTAGCCTTATAATTGTAAGAAACTTGAGTTTTATTTGCTTTTAAATTTTGAATTTCTGCATTCAGGGTTTTATCTAATTTAGCTTTTTTAGCATTTATCTGAATATCTGAAATTACTTGACCTGCTAAACCTTGGTTTTTTAAAAATAATGCTGCCATAACCAAATGACCGGGTTTACCGGGGTGAATACGATCTGGCCCGGTAATCGTGTATGAAGAATCTTTTAATTGCTCACGCTCTGTGATGCTTAGCATTGAATGGTATAGATCTACATAAGACCAATTATTCTTTTTTGCAGCAGCTTCTTGAAAAGCTACTATTTTTTCGATGGTTTCTTTTTTACCATCAAAATTATTGGCATCTATTTTTGCGGTTTCATCAAACGGAGAGCCAGACATAATCACAGGAGTGATCTCGGGATTATTCTGAAATTTCTGCTGAATTTCTTTAAAATATTTTAATGAATTTTCGACTTTTTTCTGAGCGATTTCATCGGCATTTTCTTCCCAAAATTCAAAATAACCGCTATCATTCATCCCAAATGTGAGTACAATATAATTTGGATCAAGTGCTAAAACATCATCATTAAATCGTGCATTCATCATTTCTGCAGTATCGCCACCAATACCTGCATTCATAATTTTTAGTCTTTCTTCGGGGAAGTGAGTCATATAATACAACCAGATATAATTTTCGTAATACCCGGCTTCTGTAATACTGTTGCCTAAAAAAGCAACACGATCTCCTTCTTTAAATGGTTTTAATTCTTGAGAAAATCCTATTGAAAAACAAAAAAATAGGATAAGGATTGTAATAGAGTTTAGTTTCATTTTTAAATCGCTTTTAATTGAATTTTATGAGATTTAGGTTGGTTGATCTCATAAATCTTATCAACCAAAATTTTAATATTATTCTCAAGCATTTTTCTAACCTCAGGAAAACGAACTGTTCTATAAACTCCCATTTTACTACCTATAAAACCTTCTTTTTCTGTACTGGCCATATCATAAGCTTCTTGTGTATCTGCATACAATAAACCTTTATCTCTAAAATAATTAGATTGCGCCCAATAATACTCTCTCAACTTCCCTTCAATTTCTGCCCGTTGTTCATTTAAAAACATGACATTTTTAGCTTGCTTATATTGAGGAGTGTTTGCTAATAATGCCATGTTTATACCTTTACTTAAGCTATCTGAGGTAAATTTTGCGATATCCTGGCCATCAATTATTAATTGATAATCACCTTTTTCAAGATTGGTAACTCTTAAAACTTCTTGATTAAACTCTTTTATAAACGGGTAAACTTCTAATGCGTCACCTAATTTTTGAGGATTATTCCAAATAGATGAAGTAGAATCTATTGGATAAGGCAAAGATTTTGCCTCATATTGAAATGATATTTCATTTTTATTTGCATTCAACAAATAAATAGAAGCATTTTCTGAGGTAAGAATTTCTGCCTTCTTGGTATCGATTTCAACCTTAGATACTACTTGATTTGCTAAACCTTGATTCTTTAAAAATAAAGCCGCCATTACTAAGTGGCCGGGCTTACCGGGATGAATACGGTCTGGACCGGTAATCGTATAAGAAGAATCTTGAGCTTGACCATTTTTTGTGATCGCTAACATTGGTGAATAAAGATCTACGTATGGCCAATTATTTTTGCGTGCTTCTTCTTGTTGAAACTTTACTATATCTTCTAAAGTTTTACTTTTTCCTGTAAAATTATTCGCATCAATTTTTGCAGTTTCATCATAAGGAGAAGAAGACATGATCACCGGTTGAATTTCAGGATGATCTTCAAACTTTTTTTGAAGCAATCTAAAATCGTGTAAAGATTTTTTTACTCTTTTCTTAGCTGTCTTTTCAGGACTATCTTGCCAAAATTCAAAATAACCACTATCATTCATCCCAAAAGTTAGAATAACAATATTGGGATCCATTTTTAAAATATCGTCTTCAAAACGCGCATTCATTTGCCCTACGACATCACCCCCTGAACCACCGTTTAAAATTTCAATTTTTCGCTCAGGAAAATGTGTCATATAATATAACCAAAGGTAAGATTCATAAAAACCTGCGTGAGTGATACTGTTCCCTAAAAAAACAGCTCGATCTCCATCCTTAAAAGGTTTTAGTTCTTGGGCCTGGACACTTGTTGCAAGCGTTATTAGTACGATTAAAATTGAAAATAGTTGTTTCATTACTTAGAATAGTTAGATAATTTTAGTGTTCTAAAACCAAATTGTGGGATAGAAATTTCAACCTGATAATTTTCTTTATTTTTAGATACTTCAATAAGTTCTTTTTGATCTCCGTTGAGTTCTACCAGAGCAATTGTGCCGGGATTAAATTTAAAATTCACTTTACCTTGCTGCGAATTAGAAGAAGGATTAAAAATTCTCATGTAAATCTCGTTTCCTCTTTGCTCTACAGAAGTAAGCTCCCAATCTTGTTTTTCAAAATTCAGAAAAGATGCTGAAAATTGCTGCGGCTCATCTTCTAAAAATTTTGCTCGCAGCGGCTCATCCCAATCTCTATTTTTCTTCCAGATTTGAGCTTCTTGCCAATTACCACGATGCGGTATAATAGAGTAATTTATTTCTGAAGGTCCATCGATAGTATAATTTTTACCCCAAAGACCGGCACCGGAATATTGCAAATTTAAACCTAACGGAAAGTCTTTATCATGCGTATATGTTGTGGTATGATCTGAGAATAATGCAAACCCATATTTTTCATCTTTATCGGTTACATCTACCCAGTTTACAATCATATTATTTTTTATACCATCCCAACTATCATAAAAAGTGTTTTCTAGCTTACTTTCCATCACATCGAAAGGAGCATTTTTAAAAAGTTTTTGCCCTTCTAGATTTAAAGGAAAAATAGTAAGTAACTTTCCTCGATCATCATAGAATGCTTTTTTTACCGGATTTTTTCTAAATTTTTTATCTGTGTTTATACCAATCCCAATATTCTCTTCCCAGTTTATTTTCAAATTGAAATCGATTCTCGGATTTTCGTGATATAAAACGATCGTTTTGATTATAGGAACTGTATTGATTTGTGTTTTTATTTGAAGTTTTAATGAAGTTGAAGATTGCGAAACAATATCTATTTCTGCATTTTCTTTAAAAGTTGTTTTAAAGCCATCTTTTTCATAAAAATTTGCTTGCAAGCCACTAAACTTCTGTTTATTATTTTGATCTACAAATTCTTTATTTTCTAGCTTCTTAGCAATTAAACTAATAATGCTACCTCCCTTCGATCGATCTAAAGTAAGTTGATAGTTAGGAGAATTAATGATCATTAAATTGTTCTCTCTTTCAATATAAAATGAAGAATCAGTATGCTGTTTACCTTCAACTAATTTAAAAACTTGAAAACCAAAAGCAGGGATTTCAGCTTTAAAACTTAGCCAAGATTTTTCGTTGTCTTGTAAGATTTCTGCAGGTAAAAATTTTCCTTTTTCTGTTTGTACAGCTATATTTTCTAAAGAAAAATTTTCCGGAATTAGAATTTTAACCAGATCATTTCTTTGATAAGCTGAAGTATTAAAAACTTTAATATAAGATGGTGAATCTGTAGTTGAAGAGATCGCCTTATCACTAACTTGGTTAGAAAAATCTGTCCATCGTTTTACTTTATCTGCCCAATTATTTCCGGGTTTTCCGTTATAAGGTACGATCCAGCAATCATGATGTTGAGCTAATAAAAGTTGACGCCAAGCTTCATCAAAATCTGCTGACGGGTATTCTTCATCATTAAAAATCGAATTCATCACAGCAATCTTTTCTGCTTGAACTATATTATTTTCAGCTTTACGAACTTGTTGAGCTAATTTTTGTAAAATTTGAGAACCCCAAACTAAGCTTACCAACACATCTTCTTGATTAAACTTCCAGTCTTCAATTTTAGAATGGGTATCAGCTATATTTTCGAAATAATTGGTCCAAGTTGTGTAAATACTTGGTTTGTATTGTTTTCCTTTTAACCACGGTCCCCAGCGCCAACCTGCATCTTGCAAGCACATACCAACAGGATTTTCTATACCGTAATTAAATGCTTTATCGATAAATTCTGGTGAATTTGTATTACCAATAGTTTCCCAAGTCGAACCGGGTTTTAAAGTCTCTATCTCATATCGAGGAGACGTTACTATTTTAGTACCATCTGGACCTACCCAATTTATAAGTTCTCCTCCATGAGCTCTCATATAACCTCCCCAACAAGTATTCGGATTTTTTAATGATGCATATTTAAACCCAAAAGAACTTAATATCTGAGGTAAGGCACTTGTAAAACAAGGCTCTTCTGAAGAATAAGTGGTATAAACTGCATCTGGAAAATGTTGATCTAATTTTTTGATGCCATAGTAAAATTGACGAATAATACTTTCTCCAGAGGTATTAAATAAATAACTTTGCCCGTAACTCGGGTTTACATATTCAATACGTCCTTTTGAAGATTGATCTGAAAAAATTTCTTTAAACTTCAAATAAGCTTCTTGGTCAATTCTTTCTGCTCGATCCCAAGTTTCAGGTTCTATTTCTAAATTAATCTTCCATTCGGGATGTTTTTGAAGCTGTTCTACTATATATGAAGTATATTTTTCTGGATAATGCCCCCAAACACCACCGTGATATCCGTCTATAAAATAAGCTTGTTTCTGTGCTGACACTAGACTCGAAAAGGCAATACAAATTGCTAGAATGAAAAATTTGATAGTAGAATTCAAAAGACCAAAAAAGTATTTAATTAAAATTTTTAGAATGATTTATTAGCAAATTAAAAATAATAAAACGTTTTAGCAAAACGTTTTCGTAAATAATTTTTTGTTTTATGAATTTATCCAAATAAAAAAGCCCTCTAATTTAGAGGGCTTTTGCTTTATTTTAAATTGCTATATTTTATCTTGAATAATTCGGTGCTTCTTTGGTAATGGTAACATCGTGCGGATGACTTTCCATAATACCTGAAGAGGTGATTTTGATAAATTTCGCATCACTTTTTAATGATGCAATATCTTTAGCTCCACAATATCCCATACCGGCGCAAAGACCACCAATAAACTGGTTCATACTTTCGACCAATTCACCTTTATAAGGCACGCGACCTACAATACCTTCTGGTACTAATTTTTTAATATCGTCTTCTACATCTTGGAAATAACGATCTTTAGAACCTTTTTGCATCGCTTCTACAGATCCCATTCCGCGGTAAGATTTAAATTTTCTTCCTTCGTAAATAATGGTTTCTCCTGGAGATTCTTTTGTTCCTGCTAATAATGAACCTAGCATCACACAATCTGCTCCTGCAGCTAAAGCTTTAGGAATATCACCGGTATAACGAATACCACCATCGGCAATTACAGGAACGCCGGTGTCTTTAATCGCTTCAGCTACTTCTAAAACAGCTGAAAACTGCGGAAATCCTACTCCGGCTACCACTCTTGTCGTACAAATAGAACCCGGACCAATCCCTACTTTTACGGCGTCTGCTCCTGCTTCAACTAAATATTTTGCGGCGTCTGCAGTGGCAATATTACCGACTACTACTTCTAATTCCGGAAATTTCTTTTTAACCTCTTGCAATACATAAACCACACCTTTGGTATGCCCGTGAGCTGTATCGATCACCACTGCATCTACACCTGCATTTACTAAAGCTTCTGCTCTTTCAACTGCATCTGCTGTAACTCCTAAAGCGGCTGCAACACGTAATCTTCCGTATTGATCTTTATTAGCTATAGGTTTTTGCGTAAGTTTGGTGATATCTCTAAAAGTAATTAAACCTACGAGTTTATTTTCTTTATTAACTACCGGTAGTTTTTCAATTTTATTGGCTTGTAAAATATCTTCTGCATCGTCTAGTGAAGTTCCTTCTGCTACAGTGACTAAATTTTCTGAAGTCATTACCTCAGAAATTGGACGATTTACATTCTTCTCGAAACGTAAATCACGATTAGTAACGATCCCTAATAATTTTCCTTCTTCATCTACAATAGGAATACCGCCAATACTATGTTCTGCCATCGATGCTTTTGCATCTTTTACTTTAGCCGTAATTGGTAAGGTCACAGGATCGATAATCATACCGCTTTCTGCACGTTTTACCTTTCTCACTTTTAAAGCTTGCTGCTCGATGGTCATGTTTTTATGCAACACACCAATCCCGCCTTCTCTAGCAATAGCAATTGCCATTCGAGATTCTGTTACCGTATCCATCGCGGCAGATACAATAGGAACATTAATCGTAATGTTTCTTGTAAATTTTGTTTGAATATTTACTTCTCTAGGAAGTACTTCTGAAAAGGCTGGTACAAGTAAGACGTCATCATAAGTTAGTCCTTCGCCTAAAATCTTGTTCTCGTGTGCAGTCATAGCAATTAAGGATTTAATTGCATGCAAATATAGGCTTTTGTTATGAGAATATGCCTAAGTGGTTTTATTATTTTTAAAAAGTTGAAAAAATACGATCACTACAGAAAGTATAAACGAAGTGGTCATCAATATACCCGAGATCATCACCACATATCGCATAAAATGATAACCCGACCACATCAAATAAATACCACCAAAAGTAAGTAAAACCGAAATCAACGGTTCTAGCATCAATGATTTTTTTAACCAAGCTGGGAGTTTTGCAAAACTTACTAAACCACCTAAAATGAAGAAAATGACAGACATCGATAAAATATGCGTATGAATAATGGTAAGCATCTCTCGCTTTGGTTTTTTGAACTTCATGACCTCAGCTTCCAGATCGTCTTCATTCCCTAAGTAATTTTCTTGAATACCGGTGGGAGTATTTTCGGTCGTTTCATTTACAAAGCGAAATCCGGTAAAATAACCGACGCTTAACACAATGAGAAAAGCGCCGATTAATAATTTTACTTCTTTAGGAAATTCAGCAATAGTGGTGTTGAAATTCATTTTAAAGCATATTTTCTTCCTGAAGAATTTTCATGGTTTTTAAAACTCGATTCACCGCTCTTGCCATCGAAGATGCTGAAATAGTCGCTCCGCTTATCGCAGCAACATTTTCACCATAATTCACTTCTGAAGCCGGTGACATCCCTATAAATTGTCTTAACCAACGTTGCGTACCAATCTGCTGACCGTAATTTTCACGGTAAATAAGTACTTTCGATTTTTTAATGATCAAATTGTTATCGAACATCACCACATAATCAAATTCTTCTTTCTTACTGGGAGCTTTCCCTAAATAAGCATAACCGATAGATTGGTCATCAGAAAAAATTTGAAATAAGTTTTCGTTTCCGGTTTTGGCGGGTAGTTTTTCATTGATTGCGGCAGAAGCTTCAATTTCTTTTAATTTAAATTGATCGACTTCGTAAGTACCTCGAATGGCTTTGTAGAATTTCTCTTCTAATTCGCCACCCATAAAGCTAAAACCTAGACCTATAAAAACTACTATGAAAATTCTTTTCCACATAAATTATCCTTTTTTAACGTAAGCTTCAATCACCTCATCAATTTTATCTTGACTCGTAGCTACATTCATCGGGAAGAGTTTCATAAATAAAGCTTGACCTTCTACTTTTTTCTCTAAAGACAGGTCTTTATCTCTACCGTAAACTTCATCCCATTTTGCTCTAACTTTTTCCCAAAATTCTTTGTTTGCTGCCCACCATTCTTTAGCGGCTTTACATTTTGCATCGGGCACTTTTTTATAAACGTTATAACCTTTTTCTTTTACTAATAATACATCTTCTTTACCATCTTCACGAATTACTTTTTCGTTGTCTTGCTCGTGTAACCAACCATCTTCGGTAATTTCTACTTGGTTACCACGCATCATCACATTGTAATCGCTACGTTTAGAATATTCTCTTCTTGGTAATGGTGAACTAGCAACATCGTCCCAAACGTGTTTCCCATCGGCATGAAACCAAGTGGCAGAACCAGAATAACGCGGACTATCATCTACTTGATATACGTTTTGCGTCCACTGCCCTTTTACTTCATTTTTAGGCATTTCTACAAACTTCCATTCGTTATCGTGATTAAAATCGTAGCGTTTAGTGTTTTCGTATAACCAATCTTGACGCCAGTGTTTAATAATTGTAGAATCGTTGATCACTAATAAATGCTGGATCGAAAGTTCGTCTTTTTCATCTTTAATTAATTCTGCCCATTCTAAAGCTGTTGCATTGTAGTCGTAATGCTTTTCGTAATCAATTTCGGGAGCAAAAGTTTCGGTGTATTTAAAAGTCACTTCAAAACAACCGCACATATCTTTAATCGCTTCACGGTCTTGTTTTACTGATTTCTGAGCAAAAGCGGTGGTTACACCTAAACCTAAAACTGCTCCTGCAAGTAATTGTTTAAAATTCATTTTTATGAGTTTGAGTTGAATGATAATTTTCGACAAAAATATAAAATTTATTTAGATTGGTTAAAAATAACTTATATATTTGCGCTGTAAATTTAATTAAGACTTAGTCTAAATAATGAAGTATTTACTCCCAACCTTACTATTAACACTACTAACCGGAAGCTTTTACGCTCAAGAAACGAATGAGAAGAAAAAAGATTCTTTAAAGCAAAATCAATTAGAAGAAGTTGTTTTAACCGGGCAATACAATCCGCAATCGGTTAACAAATCTGTTTTTGAAGTTGAAGTATTAACGCAGGAAGACATTAAACTTTTAGCCGGAAATAATCTGGCAGATGTACTTACACAAACTTTGAATATGAATGTGGTGCCACAAGCCGGTGAAGGTAGGTCCGGTATCGAGCAATTTGGTTTTAGTTCTGGCTACGTAAAAATCTTGGTCGATAATATTCCCATTGTTGGTGATGAAGGTTTTGGTAATGCCATCGATGTAACTCAAATTAATCTCGATGACATTCAACAAATAGAAATTATTGAAGGCTCTATGGGCGTTCAATACGGAGCCGATGCAGTGACAGGAGTGGTGAATATTATCACTAAAAAATCTTCAGACCATCGTTGGCAAATTACACCTTATGTTCAAGAAGAAACGGTTGGTGATGAGTATGGCTGGTTTGATGAAGGTCGGCATATTCAGTCTTTAAAAATCGGTCATAATTTCTCTGACAAATGGTATGCGCAAGCTTTATATACCCGAAACGATTTTAAAGGATTTCTAAATAATTTAAAAGGAAAAGATTACTACAACCAACCTGAAAATGTGAATGATAGTCTTCGTGGGTACGAGTGGCTTCCTAAAGAACAAAACACATTTAAAGGTTTAGTGAACTTCAACAACCAAAAACATTTTAGAGCTTTCTATAAGTTTGAATATTTCACCGAAGAAACACTGGGTTTTGCCAATTTAGTAAGGTTTAATAAAAATTCGGCTACGCAAACGGTAAATCCTACGGCTAACGATGAGATTTTTAGATCTGAACGTTTTTATCATCATTTAAATGTTTCGGGGAAAATTGAGCAACAGGTTAACTATAACATTTCGGCTTCTTACCAAGAACAAGTTAAAAATTACGAGCAATTTACGTACTACCTAAATACAGGAGAAAAAGAGCAATTAGATAAGTATGATTACAATACTCGAAACGGTTTTTTCTCGCGAGGAACGTTCAGCAATTTTTTCAACAGTAAAAAGGCAAATTTTGAAGTAGGTTATGAAGCTCAGTTAGATGAAGGTACGCAGAGCGGATTAGCATTACAAGACATCTCTCAGCGTAACAAGAAAAACACCTACAATATTTACAGTGCTTTTGCTTCTTCAGAAATTAGACCAAATTCAACTTTTTCATTTAGACCGGGTTTTAGATTATTAACATCTTCTAGATTTAGTCCGGAATATGTGGCTTCGTTGAGTACTAAAATTAATTTACCGAAAGACTACCAATTACGCATTATAGCCGGTACCGCTCCTAAACTACCAGATTTTGAGCAACTATTTACCTATATGGTCGATTCTAATCATAACGTTCAAGGAAATGAAAACCTGAATCCGGAAAACGGTAAATCGGTATTCCTTCATTTGAAGAAAACTTTTTGGAGCAAAGATTATGAACTGAAATACCAACCTAAACTTAGCGCCTGGTATTTAGATGTCGATGATAAAATAGATTTAATCGTGGTGAGTAACTCTCCCCTAGCCTTCCGATTTGAAAATATTGATTTACATAGAACTTGGGGACTTTCATTACGCAACAATCTTAGCTATAAAAACTTTAGAACCAACCTCGGGATTAGCTTTTCCGGGCAATCGCAAATTTTAAATGCGAGCGAAAATTATAACGACGATTACCTCTACGCGGTTCAGGTAAACACGAATGTTTCTTATACCGTCGATAAATGGAACACGACCTTCTCCGGCTTTTTTAAATACACTGGTCCTACCTATCAATTTGTGTATGGCGGAGAAAATCAAGATGAAATTTCACGAAGTAAACTCGAAGGTTACGGTTGGTTAAACACTTCGATTAGAAAAACCTTTTTTGATGATTTTGAAGTTACTCTTGGCGCCAGAAATGTGCTCGATATCACACGTGTTAACCTTAGCAATGGCCAAGGTGGCGCTCACAGTTCCGGAGCTCAAAGTCAGCTGCTGGGTTACGGAAGATCCTACTTTTTAAAACTATTATACAACCTTAATTTTTAAACCTATGAAATATAAATTTCACCTATTTAGCCTATTGCTTATCGCTTTTTTAACAGCGTGTAGCGATGATGATAACGATACCGGAATTAGCAATGAATTTGTCGTTGCTTTTGAAAATCAAAATCACAATTTTACCAATAGCGATACCGATAGAGAAATTAATTTAGTTTTTTCTGAAGAAGCCTCGCAGAGCGGAACTATTAGTATCACTTATACCGAAAACGGTTTAATTTACGGTACAGATTTTAATACAACACCACAAGTCAATAGCGGTATTATCGAGATTCCTTTTGTAGCAGGAACTACCGGAACTTCTTTCACTTTCGAAAAACTTACACCAAACCCTATCGAAGGCGAAGAACTTGAGAGCGTTACTTTTTTAATTGCTGAAGTAACCAATGGTTTCTCACAAGGGAACACCACATTCACTGCAAATTATTTTGACGCTGCTTTTGCCGGCGGAAGCGTTGCTCCAGAACTTGGCGGTCCCAATCAAGGAAATCAGGTTTATGTTGACTTAAGCACCGGAACCGAAAAAATCGTTGAACGCGATCGTTGGGATCTTGCTTTTTACAGTAAAGATGAGTTTCGAGTAAAACTAAATTCTTCGCTCTTTATGATGGCGGCAGCGTTAGAAGAAACCAATATCGATAATGTGGTGGCGAACGATGTGCTTCAGCTTCAAAATCAAATGCAATTATTGCAAGATGGTTCTAATGAATATGTAGATGATCCTAGCGGAAGTATTTCTGAAACGGCTATCGATGAAGTTTCAAATACTATTGAAGAGAATAAAGTTTACCTCATCAATATGGGTAACGAAGTAGGCACAAACACCCCGGAAGTTGGCAGTGTTGCCGTTGCAGGCGATTATCGTGGCTGGATGAAGGTTCGCGTTCATCAAGAAAACGGAGAATATGTATTGCAATATGCAGATTTAGAAGCCTCGACTCACCAAGAAGTTACGATTGCAAAATCGCAGGAGTATAATTTTACCTTTTTCAGTTTAGTAAACGAAACGATTGTCGATGTAGAACCGCAATCAACCCAATGGGACTTAAACTTTACCGTTTTTGTTGAAGTTTTAGATTTACCTGGTGGCGGGCAAACAGCTTATGGTTTTTCAGATTATGTAGCTACAAACGTATTAGCAGAAACAAAAGCTTATGAAGTTTCAGCAAACGAAAATCTTAACTATCAGAATTTCGCTTTAGAAGATATTGATGAAAACGAATTCGAGATCGATCAACGTGTAATTGGTAGTAATTGGAGAGATGTTTTCTCTCAATCGGTCACTCCTAATTTATTCTATGTGATCGAAGATCCAGATGGAAACCGTTACAAATTAAGATTTACAGCTTTAGTAAATGAAAACGGAGTTAGAGGTTATCCTTCTTTTGAATACAGTCTTTTAAACTAAAATATCATTCAACATTAAAATTATTCAACCTATGAAAACAAAACTATTATTTATTGCATTATTTAGCATCGCGCTAATTTCTAATGCACAACAAGCGGTAAACTTATCGATGGGCGCAAGCTACGCCAATGAAGTTTTTTACGATTTTTCTGAAGATGAAAGTTATTCGTACACCGCGGCAGATTGGGACATTGCCTTTTTAAGAACAAGTGCTTATGCATTTGCGACCAGAATTAATGATGGAGCCGGAATAGAATTATTCGAGGTTTCTAATACTCCTGCAGATTATGCAACTGTAGACATCGCTAATGAAGCCAATTGGACCCAACTTTACAACAGTGATACAGATTGGATGCTTGGTGCTTTCGATCAAGGAACAGCTACTTACGGATGGGGAGAATATAATCCAACCACTCACGTAGTTGAAGGAACCACTACTTTTGTTTTAAAATATAGCGACGATACTTACAGAAAATTCTTTATTGAAGATTTTTATGGTGGTTATACTTTTAAATATTCAACTTGGGATGCTACAACCTCTACTTGGGGAGCAGACGTTACAGAAACGGTAGCTAACACTAGCAATCCAAACAGGATTTTTAATTATTATAATCTTGCTACGGAAGCTGAAGTAATTGCTGAACCAGAAGCAACAGATTGGGATTTAAAATTTACTAGATTTACAACAGACTATCCTTATAACGGAACTACTATGAAATATACGGTTACCGGAGTTTTACATCACCCGGACGTAACGGTTGCTGAAAATACTGAAAGTGGTGCAGGAGATCCAAACGCACAAACTTATATGACAGAAATTAATACAATTGGTTACGACTGGAAAGTACTTAATGCTTCTTACCAATACGATATGGTTTCAGATATGTATTATTACGTAAAAGATATAGACAACAATGTTTATCGTTTACATTTTACTTCGTTCGACGGAAGTTCTACAGGAAACCTAAGCTTTAATGCAGAAGATGTAACCAGCCAATTAAGTATTACAAATTTTGATAACGGAGATTCTTTCGGTTTTTATCCAAATCCGGCACAAGGTCAGATTGAAATTCTATATGAAAATCAAATTTCAACAGACGTTAATGTAGCGATCTATAGTATTACCGGACAAAAAGTTCTTGAAAAAGAATTGAAAAACAATGGCTTCTACAATCAAAAATTAGATATCTCACATTTAAATACCGGAAACTACGTAATCAAGTTTGCAACCGGTAACCAATCGACTACCAAAAAATTAATTGTACAGTAATCCTTATTATTTTTTGAACATAGTAGAAAAGCTACCTTCGGGGTAGCTTTTCTTGTTTTAAATCAATCTAATTACAAAATACTCAAAAACAGTTATTTAAATTGCTTCTACTTTTAATTCCATCTAATTTAGAGTAAATTAAAAATAAAAGTTATGAGCATTAGACTAGGAAACAGCTGTGTAAACTGCCAGAAATACGAAGATCATTTTTGCCAACTACACGAAACTACGGTAGGCATAAAGCATACTTGCGATAGTTTTGATATGCGTGCAGCCATTAAAGACGACCCTAATTGCACAACTTGTGCAAGATATATGAGTGCAACCTGCCCAAACCCAAAAAAGGCAGCGCCGCATATGTTATGTAATCACTGGGCTCCGCAAGAAGTTGCCTAAATCAAGAAGGTATATAAAACAAAAAATCACTCAAATGAGTGATTTTTTTTATTTTAAGCTTTTTGAAAACATATTTTAAATTCGGTTCCTTCATCTTTTAGCGGAGTAATTTTTAAAGTTGCCCGATTAGGTATTAAATACTGTTTTACCAATAATAACCCTATACCGGTACCACGTTCATTAAAAGTTCCGTATTCAGAATTTATTTTAGAATTTTTCTGCTCGATCTCTATTATTTTTTCATCTCTAATAGGTTCTCCTTTATTAAAAATCTTTAAACAAACATTATCGGTTACTGAATAACTTATTTTTATATAATCGTTTTCCGGAGTAAATTTTACTGCATTCGATAATAAATTATGCAAGATCACATTTAAATGTGCCGGGTCTACTAAAATATTTAGATTTTCATCGGTATGAAAATCGTGCATGATCTCAACATTTTTATTCCTTGCGATCACATAATAAACATCTATAACCTCTTTTACCTTCTCAATTAAATTTACAGTTTGTAAATTTATATCACTGCTTTCCATTTGGTTGGTTGCCCATTTTAAAAGGTTTCTTAACATTAACGAGGTCGATGTTAATTGCAAGTGCATTTCATTTAAAACTTGCTTGCGTTCTTCTTCTGTAAAAGCACCTTCTTTTAATAACTCTATAAGTTGAAGTAAAGATGAAATAGGAGATTTTAGATCGTGAGATAAAATAGAAAACATTTTATTTTTACTCTGATCTAAGGCTTGAAGTTGACTATTTTTAAGTTTTAATTCTTTATTTAATTTCGTTTTTTGACGGTTAGCTTTTCTAAGTTTTATTAAAAAAATGAGGCCGATTATAGTCTTAATTACAACTATAACAAATAATATTTTAATCACTAATAATTTCTTTTCAGATTCTTCTTTTTCAAGAAGCAAGTTACTGTTTTCTGTTTCTTGATATTCTAACTGTTGTAAATTTAACTGATCTAGTTTTACTGAGTTATATAATGAATCTTTATAAACTCCATTTAAATGCAAATAATATTCACTCCTATCTTCATCTCCCAAATCTTGATAGATGTCCTTAAGTACCAACGTATTACGCTCTAGATCCCAAAGTGAATTGGTCTTTTTTGCATAAGTAAAAGCTTTTAAAGCATTTTCTTCAGCTAAATTTAGTTTTGACAAACTTAAATAAACTTTTGCTAATGTTGTATGTGCGAACGAACGTTCCCAATTAGAAAGTCCTGTATTTTTTAAAAGCTCTGTTAATTGAATTCTTGATTTTTGAAAGTCTTTCTCTATAAATAAGATTTGTGCTCTTCTATTTTCAACCTTATGAATTAGATTAATGCGATTAGCCTTTTTTGCAAACTCGTATGAGAGGTCTAAAAAATTTTTAGCATTTTCTAATTCTCTCATTTCTATATAAGAAATAGCAATATTTAGATAGGTAGTAGAATTTTGTTTAGGATTTTCATCGATCAGATTTAAAGCTTTATTAAAATAGTTAATCGCAATCGAGTGACGATCTACAGCTTGTTGAATTAAACCAATACCTTCGTAACATTTGCTTAAGCCTATTTTATCGTCATTCTTTTTATAAGCTTTAGTAGCTTTCAAAAAGTATTGCAAAGATTTATTGTAATTGCCATTTACATAATAGACGCACGCATAAGAATAATTTACATCTGCGAGTTTTTTACTATTCGTTTTTACAGCTAATTTTTCTGCAAGTCGCACATTCGTAATCGCGAGACTATAGTCGTTTTGATAGTGTTTTTTAACTTCATCTAAATAATAAGAAATCGAATCCTGTTTAGACGAATTGAAGTCAAATGCAGTTAATTCATTTACTGAAAAAACAAAAAAGAGAATAATTAAGAAATAATGTAAGATTTTATCCTTCATTCACAAAAATTAGCAATAAGTTATAATTTACTAATATAAAGCAAGTTAGTGATAATTTTTAAAAATCTTTAAAGCTTCGTTATAAGAGGCTTCAAAACTTCCCATTTTTATCTGTGAATCTGTTTTTTGAGAGGTAAAATAAGACACTAATTTTTCAGTAGGCATATTACCGGTAAGCTCATCTTTTGCCATCGGGCAACCGCCAAAACCTTGTATTGCGCCATCAAAACGTTTACAACCGGCAAGGTAAGCTGCATTCACTTTTTCGTGCCAAGAATCTGGGGTAGTATGTAAATGGGCTCCAAATTCTATTTCGGGATATTGCGGAATTAAATTTGAAAACAAATACGTAATCGTTTCTGCATCAGAAGTTCCTACGGTATCAGAAAGTGAAAGAATTTTCACTCCTAAATTAGAGAGTTTTTCAGTCCACTCGCCTACGATCTCGACATTCCAAGGGTCACCATAAGGATTACCAAAACCCATCGAAAGGTAAGCCACAACTTCTTTATTATTCCGGTTAGCTAATTCAAGAATTTCTTTTAAAATATCGACCGATTGATCGATAGTTTTATGCGTGTTTCGCATCTGAAAATTTTCAGAAATTGAAAAAGGATAACCTAAATAATCAATCTCAGGATGAACTACTGCATCTTGCGCACCACGAACATTGGCTACGATCGCCAATAATTTACTTTTGGTTGAAGAAAGATCTAACTGAGCTAAAACTTCTTTGGTATCTGCCATTTGCGGAATGGCTTTCGGCGAAACGAAACTTCCAAAATCGATAGTATCAAAACCACAGCGCAATAAAGATTGAATATATTGAACCTTCTTCTCGGTAGGAATAAAAGTTTTAATGCCTTGCATAGCATCACGTGGGCATTCAATAAGCTTGATGTTATCCATATTTCAAATATACAGTTTCAGTCTAAAAAAATGAATATTTTGTAAAAAATATACACCTAAACTAACTTCTGTTGAAAAATATGTAATTTAAAAATAAAATCTAAACTAAAATAAAAATCGCAATTCCTATAAAAACAACAATTTGCATCCATTTTAAAAATACTCCCGAATGTTGGTGTTTTTCTAAATAGGTTTTTAACGATCCTGCCAAGAAAGCAATACTCCCAAAAACAAGGAATGAAACGAGAATAAACAAAACTCCTAACACGTAAAACTGTAGAGTTTCATTTAAATCTTCGGAAAATAAAAAGCCGGGGAAAAGCGCTAAAAAGAATAAAGAAACTTTTGGGTTCAAGACATTCATCATAAAACCTTGTCGAAAAAGTTTTAATAAGGGCTTCGCTTCTACTTCTTCTGCTGAAAGATTGATTTGATCTGAAGATCGATAAACCTTATAGGCCAAGAAAAGTAAATAGGCAGCTCCAAAAACCTTCAGCAGCATAAATAGAATTTCATTCTTAGCGATCAATAAAGAAACTCCAAACGCCACGAGCGAAGTATGTACCAAACATCCCGTCATTAATCCGGCGACGACCGCAAAAGCATATTTTTTGCCAAACCGAATACTTTGTACCAACACGAAAATATTATCGGGACCTGGTGAAAGCGCCAAAGCAAATACTGCTAAACAGAAGGAGATAAGAATTTCGGTATTCATTTAAAGTTTAATGAGGTATTCGATTTATTCGACGATTCGTCATGCTGAACTTGATTCAGCATCACATCAAGTTAAGATCAGATAATTACTAAACCAACTTGACGCTACTCAATGTGAACAAAATCTTGGACTACTTTCCTAAAATAGCCTGATTAATATCTTTGATTAATTGCGGACCTTCATAAATAAAGCCTGTATATAATTGCACTAAACTTGCGCCGGCTTCTAGTTTTTCTAAGGCATCTTTTGCTGAATGAATTCCGCCTACTCCAATAATGGGAAACGAGCTATTACTTTTTTCATTTAAAAACCGAATCACTTCTGTAGAACGAGAAGTTAAAGGTTTTCCACTCAAGCCTCCGGTTTCCTCTTTATTTTTAGACTGTAAACCTTCACGTGAAATGGTTGTATTGGTTGCGATCACCCCATCTATTTTTGTCTGCTGAACAATTTCAATAATGTCTAATAACTGACTATCGGTAAGATCGGGAGCTATTTTTAATAGAATTGGCTTTTGCGTAGGCTTTTCAGCATTTAACTGTTTAAGCGTATTTAATAAATGAGTAAGTGGTTCTTTATCTTGTAAGGCACGTAAATTTGGCGTGTTCGGCGAACTTACATTCACCACAAAATAATCTACATACGGAAAAAGTGCATCAAAACAAATCTTGTAATCTTCAACGGCTTGTTCGTTAGGCGTTACTTTGTTTTTCCCAATGTTTCCGCCAATTAAAACTTCTCCATTATTTTTCTTCAAACGTTCCACAGCAGCAACAACACCTTCATTATTAAACCCCATTCGGTTAATAATTGCCTGGTCTTCTTTCAACCTGAACAAACGTTTTTTAGGATTTCCCGATTGTGGTTTTGGAGTTAAAGTTCCTATTTCAACAAAACCAAAACCAAGCCCGGAAAGTTCTTTGTACAATTTTGCATCTTTATCGAATCCTGCAGCCAAACCTACCGGATTTTTAAATTTCAATCCAAAAACTTCTCGTTCTAATCGCTTATCTTCTACCGCATATTTCGACTTTAAAAAACCGGCCATTCCCGGTACTTTAAAAGATTTCCGAAGAAAAGAAAATGTAAAATAATGAATTTTCTCAGGATCAAATTTAAATAAGAAAGGTCGTATGAGTTGCTTGTACATTTGTGCTTAGGTTTGCGCAAAAATACGCTAAAAATAAAAAAGGCAAAGCCGAATGTGAAAGTCTTTGTTTCCCACTTTCTGAATACGTATTTTTGAAGAAAATACTAGAAAATGATCGAAAAACAACATATTATTAATCGCTTTACTTCCTACATCACGATCGATACCGAAAGTGACCCAAAAAGCGACAGCACTCCGAGTACAGAAAAACAATGGAACCTCGCTAAAAAATTAGCAGAAGAATTGAAAGAAATGGGAATGAGCGACGTGAGCATCGACGAGAATGCTTACGTGATGGCAACTTTACCTTCTAATGTAGATCACGAAGTGCCTGCCATTGGTTTCGTTTCGCATTTTGATACTTCTCCAGATTTTACCGGAGCAAACATTAAACCGCAAATCGTAGAAAATTATGATGGTAAAGATATCGTGTTAAATGCAGCGGAAGATATTGTGCTTTCTCCAGATTATTTTGAAGATTTACTACAATACAAAGGGCAAACGCTCATCACTACCGACGGAACCACGCTTTTAGGAGCCGACGATAAAGCAGGAATTACCGAAATTATGAGCGCGGTAGAATATTTACTTCAGCATCCAGAAATTAAACACGGACCTATAAAAGTTGGTTTTACTCCAGACGAAGAAATTGGTCGTGGCGCACATAAATTTGATGTCGAAAAATTCGGAGCCAAATGGGCATACACGATGGATGGTAGCCAAATTGGAGAATTAGAGTTCGAGAATTTTAATGCTGCCGGTGCCGATGTGAAAGTAAAAGGTAAAATCGTGCATCCTGGTTACGCCAAAGGCAAAATGGTAAACAGTATGTACATCGCGCAAGACTTTATAAATTCGTTACCAAGACTAGAAACCCCGGAACATACCGAAGGCCGACAAGGCTTTTTTCACCTTACCCAAATTAGCGGAAAGGTAGAAGAAACCAATATGCACTACATTATTCGCGATCACGATAAAGAACATTTTGAAGCGCGTAAAAAAATGATGCTCGATCTAGCCGCAGAAATTAACAGTCAGCATCAAAAAGAAGTGATCACGATCAAAATTAAAGATCAATACTTCAATATGCGTGAAAAAGTAGAACCGGTGATGCACATTGTAGATATTGCAGAAGATGCGATGAAAGCCGTAGATGTTGAGCCGATTATCAAACCTATTCGTGGTGGTACCGATGGTTCACAACTTTCGTTTATGGGCTTACCTTGCCCTAACATTTTTGCCGGCGGCCACAACTTTCACGGGCGTTACGAATACGTTCCTGTAGAAAGTATGATCAAAGCCACCGAAGTGATTGTAAAAATTGCAGAACTTACGGCAGAAAAGTATAAATCATAAGGGCGGCTTTTCGCACTGTACACTTATAGTTATAGGCTGCAAAAGCTAAAAAATTAAAGGCTGGCAGGAGCTTCTTTTAGTCGCTCTTCCAGCCTTCATTTTTTAAAACTTTTTTCAGCCATAAGCTATCGCTACCATCACGGCCGCAAAAATTACCTAAATCTTGGTTTTCGCTTAAAATTACGACGCTTATTTTTTCTCCACATTTTACGATTTCCGTAGATAGAGAAAATCGCGATAAATGTCCAAATTACATTTGTTATAAATGAAGGCATTGCGCTATAATACAAACAATTGAAGGCTACAAAAATACCTCCACATAAATTTAAATACCTGCAAATAGCACTATAATCTTTGTGTTTTACCAATGTAAGTGCATACGAAAGGACTACAAAAAAAGAGCCCACCCAACCTAAGAGATCCAATACCATTTTCATAGCGCATAAATTTTAGGGTTTATTTGTTTTCAAAATTTGTTCTGTTCGTTGTTTAAAATCTGCTTCGTCAATATTTTGCTCTAGAATTTCTAATTGTTTTAAAATTTCTCGGTTATGATTCATTATTTGAGCGACAGCTTCATTTCCTGCTTCCCAATAGGTTTCGATCTCCGGTAATTTTTCAAGGGCTTTATCTGATAGGCTTAATTGATATTTACGAAAATCTTCAGGATCTTTTTCAGATTTGATGTAGCCTCGCTTTTTCATTTTATTAATAAGTTTCACGATCGCAGGATGCGAAAGTTGCAAAGCTTCAGCAATTTCCATAACCGTCATTTGCTCATTTTTTTGCAGGATAAGAAAAATCATATGCCAATTGGGTTCAATATCTAGATCGACTGACTTATAAAATTCTTTGGTACTGTACACAAACGCATCGCTCAATCTCTTTAATCGAGCCGTGAGTCCTGCGTAATCCATTTCAACTAAAAAATCTTCCTCCATAAATACTATTTAAGTAACCCGTTACGCAAATGTGCGAAAAATTACGTAACGGGTTACTTAATAAATTCATTTTAACGTATATTTAATTTCAAATTTGAGATTTATGCCTGTAAAATCATTTGAAGAATACGCAGAAAAAAACCAGAAATGGAAAGAACAGTTGCAACAGCTAAGAGAACTAATTCTTTCAACAGAATTAAAAGAAACTATTAAATGGGGAGTTCCAACTTATGTATTGAATAATAAAAATGTCGTGGGTTTAGGAGCATTTAAAAATCATTACGGATTGTGGTTTTTTAACGGAGCTTTACTTCAAAAAAATACCGAATTACTCATTAATGCTCAAGAAGAAAAAACGAAAGCTTTGCGACAAATAAGATTTAAAGAAAACGATCAACTGCAGCTTTCCGTTTTAAAAAAATATATAGAAGAAGTAATTCAATTACAAAAAGCCGGTAAAGAAATTAAGCCTAGAAAAAGTAAACCCATAGAAATCCCAACTGAGTTAGAAAAAGCTTTTAAAAACGATACGTCCTTAAAAACTGCTTTTGAAAAATTCTCCAAAGGTAAACAACGAGAGTTTACAGAGCATATTGCTAGTGCGAAGCGAGAAGCTACAAAAGTTTCCCGTTTACAAAAATGCATCCCAATGATAAAAGCAGGGATTGGCTTAAATGATAAGTATAGAAAATAGTTATGTCTTCGGCGAATCTATTTTATATTTTCTTCCAATAAGAAAATACAATATACTTCCAATAATCGAGGTAAATAAAACTACTAAGGTCCAAATTAACTTATTATTTCCTTCAAATCGATTTTTTAAAATATCAATCAAAGCAATTATCGGTATAATAAAAAATAAAGAACCAAATGCTAATAATTGCCAACCGGCAATCATAGAAAAATACACCATTATAAACTTTTCTTTTAAGAATTAAGTTTTCTAATTTAAAAAAATAAAAAAGCCTCTCAAAACTGAGAGGCTTTTTTATTATTGTTTTATTAATTTAAAGTTCAAGATACCTTTATTAGTTTTTAAATAAAGAATATATATTCCGGTTAATAAGTTATTAGTATCAATTGATTTTAGATTCGAATTTGATATAAAAATCTCTTTACCTTGAAGATTATAGATTTTTGCTTCTTCAATTTCTATTGATGAAGGAACCGAAAGATGCAATAAATTATTAACTGGATTTGGATAAACTAAAATATTATTTTTTAAGCTATAATTTTCTACATCTAAGTTTTCTACAACTTCGGTAGATACCATATTTGTAATTATAGGAAGGTTATAATCGAAATATATACTTGCATTACCAGTAATAAAATCTCCTAAGCTAACATCGTCTTTAGGTTTTATTTTATATGCTATATAACCATTACTACCTTCAGCATCTATATTTTCAGAAGGTAATTGAATATCTTCAAAAATAAATTCGACTTTATTTTCAGGATTTATATTAAGTCTATAATTGTGACTGGAGCTTATTACATTTAAAGAACTATAATTTAAATTTGGGTGTAGCGTATCTTCAATAATTACATTTATTGCATCTGCACTTCCTGTATTTTGAAATCTTATTATATAATCTAAATAATTACCTATTTCATCTATTGTTATTTGCTCTCCTTGAAGAACTCTCTTATCATTAGGATCAAAGGAGTTAACCACATTTTGTCTTAAATTATATACATTATTTTCTACCGTATAATCATTTTCTTGTGGTAAAACAGAGGCTTCAAAGTTGAGTACATCATTTTCATTTACTATAGGTGGTTGAAATGTTAACATAGTTATATCAATTATACCTCTACCAAATGGAAATAAAGTTCCAATATTAAAATTTAACTGATTTGGCAATGTATTATCTGAATTCGGAGTTGAAGTGATATAGTCTTGCATTTCCTCATCAAAATTTAAACTTACACTAATATTGTTAATAGTCTCAGTACCTACATTTTTAACTATTAATTTATAATTAGACTCAAATCCTGGACGAGCTTCATTTAACGGCAATAGCGTAATTATTAAATCTTCGACACTCTGATTTGCTGTGATACAAAAATTTTGATTAACAATTTCTTCCGTTCCAACAAAATCTACTGTGAGATCTGTAGGATTTACAGTAAAATACTCTGGGACATTAACTAAATTGACTGTATAACTACCATCTTCTAAAAATAAATTATAGTTTAAATCTTCGTTATAAAAGCTTTGAGTAATATTATCTTCATTATTTGAAGCATTTAAAGAAAAGTTTGTTACAATTAGATCTTCTGTATCACAACCATCATTGTTTTGATCGTACCTTATCTCGCCAAAAAGTGTATTAGAACTACAATATTCTGAGGGTTCGTCTCCATCGATAGTCCAATTTAGGGTTTCTATTAATATTTGTCTATCTAACTCATTACAGTATTGAGTATTGGTTAAAAATAATGTTTTGTTTTCTATACCAAGATCTACAAACCTTTCTAATAATAGATCATAATTTTCGATATCTATTCCAGTTCCATAGATAAAACTATCATAAGAAAATGAACCAGAAAAAATTATGTTAGCATTAAAGTCCCAGGAAGATAAATCTTGATTAAAAGTTGAAGCATTTTTAAACGTAGATCTCATATTTTCTACATTAGATACATCCCAATTATTTAAAGCTTGATTGAAATTTGAGGCGCCATAAAAAGTTTCTTCCATATTAATTACATTAGAAACATCCCAACTATTTAAAGCTTGATTAAATGCCGAAGCCCCTTGAAAAGTATCTTCCATATTCGTTACATTTGAAACATTCCAATTACTTAGATCTTGATTAAAACTTGAAGCCCCCCTAAACGTTTCAAGTAAACTTTCTACATTAGATACATCCCAATTACTAATGTCGCTATTAAAATTAATACAATTACGAAATGTGCCGCGTAAACTTGTTAATAGAGATAAGTCAGGTATATCTGTTGCATTAAATACTAAATTCGAACATCCCCTAAAACTTAAATGCTCCCATTGCATATTTCCCCATTGATCTATAGACAATAATTCATCACTATATTCTGCTCCAAGTTGATAAGCAATTGCTGGGAAATCACCTGTGATTGTAACTGTATAAATCCCTCCAGAGTCGTAAGTATGATACAAAGCCTGAACACTACCTTCTCCATTACCATTTGAAGTATAATCTACTATTGTCCCGTCACCAAAATCTACAGTACAGTCATAAACCGGGAGTCCGACACCTAGGAGTGTTGGGATTACTAAAACAAGATATTCATCATC
>JYMV01017204.1_pt1 | contig 33814 bp, 26 predicted proteins | sample 338911 | NCBI WGS metagenome assembly JYMV01 (sample SAMN03354496, study PRJNA234377) | hydrothermal vent metagenome | biome: Deep sea; feature: Hydrothermal plumes at the Eastern Lau Spreading Center, Western Pacific Ocean; material: Seawater | place: Tonga | collected 2009 | depth 2000 m m
CACGGTTCGGTCTCTTTACCTGGTCCAGCGATGATTGTGCTTCTGGTTGCGTTCTTCCTGCTGCTTCTGGCCCCGCAGCCGGCAGAGGCCCAGACGGGAAGTCGTCTGGCACGCCTGCAGGAAGAGGCCAGGGAGTATCTCCGCTCCATCGAGGTCCAGATGGAAGCGCTCTCGGCCCGGCTAATGGAATCTCAACCCGAAGATTCCGATCGTCTCCAGAAGGCCCGGACCCGCCTGGTCAGGGACCTTCTCGTCGAGGATATGAGGAAGATCTCGGAAGCGCTCGAAGACGAGTCCTACGCTCCGGCGCTCGATACCATCCAGCGGGTGCGCTCCAACCTCGAGGCAGTTCTCGCGATTCTCCGGGACAGCGGGATCGATCCCGAGGAACTTGCCGAGAGGCTCGATGAACTCAGTGAGCGAAGGATGCGAGTCGGTGAACTCGCCGATAGCCAGCGATCTCTCCGTGACAGGACTCGCGAGGTGGAGAGTTCCTCCTCCGATGTCGAGGTTGTCAGCGAGGCTCAGCGAGAAGTCGATCAGATGATCTCGGAACAGGAGTCCCTCAGCGAGGCAACGGACGATGGTGCGGATCCGGCAGCTGCGCGCATCGGTGAACTCGTTGACCAGGCGCAGAAGCTCTCCGAGGATCTCGCTCGACAAGCCCGTCGCCAGCAGGCACTGGCGGTGCTCGGAGAGCGCGTTGGTGAGTTGATGAGAAGGGTGGCCAACGATCGAGCCGAGGGCCAGAGTCAGATCGAGGCGGGAAACGATCGGGGAGCGGATCCGGCGTGGTCAGAACTGGGCCGTTCGGCGGCGGCTCAGAAGGCGGAAGCGGGCCAGATCCGCCAGTCGATCTCCAGTTTGCGCCGGGAAGTCGGGAACTCCGCCGAAGAACGCGCCGTCGATGACGCCCTCCGGGAAGCGCAGGCAAGGCTCGATGATGCGGTCGAAGCCGCGGATGAGGCGGCGAGCGAGAGCACGGCTTCTCCTCGCGCCACCGATGGGGCCAGAGCGCGCCAACAGCGCGCTCTCCAGGGCGCGCGCGAGGCGCTCCGAGAGGCTCGAGATCCCCAGAGCCAGGAAAGCGATGCCTTCCTCGAGAGGTTGCAGGAACTCCGGGAGTCCTTCGGCGACTGGAGTCAGGAACGGGAAGATTCGGCCTCTCGAGAGGATGTCGAGGCTGCCACTCGAGCCCTCGAGAGAGCCGAGAAGGCGCTGTCAGGAGCGCAGAGAATCGCCGCCGAGAGCGGCCAGCAGCAGGGCGGCGATCAACAGAGCGGCCAGCAACAGAGCGGCCAGCAACAGGGCGGTGAGCAGCAGGGCGGTGAGCAGCAGGGCGGTGAGCAGCAGGGCGGTGAGCAGCAGGGCGGTGAGCAGCAGGGCGGCGAGCAGCAGGGCGGTGAGCAGCAGGGCGGTGAGCAGCAGGGCGGCGAGCAGCAGAGCGGTGAGCAGCAGGGCGGTGAGCAGCAGGGCGGTGAGCAGCAGGGCGGTGAGCAGCAGGGTGGCGAGCAGCAGAGCGGTGAGCAGCAGGGCGGTGAGCAGCAGGGCGGCGAGCAGCAGAGCGGCCAGCAAGAGAGCGGCGAGCAGCAGGCTCAGCAGACCCAGGAGGCCGCCCGTCAGACCGCAGAGGCCGCCGAGCGGATGCAACAACTGTCGAGGCAAGCCCAGTCGGAGACTCCTTCAGGGCGCCAGGAGGAACTCGCCGCCAAGGTCGATGCTCTGGAGAAGAAACTCGCCGGCCTCCAGAAGAAGCTCGGCGATCGGGACTCCACCTCTCGCGAGGAAGACGAGAAACTGCGAAAGAAGGTCGGCGCTGCCCGTGAGGCGCTGCGTCGTGCGCGCAACGCGATGAAGCAGGCTTCCAGGAAGATGGAGGGGGGGCAGTCGGCATCGAGCGAGCAGGCCTCCGCAGAGGCGTCGCTGAATGAGGCGAGGGAATCTCTCTCGGGGAGCGAGGAGGATGCACTCGAGCGTCTCAAGCGCAAGGAGGAGGAACTCGCCGGGATCCGCAAGGAACAGGATGAGCTGGAACGACTGACACGGAAAGTTTCTCAGGAAGATGAAGAGGGGGGCGAGTCCCTCTCAAGTGCGGCAGGCAGCATGCGCGAAGCGAGTGATTCTCTCGGTCAGGGTCAGACTTCCCGTGCTCGTCAACAGCAGGAGGAAGCTCTCGAGCAGCTGGAGCAGGAGGAGAGCCGTCTCCAGGAAGAAGAGATGGAACTCGCCGATCTCAAGACGGAACAGGACCTCATCGATCTGATCGCTACAATCACCGAGATGTCCGATTCGATGGAAGTGATAATAAAGGCCACTGTCGCCATCTCCGGAGAACTGGGCGACCGTCGAGCGAACCGTTCCCAGAAAGCACGCCTCCGTGGCCTTTCGCGAAGAGTCGCTGCGGTCGATGAACTCGGTCAGGATGTGCACCGACGCCTCGAGGAGGAAGAAGCACGAGTCTTCACCTACATCATGGAAGACCTTCTCGAAGATCTCGCCGAGGTGAAGGAGTCGCTGCAGCCGCGCTACGATCCAGGCGAGGTGACCCAGATGCTCGAGCAGGAAGTTGTCGATGGATTGCAGAGATTGAGGAGTTCCCTCGAGGAAGAATTGCGCCGGCGGATGCAGCAACAGCAGCAAGGGCAGCCGCCGCCCGGCGGTGGCAGGCCCCGGATGGTTCCCCCGGCAGCGGAGCTGATCGCTCTCAAGCGGATGCAGGAAGAGGTTCTCGAACGCACCCGCAGGATCGATTCGATCCGAAAGAGGAACAATGGAGAACTCGACACCCTCGAGGAGCAGCTTCTCGAACGTCTCGTGCAACGCCAGGGGAGCATCATCCAACTCACCGATCAGATCGCCGAGGATCTTGGGGAACAGTTGCAACCTACTGTAGAAGAGGAAGTTAGGGAAGATGGCCCGCCCCCCCCAGATGATGGGGAAGGCTAGCCTTGGCGCTGCCTGCGAGTCCGCATGGGGATATACTGGAGGGGGAGGAGTGAGTTCTTGTTAGGACCCTTAGTTTGGAGAGGAATCACCTTGGCGAATAACCCGCTGCCACTCACCGCTCTTCTGGTGATCCTGATTTTCTGTTTCGGGATCGCCCAACCTTCCATCATCGAAGCCCAGGAGCCGCCTGTCGAGGAGCAAGGAGTCTCCGAAGGAGACAAGCCGGCCGAAGTCAAAAAGCCCGATGAAGGGGAAGAGGCGAAGAAAGAGGACGATCTCGATCCTCTCGATATTCTCGGAGGAGAAGGAGGCGGACGTATCGGCGAACTGGTGAACGAGATTTCCGAAAACTTCCGCAAGATCGAGGACTTGCTCAACCGCAAGGATACCGGCGCTGAAAACCAGGGCCTTCAGACCCGTACCATCGACAAGATAGATCTGTTGATCGATGAGGTCGAAAAAGCAACTTGCTCCAGTTCCGGCACAGGGAGTTCCTCGAGCCAGCAGCAAAATCCCGAGCAGGAGTCCTCCTCGTCCGATCAACAGATCGGTAGCCAGCAGCAAAAAATCGAACAGCAGGGGAGTTCCCCCGAGGAAAAAAATCAGACTATGGAAGAGGGCGGTGAACCGAACAATCCGGGCGAGTCCCGCTTCGATGAGACGAGCGAGGGCGAGTTGCCTCCCGGGGAGCAAGGAAACCTCAATGACCGTCAGGGGCGCGGCCGGTGGGGTCGTCTGCCACGGACGGTGATCGAGAAGATGTACGACAACGGCAGGAGGAAACTGCCAGAGAAGTACCGCATTCTCCTCGAAGACTATTTCCGAAGACTCCCGGAACGAAGCAATCAGTGAACCGTATCGATTGCAACGATCGTGGCGAGGATCCTCCTGGGCCCGAACCCATCTCGGTTTCCATCGCTACCTCCGCACTGATTTTCCTGCTCTCGATCGCCCCTCCTGGCTACGGTCAGACCGAGGAGACGAGTGCTGGTGGTGCCCCTCGGGTGCAGAACACTCTCCGTCGTGCTTCCATCGCCGATTACAGCCACCTCGAGAAATACTCCGATCAGGTCGAGAAAGCGATCGAGAAGGGCATCGCCTATCTCAGAGAACAGCAGAACGGTCTCGGCGCACTTTCGACAAATTACCCGGTGGCTGTCACCGGTCTCGGTGGACTCGCATTCCTTGGAGCGGGTGTGGAATACAACCGTGGTCCCGAAGGCGAGTCGCTTGCGAGAGCGGTTGATTACCTGGTCGCACCCCAGCGCCGGGACATCCGCGGTTTCATTCGCGACGCAGGAGAAACCAAGTCGAGAATGCACGGTCACGCCTACGCGACCCTCTTCCTCACCCAGGTGCTCGGTGCGATGCCCACCCAGCAACGGGAGACGCGGGTGCGTGAGGTTGTCACCGTGGCTCTCGAACTGATTGTCGATTCTCAGACGCTACGGGGAGGTTGGGGTTACACACCGGACGATCCCCAGGATGAAGCCTCGCTGACCGTCTGCTGTCTGCAGGTGCTGCGAGCTGCGAAGGAGACCGGTTTCGATGTGCCCATCGATACGATTCGCAGGGCGGTGCGCTACCTCAAGGACTGTTGTGAGGAGGACGGTTCCTTCCAGTACTCCCTCACCCGGAGCAGCGGAAGAACCAGTTACGAGATCACCGCAGCGGCGGTCTCGACTCTCGATGCCGCGGGAGAATACGGCATGGAAGAGCACCGGCGGGGCCTCAAGTACATGCAGAGGGTGATCTCGACCCAGAGACGCCAGGGAAAGGGCGCCTTTTCTGCGAGCGCCAACTATCCTTTTTACGGAAATCTCTACGCCGGCCAGGTCTATCACCAGCTCGGCGGGGGCCCCTGGGAGGCGTGGTCAGCAGCGGTCTGGCCGAAGATTCTCGAGATTCAGGGGGACGATGGCTCGTGGGAGAGCAGATTCGGGGATTCCTACGGAACGGCAGCCTCCTTGCTGATTCTGGAGATTCCCCGTGGTTACTTGCCGATTTTCGATCGTTGACGAAATCACTCTGGAGGAAGAGCGAAATGCTCATGAATAATTACCTGGTTCGGAAGGGGAACTCAGAGAGTCCGCTGGGAGCGGAGATGCCCCGAGAATCGGAAGAGGAGAATCCCCTGCCATCGAGATGCCCCGCTGGCGAGATTAGTGTGAGGATCGCGTTTCGATGATCGTTGATCCCAACTTACTCGAAATCGTTCTGTGGTCGTCCGCAGCCGCTGCAACCGTCTTTTCGGTGATCCGACGCAGTTTCCGTACGACATCACCAGGTCACTTCAGCCTTCACTTCAATCGCAACGGTGGCAGCGAGGTCGCAGAAGGGGAGCGTCTTCAGCGCATCGAACTCCTGACAAGCATTCTCTGTCTCCTCTCGCGTTCGGCGTGGGCAGGGGCTCTTACGATGCTGAGATATCAGGTCACCGCCTGGTACCTGCCTGCGCCTCTGGAAAGTTACTGGCTCGTCGGCCTCTTCGTCGAGGCGCTGGTGACAGGGCTCATCCTCTTCGAATTGATTCCCCAGACGATCGCGGTCTGGCGTGGTGCCAAGGTCGCATCGGCGTTGATACCGTTCCTCGACAAGGTCGAACTGCTGCTCTCGCCGGTGACACGTTCCTTCCGCGGGATTCGCAGGGTCATGCTCAGAATTCTTGGAACCGATGTCGATCGGTCAGAACAGGTGCGTGCGGCGGAGGGAATCCGGGCCGCCGTCGAGATTGGTGAGCGAGAAGGCCTGCTACAGCCTGGCGAGAAGAGCATGATCGAGTCGGTCCTCGAATTCCATGATGCGGATGTGGTCGAGGTGATGACCCCACGGACTGACATGGTCTGTTTCGAGGCATCGGAGACGATCGAAAATGTGATACCCAAGGCGATCGCTTGCGGCCACTCGAGGATTCCCGTGTACCGCAAGGATGTCGACGAGATCATCGGGGTCCTGTACGTCAAGGACCTGCTTCGTCACGCGGGAGACTCCGCCCAGCACAACTTGCCGGTGGAGAAGGCGATCAGGAAGACCCACTTCGTTCCCGAAACGAAGATGATCCGTGAACTCCTGCGAGAATTCCGGACAGAGAGATTCCACATCGCTGTCGTTCTCGATGAGTACGGTGGCACCTCGGGCCTGATCACCATCGAGGACATCCTCGAAGAGATCGTCGGCGAGATCGAAGATGAATACGACGCCAAGGCGCTGTCATCGATCCGCAGGATCAATGGCTCGACTTTCGATCTCGACGGCCGCGCCAGCATCTGGGACGTGAAGAAGACGATCGGAATTTCGATCCCCGACAGCGATGATTACGAGACGGTCGCAGGCTTCCTCTTCAGTTCTCTGGGTCGGGTTCCGAAGGAGGGGGACTTCTTCGAGCACGATGGTCTGCGATTCCAGATCACCAGTGCAGATGAACGGAAAATCAAGCGAGTGCGGGTGCACCTGCTGCACGCCCCGCAACAGGGCGGCGAATAGTGGCCAGAACGGTCAGCACTCGTGGCCTGGTTCTGCGCTGCATCGACTACTCCGAGACCTCGCAGATCGTCTCGTTCTTCACCAGGGACGAGGGGATCGTCGATCTGCTCGCCAAGGGGTCGCGTCGGCCGCGGAACGCTTCTTCCAGTTTCTCTTCACCATTTGACCTTGCTGGCTGGTACGACCTCGTCTATCGAAAGCGCGGGGGGGATCTCCACCTGGCGACAGAGGGACAGCTCGTCGAGGGCTTCAGTCACCTCAGGAGGGATCTGGAGTGCTGGCTCGATGCAAACCTGGCCCTCGAGGTGCTGGCGAAATCGTTCATCCGGGGAGATCCTCATCCTGAAATGTTGAGAGGGGTCCTCTCCTATCTGAAACTGCTGTCGGTCGGCAAGGGACGGCAGTTGCTGAGAAATCGTTTCTTAGCCGAGATCCTCACTTCATCGGGAGTTTCGCCGAGATGGCACCTCTGCCAGGGGTGTATGCGGCAGGAGGGTGTCGACCTGGTCGCCCTGCGGGTGCCTGTCGGCCCCATCTGCTCCGGTTGCAGGGTCGCCACCGACTCCCTTCGGGATCCCTCCACATTCGCGTACTTGGCCTCAAACGGGGCCATCCCATGGGATCGGGTCCCCGCCTGGGAGGTCGCCGAGGAGGTGATTGCCGACGGCTGGGACCAACTTCGAGCCCTTCTCCTCGATCACTTGGAGCGCCCGCCTCGATCGCTAAGATACCTGCGAGCCTGAGATCGCCTGCCGTGGGGGTGGGAGACTCTGGCATCGGCGAGGGGGGTTCTTGTCAGGAGCCGGCATCTCTCTGTTCATCATCCTGATTTCTGTCGGGTTCCCTGGCGTCGATGTCGATATCAAGGACCAGGCCCAGATTCTCGAGGAAGCGCAGAACGCTTTTGATTCGGGGGACTACGAGGTCGCGATCGAGATCTACCGGAAAATTCTGGAACAGTCCGGCGAGGGGCCGATCGCGGAACGAATGAGAGTTTTCCTTCTCGAATCCCACTTCCTTACTCGCGACTACGATACTGCTCTCGACCTGGCAGAAGAAATCCTCGAGGGAAGCCCGGGATCTGAAACGATCCGAAAGGTACTGGCACGCCGTTACGAGATTGGTGTGTCATATCTCAACGGTGCTCAGAGAAAAATTCTGGGATTCGAGGTCGGTGCAGAGCGTCGAGGACTGGGAATCCTCACCGACCTGGTCGGGCAGTTCCCGTTCCAGCCGTTCGCTGGCGATGCCGTTTATCAGATCGCCACATGGTACATGCGAAACGGCCTCTACGAGGATGCCGACCGTTATTACAGGAGGTTGCTCCGCGATTACCCCGAAAGTTTGTGGCGTTCCACCGCGGAGTTCAGGATCGGGGAGGCTGCGTTCTCGAGGCTCAAGGGTGTCCAGTACGACTTCGGGCAACTGATCGAAGCGGAAAGACAGTTCCGCCGATATCTGAGGCTTCATCCCACCGGGGAGTACGCCGCTCGCTGCTCCGAGAACCTCGAGAAGATCCAGGGGTTCCGGGCGCGGCGCTGGCTAGACGTCGCCAAGTTCTACCTCGGCCTCGAACATCCTGAGGCGACGAGAATTTACCTGAGAAAAATCCTTCGCGACTGTCCGGAGACTCCAGAGGCGAAGGAGGCGATCGACCTCCTCGAGAAGTTGCAGCGAGAGGATTCACAGGAGAGGGAAGAAAAGCAGGAGGAGGAATCCTGATGGGGTCCAGAGGAGTTCTGCTTGCACTGGCGCTGGCACTGACCGGTTGCGGTTACACCAGTGGCTACAAGCTTCCCGTCGGAGTCCGGGAGATCGCGATCCCGATCTTCGAGAACCGGACCTTGCCATTGCGCAGGGAAATCGAGTTCGATTTGACCCGGGAAGTACGCCGGGAACTCCAGATCAGAACGGCAGCAACCCTCGTCGATCGGTCCCGGGCCGACGCTGTCATCGAAGGCGCGATCCTGAGTTTTCGCCAGGGAGTCCTCGCCGAGGGAGTCGGCGACAGTGTCCAGGAAACGGGAATTGTGGTCCGTGTCAAGATTCGTCTCGTCCGGGTCCGCGATGGCAAGGTTCTGCTCGAGCGGGTGCTCAGCGAGCATTCATCTTTCTCGAACATCGCAGGCGAGACGATCAGCCAAGCGACCTCAGAAGTGATGCGAGATCTCGCGCAACGCATCGTAGCCGAGATCGAACCGTGGCCCGTCGAAAGCTAGTGCGGGAGGCGGATTGGAGGCGGTCTTGAGGCCACGAATTCTGGGAATCCTGAATGTCACTCCCGATTCCTTCAGCGATGGAGGGCAACTGCCCAGCATCGAAGATGCGGTTGGGAGGGCTCACCGCTTTGCCCGCGAGGGTGCTGATGCCATCGACATCGGGGGAGAGTCGACACGGCCAGGTTCCAGGCCTGTCTCGCTGGAGACGGAGTTGAAACGAGTGGTGCCGATTCTCGATGCTCTTGCTGACTTCCCTCTGCCGATTTCCATCGATACCAGAAGAGCGGCTGTCGCTGCTGCCGCTGCCGAGCGAGGGGCAACAATCCTCAACGATACTGCCGCTCTGCGCGACGATCCGGAGATCGCTACCGTTGCTTCCGCTCACCAGATGGACGTGGTGCTGATGCACAGATCTGGAACTCCCGAGACGATGCAAATCGATCCCCGCTACGACGACGTCATCTCGGAAGTGAGATTCTTTTTCGAGGAGAGGATCGAGGCAGCGATCGGGGCAGGTATCGCCATCGATCGTATTCTCCTCGACCCGGGACTCGGCTTCGGCAAGCGGAAAGAGGATAATTACGAGCTGGTCAATCGCTGTCAGGAACTGAGGATCGAGGGGACACGGCTGCTCGTCGGCGCCTCCAGGAAGTCCTTTCTGGAACCCTTCGATGGCCGGGACCCCGAGCAAAGATTGCCAGGGTCCCTGGCGTTCGTCGCTCGATGCAGACGACTCGGGGTCGACTGGGTGCGCGTTCACGATGTCGCCGACACCGTTCGTTTCCTCGACACCCTGGAGGCGATCGATGAACCCGCTTCCGTGACTGGAGGAGTGGTTTGAGCGATATTCAGGGTCTGTGGAATCAGGTGTTCGCTGTCGGCTGGTGGCTCTTCCTCATCGAAGTGATCCTGATCTACCTGCTGATCTACTACTTCATCGTTTTCTGCGAGGGGACTCGTGGGGCGGGAATCCTCAAGGGGCTCGCCCTCTTTGTCCTGCTCACCGTCATCACCTTCCGGGTGGTTGTTTACTATTTCGGGCTGGAGAGGATCGGCTTCCTTCTGACCGTCTTCACCCCTGCGACGATCACTGCCCTGATTGTGATTCTCCAGCCGGAGTTGCGCAGGGGGCTGGTTCGCATCAGCCAGACGCCGATCTTCGGGGAGTTTATCCGCGACGAGCGCGAGGTGATCGCAGAGGTGATCCGGGCGGTTTACCGCCTGTCGAAGAACAAGGTTGGGGCATTGATTGCCATCGAGAGGGAACAGAGCCTCACCCCCTACGCCGACCGCGGAACCCGGATCGACACCGAGGTGGTCAGCGAATTGCTCACCACCATCTTCTACCCGGGAACGGAACTCCACGATGGTGCGGTGATCATTCAGCAAGGGAGAGTCTCCTCAGCTGGTTGCCTCTTTCCACTGTCGGAAAACACGGAACTGGGGACGTGGGCGGGAACACGTCACCGCGCCGGGGTCGGGATCACCGAGGAGACCGATGCGGTCACGGTGGTGGTCAGCGAGGAGAGTGGCCAGGTTTCCCTGTGCGTCAAGGGCAGGGTTTTGCGCAACCTCGACCGGGAAGCGCTCACCGAGCGCCTTCGTACCTACTATGCCCAGAAGGAGGAAGAGGAGTCAGAGGCAAAACCTCCACGGGCGGAAGAGTCGCCCCAGCCTGCAGGAGGTGACTCCAGATGAGGCCCAAACGATCCTGGATCTACGAGGCCCTCTTCACCAACCTCGGGAACAAATCTGCCGCTCTCTTCATGGCACTGGTGATCTGGGTCTATGCGTTTGGAAACACCGAGACGAGTGAACTCGTCAACGCAACGCTGAAGGTGGTTCCCGAGTCCGGAGAGCTTGCCGTGATCGCTGCGACCATCGCCGAATCGAAGTACAGGGGGACGGGGGAGGCGTTCGGTGGAGCTGTGCGTATCACCCTTCGAGGCCCACGGACGCTGCTGGGAGACTATCTCGACAGGAATCCTCTGCCTCAGGGGGTGCTGATGGTCTTCGAGAGCGGCAAGATCTCCCTCCAGCAACCGGGGCTCTTCTCTCTGCCCAACGGAATCAGGTTGCAGGAGTGCGACCCGGCGACCGTGGAACTGACGATCGACAACGTGGTGAATGTCGAAAGGCAGATTCGTCATGCCATCACCGGAGCCCCGGCACTTGGGATGGTTCTCAAGGGGAACGGGATTCGGATCGAGCCGCGGGTGACGACAATCAGGGGGCCCGAGAGCGTTCTCCAGGGCGACCAGGTTCGGATCTTCATCGAGGAGATCTCCGTCGAGGGGCTGGAAGAGGGGCGCGTATTCGAGGAGATCCCCCTCGTTCTGCAAGGCGCGCCCGCTGGCATCGAGGTCACCTTTGCCGAGGGGGCGGCACAGACTGCGAGGGTCGAGATCGAACTCGAGAGCACCCTCGTCGAGGGATCCGCTCGAGTCGAGGTTCTCTTTGCAGTGGGGGTGAGCCAGGCTCTCGAAATCACAGGGGATGCCTCCCTGCAGGTGACCTGTCGGGGAACACCCGCTGCCATCGAGGAATGGAAGGGGCTGGTTGAGAAAAAGATCTTCCGGGTCATCGTTCCGGTGACCTCTATCACCGGCAAGCAGGTGACGGTTCCCCCCGAACTTTTCCGCTGGTCGGAGGGTAGCCTGCCGGAGGGAATCGCTTCCGATTCCCTCCGATTCGAGCCGCGTTTTGTCACCTACAAGGCGATTCTGGTGAACCAGTGACCGAGACCAGAAACAACATCTTCGGAACCGACGGAATTCGGGACGTCGGAGGGGAGGGTCTCCTCACTCCTGGGTCTGTCGACAGGATCGGGAGCGCTCTGGCACGCCATCTCGAGGAGGTCGGCCATTCCGCCGGCCGCGTTCTCACAGCCCGTGACCCGCGCACCTCCGGACCGCTGATCGAAGCCCAACTGACAGCGGCGCTGAAGAGGGAAGGAAAGCACCCCAGAAGCGGAGGTGTACTTCCCACTCCGGCAGTCTCACTTCTGGTCGCGAGTGGCGAGGCGGAACTGGGAGTGGTTCTCTCAGCTTCACACAACCCCCCCCCAGTACAACGGCATCAAGGTCGTGACGGCGACGGGGAGGAAGCTCAGCGTCGAGGAAGAGATCTCGATCACAGCCTTCTACGAATCTGAAGAGGATCTCTCCGGAGAGAATCTACCGGCGGTCGAGGAGGATCCGGGGGCGGGAGAGAGGTACCTGGCCCTGCTCGAGTCAGGTTTTCCATCCGCCGGGTTCCTCGAAGGGATGCACATCGTCCTCGACTGTGCCCATGGAGCCACATGCCAGTGGGCGCCCGAGATCTTCGCCCGTGCGGATGCCCGGACCGAGACGATCCACGGTGAGCCCGATGGCCTCCTCATCAACACTGGCTGCGGTAGCGTTCACCCGGAGGACCTGTCGCGGCAGGTTCTCGAGAGTGGTGCCCAGTTGGGCATTGCCTTCGACGGTGATGGCGATCGTGCCACCCTGGTCGATGAGAAGGGTGCCGTGGTCGATGGGGACGAGGCGATGGTGATCTGGGGCCTCGCACTGCTGGAGCGGGGAGAACTGGTCCCGCCGATCGTCGTATGCTCGGTGATGTCGAACGCCGGAATGGTTGCCCACCTCAGGGAAAACGGAATCGAGGTGGTTCAGACGCCGGTGGGGGACCGGAAGGTTCATGAAACGATGGTAACGAGGTCGGCTGTCCTCGGTGGGGAGCAATCGGGGCACATCATCGATCGTCGGGCTTGCCCGACAGGAGATGGGATCAGGACAGGACTGGCGATCGCCCACAGGGCGAAGGAGACGGGCGTTGGTCTCTCGGAACTTCGCCGGGGGATCCCTCGCTTCCCACAGGTGCTCGAGGGGATCGAGGTGACCGCCAGGCCGCCCATCGAGAGTCTGGAGATTCTCTCCAGAGCGATCGCCGATGGGCGAGAAACCCTCGGCGATCGAGGTCGCATCCTGGTGAGATATTCCGGCACCGAAAAACTGCTGAGGATTCTCGTCGAGGGTCCGCAGGAAGCTGAGAACCAGCGACTGCTTGATTCGCTGATCGAGGCAGCACGCCAGCAACCCGCACTCGGCTGCAGAACCCCCTGATTCCAGTCATCTGCAAGGGGTCAGAAGGGGAGTTGACCGCTCTCCTTTGTGGTCGAAGCGTCGCCACTCTCAGGGGGCGTCTTCGGTCTCCCCGTCCTCGCTGGCTGGGTCCTGAAGTCGAGCCCCGTGGGAAAGTAGGGTCGGACATCGAGAAGATAACTCATCTCTCCCCAGCGAGAAGATTCGGCGGTCGGTGAGAGTTGATCATAGGCCTCGAAGTAGCCGATCAGCTTGGCATCTAGATTGTCGATGAAGTGCATCGCCAGCGCTTCAGCGGTCATCGGCTTCTTGGGAGAACCGTACTCCAGTTTGCCATGGTGGCTGACGACGAGATGTTTCAGTTGTAGCACCATCTCGGGATCGAGACCTCCGAGGTCTCTTGCAGCTTCGTCGATCCAGCTGACCACCATGACGATGTGGCCGACCATCTGTCCCTCGTCGGTGTAGGAAAAACCGTCCTCGCAACTGAGTTCTTCTGTCTTGCCGATGTCATGAAGGACGACCCCTGCGAGGAAAATGTCCCGATCGAGCCTGGGGTAGTGGTCGCAGATCTTGTCCGCCAACTGGACGAGTGACAGGACATGTTCGAGCAATCCACCGATGTAGGCATGGTGCATCATCTTGCCAGCGGGCGCGGTTCGCAGGTTCTCTCGCAGGCCCGGGCGCTCGAGGATTCGGAGGACGAGACTCCTCACCCCTTCGTCTGAAATCGCCGCGATTCTCTCTTCCAGTTCCTTCTGCATCGCATCGACGTCGTGCTTTGTCCGGGGAAGAAAATCGGTGGCCTCCAGGTTCGCATCCTTGGCGGAAAGGGCTTCGAGCTTGTCGACGATCACCTGGGGGTTGCCCTGGTACTCCTCGACACGCCCTTCTACCCTCAAGAAGGGCTTGCTCTCGACCTTGCGAAACTCCTCGCGGGAGGTTTCCCAGCGCACCGCCTTGACCGAGGAGGTGTGATCGCGCAGTGCCATCTGGATGAAGTGCTTGCCATTGCGGGCGGTCTTGAGATTGGCACCTTCGACCAGATAGATCCCTCCCATCCGGTCACCGCGGGAGATATCCCTCAGGAGGGGCTGTTCCATGCTGTTTCCCCAGTCCAGGGCGGAAGCCTTCGAGGAGTGCTGTTGACGCCACCAGGATGGCGATCATTCCCGGTCCACGTGGCTCTGGCAACCCCTACTCGCCGAGTGCGCTTGCACCCTGGGCCCGGGAGGTCACAATCGCAAGACGGGGAAGTGGTGAAACCTGCCCCCGGTGACGGTTTGTCCCCGGGATCGGGTTACCCGAGGTGGGGATTGTCATGACAGGGGAGCGACAGGGAGGGGCCATCCTGAAGGTGGGTCCCCTGTCAGGTTACCTTGAGGTCCCTCAGCGGGAGAATGGAGCAAGGGCTTGAACAGGACCGAGAGTATCTTTGCGATGGGGATCTTGCTGGCCTTGCTCTGCCCATTGCCACTGCCGTTTGCTCAGGCCCAGTTCGTTCGGCTGGTGTTGCCTGGTGGTGAGGCGGTCCAGGGTCGCGTGTACGACCTGCACAACGAATATCTCGAGCTCGACAGGCGGCTGGGATCGACCCGGATCCTCAAGGATGACGTTCAGCGGTGGAGTTTTGTCGATGAGCCCGGTGGGAAGGAACCCAGTGGGCTTCTTCTCGTTCTCGACAGTGGCCACGAGATCGATGGCAAGGTTCGTTTCGATTCGAGGACCAGAGAGTGGGTTGTCGAAGTGGAACTGGGAGGCGCCAGGTATCCCGATTCCCAGGTCGCCAGAACGATCCGACCGGGGGGAATTTGCAGCGATGGCCTCTTCACTCCCCGCGTGGGGTTCCCCGACAGGGTACAGGCTGCGATCGAGGATGTGCGCAACGGTGAACCCGTTTCCCGCTCCGAAGGGAAGACCTACCTGCGGATGGCAGGCTACTTCGCCCTCGGAACAATCGAGGAGAATCTCGAGGCAGAGGGGGAGAATGCAGATCTGGAGCGGCTCGTTCTCGAGGAGAGATTCCGGATCTCCCTGCCTGAAGGAATTTCCTCCCAGCATCCCACCTTCATCGAAGATCTCACCCAGGGTTCGGAGTCGAGACGGTTCGAAGTGCTCCGCGACGCGCTCCTCGAGCATGGCTCCGATCTCTACCCGCTTCTGGGTCTGCTCCTTCTCGATGAGGACCAATCGGTTCAAGTCCGCTCTTTCTCGATCGACGTACTGAGAAGGACCCATCGCATCATCGATTTGATCAACGCCTACCGCAAGTCGGAGTCGAGGTCGCAGTTTGCCCTCGCCCTCGCCCTCGGAGACAACGGCGTCTACATCGGGATCCCGACTCTCATCGAGTCTCTTTCTCTCGTGAACCTGGAAGCGAGAAAGATTGCATTCAATAAGCTCGAGGAATACACCGGCGAGACTTTCGGGTTTGATCCCAATTCCGATCCGACGGGCCAGCAGGAGGCACTTGATCGCTGGCAGGAGTGGTGGCACCAGAATCGCCGCAAGGTCGAGGAGACCCTCAAGTTCGCCCTCAGCCCTGACCGGGAGAATCCTCAGCGGCGCCGAGCTGCCGACCTCTGGCGGCAGGGGATTCTCGCCGAGGCCGATCTGCGACTCGACAGCGCCGAGCAGTTCTACCTGCGTGCGGTCCGTGAGGATCCGACGGCTCTCGGCCCCCTCGTAAGCCTCGGCATCTTCCGCTACCAGAAGAGAGGGGATTTAGAGGGCGGCATCGAATATTTCAGGCGTGCCATCGGCAAGGAAACGGGAGTCGGTGATACCGAGTTGATGCGACTCAGTTACTATCACCTCGGCAGGATCTATCAGCTTGGCTACGACTTCGCGCGCGCTCGCGGATCGTTCCTCAAGGCAATCAGCCTCGACCCCGGATACGCCGATGCGTGGTTCGATCTGGGCAATGTTCAGTACGAAGAAGCGCTTGTTTCCGACAGGGGCGATGTAGCCAAGCGCCGCGAGACATTTAACGAGGCACGCTCCACTCTCGAGCAGGGAGTAAGGGCTCTCCTGAGGTACAGGCAAGATCTTGTTCTCGTAGACAGGGCAAATCTCCCCTTCGACAGCGAACTTCCATTCTCGACTCGAGAGCACAATCGATCGCTCAACGAGATTCGCAATAGGATCAAGGAAGAGATCGCCCGCTTTTACGATCAGATCGCAGTGATCTCCCTCGCCCTCGGAGAGAGAGAGGCTTCCCTGACCAGCATCGAGAAGGCGATCCTGCAAGGGGGGGAGTCCGTCCCAAGGCTGAAGATCCTGATCACCCTCCTGCGTTCCCTCGGGCGAACCGAGGAGGAAGTCCGGGCACGCCACTCTCTCGAAATTCTCCAGACGCCATCTCCTGAGTCGACGGGGGAAGAACCCGCAGAGGGATAAGGCCCCCTGCCGCTCCAGTCTCGTTGCGCACCACCAGAGTGGCGGCTATCCTGCGCCACGCTGGGGTCGTCACACACCTGGTTTCTTGCCATGGGCCCCGCTGGCTACTCGCGCCTCCCGTCCTTACCGGGAGGTGTTGATTGAATACGAACCATCGAATCGCTAGGGGATCTGTGATGAAGATCCATGAGTACCAGGCCAAGGCGATCCTCGCTCGCCATGGAGTTCCAGTGCCTCGAGGGGGACTCGCCACCTCGTTGGAGGAGGCGAAGCAACGTGCCACCGAACTGGGTGACGGCCCCTGGGTCGTCAAGGCTCAGATACATGCCGGTGGCAGGGGGAAGGGCGGCGGCGTCAGGGTCACGACCTCCTCCTCCCAGTTCCAGGAAGCGGTCTCGTCGATCCTCGGGATGCAACTGGTGACCCACCAAACCGGCCCTGCGGGGCAGAAGGTCCGGCGTCTGCTGATCGAGGAAGGGTGTGACATCGATCGCGAGATCTACCTCGCCATTGTGATCGACCGTAAGAGGGAATGCCCGGTGCTGATGGCGAGCGCAGAAGGCGGAATGGACATCGAGGCGGTCGCTGCCACGAATCCGGAGGCGATTTTCTTCGTCGAGATCGATGTTGATTCGGGGCTCGATCCTCTGGCTGCCGCCAGAGTGGCCAACACGCTGGGCATCAAAGGGGGGTCTGCCGCGGGCTTCATTGAACTCGCCTGCAATCTTGCTCGGGCTTTCCTCGCCGAGGACTGCTCACTCGCCGAGGTGAACCCGCTGGTGATCACCGGATCGGGAGATGTCATCGCTCTCGATGCCAAGATCAACTTCGACGATAACGCAGAATTTCGTCATCCTGAGCATGGCGAGCTCAGAGACAACGACGAGGAGGATCCGAGGGAGGCTCGTGCCGCCGAGTGGGATCTTTCCTACGTCGGAATGGAAGGAAACATCGGTTGCATGGTCAATGGCGCGGGCCTGGCGATGGCGACGATGGACATCATCAAGTTGCATGGTGGAGAACCCGCCAATTTCCTCGATGTCGGGGGAGCAGCCACCGCCGAGCGTGTCAGCGAGGCGTTCAAGATCATCCTCGAGGACCCGGACGTCAGGGCGATTCTCGTCAATATCTTCGGGGGGATCGTCCGCTGTGACGTGATAGCCCAGGGGGTGCTCGAAGCAGCCCGCGGGTCGGAGATACCGGTACCTCTCACCGTTCGCCTCGAGGGCAATCGGGTCGAGGAGGCGAAGCGCCTCCTGTTGGAGTCGGGGCTCGACATCATCACTGCCACCGATCTCGAGGACGCAGCGAAGAGAGCGGTCGAAGCCGCGAGAGGAGCGACTCGATGAGCATCCTCGTCGATGCCAGCACCCGGCTGATCGTTCAGGGATTCACCGGTCGAAACGGCACCTTCCACAGCGAACAGGCGATCGACTACGGAACCAACCTGGTCGGGGGGTGACTCCGGGCAAGGGGGGGGGGCACCCATCTCGATCGTCCCGTCTTCAACACCGTTTCCAGCGCTCGTTCCCAGACCGATGCAAACGCAACCGTTGTCTACGTTCCCGCTCGATTTGCCGCTGACGCCGTCGTCGAGGCTGCCGAGGCGGGAATCGAACTGATCGTCTGTATCACCGAAGGGATCCCTACACTCGACATGGTCAGGGCCAAGGCTGCAGTGACCGCCAACGGCGCCAGGTTGGTCGGCCCCAACTGTCCTGGAGTGATCACACCGGGCCAATGCAAGGTCGGCATCATGCCTGGCTTCATCCACCAGCCGGGAAAAATCGGAGTCGTCTCGCGCAGTGGCACCCTCACCTACGAGGCGGTCTACCAGACCACCACGAGGAACCTGGGGCAGTCCACCTGCCTTGGGATCGGCGGCGACCCCATCGTCGGGAGCAACTTCATCGATATTCTGTCCCTCTTCAACAAGGACCCCGGCACCGACGCAGTGGTCATGGTCGGCGAAATCGGCGGTACCGCCGAGGAGGAGGCGGCCGAGTTCATCCAGTCGGAGATGACAAAGCCTGTGGTTTCCTTCATCGCCGGGCGAACCGCCCCGCCGGGGCGGCGGATGGGTCATGCCGGTGCGATCGTCAGCGGTGGCAAGGGAACGGCGAAGGGCAAGATCGAGGCGCTCGAGAGAGCAGGTGTTCGAGTGGCAGAGTCCCCCGCATCCATCGGCGCAACACTCATCGAGGCACTGGGAGTACAGAGTTAGGGACTGACCGGGGCTTCCCCCGGAGGAAGGATTGGCAGCCATCATGGCACGCATGAAGATTGGCGTCATCGGAGGTGGCTTTGTCGGTTCGACCACCGCCCAGCGAATCGCTGAGAAGCAGCTCGGGGATGTCGTACTCTTTGACATCGTCGACGGGATGCCCCAGGGCAAGGCTCTCGACCTTGCACAGGCGGCGTCCGTCTACGGATACGACTCCAGTGTCACTGGAGCCAACGACTACGGACCCCTCGAAGGGGCCAAGGTGGTTGTGATCACCGCCGGCATGCCGCGCAAGCCGGGGATGGACCGCTCCGATCTTCTCAAGGTCAATGGCAAGATCATGCAGGAGGTTGCTGGCAGCGTTCAGGAGGTGGCACCCGATGCGACCCTGGTGGTGGTCTCCAATCCCCTCGATGTGATGTGCTACGTCGCCCACCTTGTTTCCGGGCTGCCGAGGAAAAAGGTCGTCGGAATGGCGGGTGTCCTCGATACTGCCCGCTACCGCGCTTTCATCGCCGAGGAACTCGGGGTGTCGGTGAAGGATGTCCAGGCTATGGTGCTCGGAGGCCACGGCGACAGCATGGTTCCCCTGACAGCCACCGCTTCGGTGAGCGGGATTCCGGTGTCGGATCTGATCCCGGCGGAACGCCTCGAAGAACTGGTCACCCGTACTCGCCATGGCGGTGCCGAGATCGTGCAACTGCTCAAGACAGGCAGTGCCTATTACGCTCCCAGCGCTGCAGCCACAGCGATGGTGGAGTCGATCGTTCTCGACCAGCGCCGTATTCTTCCCTGCTGCACCCTCCTCGATGGTGAGTACGGGATCGATGGAACCTGGGTAGGAGTCCCGGTTGTGCTCGGCTCCGGAGGAGTCGAAGAGGTGATCGAACTCGATCTGGGCGCTGCCGACCGCGAGGCGCTCCGTGCTTCCGCTCAGGCAGTGCGCAGCGGGCAGGACGAGGTCTCGGCGATGCTGGGACTTTCCTGATCGAGATGTGAAGCGGGGAGAAGGGCCGCCAGGCTGTTCCCTCTCAAAGGCGGTGGAACCCCGCAGGACTCACCGGGTCGCCTTGTCGAATCTCGCCTGCAAGGTCTTCTTCTCCTCCTTGGAGAAGCCGGGCAGGTTTTTTCCACCTCCGAGAAGGAAGACGGCGAAGCGGACATCATCGCGGTGCCCCTGGAGAACCGCCTCGAGAAGCAGTTTGCGTTCGAAGTCGAGTTTCCTCAGCCCTTCGAGTATCCGCTCCTCGCGGGTGCTGACATCCACCGTGCGGTTTCGAGCCTCCTCCTGCGTCTCGTCACCGAGGTTGTCGAGGATGTCCTTGGCTGGCGGCGGGTAGGGCGCGTTTTCGTCGAGGATGTAGTCGACGGTGACTCCGAGGTGGCGAGCGATCCGCATCACCACCGGTCCTCGTGGTTGATGGATGCCAGATTCGATTCTGGAGAGAGCGCTGGGGGTGACCGCGGTCAGGCTCGCGAGGGATTTTTGGGCGACACCCCGGTCTTTTCGCAGGTTCAGGATTTTTCGGCCGATGTCCAAGAGATGCACCTTGGTTTCGTCTGCTTGCTGAGGGCGTGCCCCTCGGTGTAAAAGGGAGCAGCAATCCCTGGAATGTGCGGCTGCGGGAGCGGGATTTTGCCGCTGTCTCTTTGCTGACCCCTTGTGGCTCGATTGCTTCGCAGCCAGGGTGTGGCGGTTGTGCCGCCAGGGACCGGATTGACGCACCGTCGGACCAATTCAAGGCCCGCGGGAAAGGCCGGAGACGAGGAAACGAGAGGAAGACAGGAGCCGAGGGGAACCGGGAGCGAGCCGCCGAGGCTTCCCCGCTGCCTCTTCAATCCCATTTCTTCCCAGGCTTTCGGGGTTCTTCTCCCTTCCGAGCCAGACCCCCAGGCCGGGCTCCCTGCCGGGAACCGCCCCTGGTCCGGGGTCTTTCGAGGCCCGCAGATGACGAACGGGAAATGTATTGCGAAAACGCAACTTTGTCAACGCGGGAGGACCGGTCGATTCCACCGACGATTTCTCTCCCCCCGAGGCATTTCTCGAAAAATTGCGCCTCTGTCGGGCGCCGCTGATCATCGCTCACATCTATCCCGACGGCGATGCCCTCGGCTCGGCGGTGGCGATGCACCATGGCCTCACCGCCCTCGGTGCCACTCCCCGGACCCTCCTCACCCACCGCCCGCCGGAAACCGTCGGGTTCATCGACCCCGATGGGGTTGCCGAGGTCCTCGACGGCGAGCCCGATGCCGGCCATCAAGATGCGTTCAGAGCGGCCGATACCGTCATCGTCCTCGACACCTCGGAAAAAGAGAGGCTCGGACGGCTGCTGCCCCTCATCGACACCACAGCCCTGGAGGTGATCGGGATCGATCACCACCTGGGCGGCGACGCGGCCTTCTTCGATGAGTTGTGGTGCGTGCCCGGAAGCCCCTCGACCGGCAATCTGGTCCTGCGGGCTCTGGAGGCCCTCGAGGTCGAGATCACCGACAGGATCGCCCTGCCCCTCTTCGTTGCGGTGGCGACCGATACCGGCTGGTTCCGCTTCAGCAATTCCTCCCAGGAGGCGTACTCCTGCGCATCGAAGCTGGTCGCCCGGGGGGTTGATCCGGAGGCGGTCCATCGGGCCATCTTCGAGAGTGCCAGTCCGGCCCGGACGCGTCTTCTCGGCCGCCTCCTCGCCGATCTGAGGAGTGAAGAAGGGGGCAAGATCGTCTTCGGGATCTCCAGAATGGCCGATCGGGTCCTGTTCGATGTCGAGATGGAGGAGATGGACGGCTTTGTCGATGCCCTCGGTCAGGTGGGAGAAGCCGAAATCGTCTTCCTCGTCGTTGAACTCTCTCCTGGGCGCTATAAAGTGTCTCTTCGGTCCAAGGGGCAGATCTCGATACACCCCGTCGCTGCTCGCTTCGGCGGTGGAGGTCATGCCAAGGCGGCAGGTTGCCGCCTGGAAGGATCCGAGGAGGAGATACTCGAGAGTCTGGTCGAGGCAACTCGCGAACAACTCGCCGCTTCCGACCCCTCCTCCTGATCGTTGCTGCCGTCGAGGGGCTCCTTCTGCCGGAGCGCTGCCGATGGCTCGAGCGGAAGGGGCCCGATGCAAGGCGCAGCCAGGTCAGTACTGCTCCCTATCTCCCTCATTCTCCTCGCCTGTCTCACCAGCGGTTGCGGCTCCGAGGCGCCACCTCCCACCATCGAACCGACCCAGCCGGAACGCACGCCGGAGGAACTGAGACGGATGGTGGCAGAAGCGGACCTCAAGAGAAACCGCGAAAAAATCGGTCGTATCAAGGAACGCATCCAGCAGGATTCGAGCCGATTCGACGATCACCTCTTCAATCTCAGGGGACTCGAGTTGGCAGTCGAGGGCACCAGCCTGGAAGCGGAACTGAAACGGCTGATCGTCGAGCAGTCCGCAGTGCGTGAAAAATTTGCCATGCAGAGGTTCGAGTCCCTCTCCGAGGAAGCGTCCAAGTTTGTCGCCGATGGAAACTTCGCCGACGCCGAGATCACCCTCAGCAGGTTCGATCCCGAGGAGAGTTTTCTCGACACCCCTGCTCACAAAGCCTGGCAGAACAGGCTCGAAGAGATTCAACGGCTGGGAGAAGCGGAGAACGATTACAATCGCATCACCCGACGTGCCCGCTCCTATTCACGCCAGGAGGAGTACGCCAAGGCGATCGGGTTGCTCGAGACCTTCTCCGACGAATACAAGACAACCCATTACTACCCTGAGATCCAGGATCTGATCAAAGAGTACTTCGTCATCTACAGGGAGAAGAAGCAGGAAGAGACCGCAACCCTTTCCATCGAGTGGGTGGTTCTTCCTGTCGATCCGTACCTTTCCAGCTTCCGAACCTACTCCGACAGGGATACAGAGGTCTGGACCGCCGATGACGATGGGGTGATCAGTGCCACAAACGGCAGCGATGAAATCGCTCAGCTGGAGGTGGGTGAAGACAGTTGGGAGTCCTATGTCGTCGAGTTCGAGGCGATGGTCCCTTTGGGGCAGGATTTCCGAATCGGGGTCACCTCCGGCATCCGTCCCGGTCAGAACATCAAGAACTACGATGGCCACTCTCTCGACCTCGACACCGATGACTGGGTGAAGGTTCGGGTCCAGCTTCAAGATGGTCTCGTCTCCATCACCGACATCGAAAACTTCGAAAACCTCGACCATCCTTCGGCTCCGTACTTCCCGATCGGCGGGATGGCGATCGTTCTCCTTCCCGGGGAAGAGGTGCAGCTGCGGAACTTCCGCTACAAGGTCTACAGGGGTGGCGATAGCGATGGAACAGAGGAGGACGAGGAGTCGGATGGGGAGTCGGAGGAAGGTTCCGATGGGGAGTCGGAGGAAGGTTCCGATGGGGAGTCGGAGGAGGATTCCTCCGGAGACGGGGGCTGATCGATTCGGGAAGGGTGGACACCTCGTGACCGCGTTCGACACCCGAGCGCTGGGGAGTTGGGAACAGAATGTTGCGAGCCTTGCAGGAATGCTCGTGCACGAGGTCAAGAATCCCCTCTCCACGCTGAGCATCTCCACTCAGTTGCTTCTCGAGGATTCGACGGAGCCTGAGAGTCCCAGGCAGCAACGAGCACGCAGAAGGCTCGAAGTGATGCGGGGCGAGATCGCTCGCATCGAGCAGATTGTCGACTCCTTTCTGCACTACACCCGCCTTCAGGTGGTCGAGGATGGCGAGGTCGATCTCGACCGTCTGCTGCAAGAACTTCTCTCCGACAACAGTGAGGGGCTCGAGCAGAAGGGAATTCGCTTCCACTTCCAGCCGAACAAGGGGCAGGTTCCCATCGCCGGCGATGCAGGACTGCTGCGCCAGGCATTTCTCAATCTGCTGCGTAACGCCGAACAGGCGATGCCCGAGGGGGGCGAACTGATCGTCCGTTGCCGCCAAGAGGATGGGGCGGAAGGCGCCCTTGCGGTGGTCGAGTTGACCGACACCGGGGTTGGAATCCCCGCCGAACAGTTACCTCGAATATTCCGCCCCTATTTCTCCTCGAAGGAGGGGGGGACAGGGCTCGGCTTGCCGACGACTCTCCAGATTGTTCGCCTTCACGGTGGCAACATCCGCGTCGAGAGCGAGGCGGGACAGGGAAGCCGTTTCATCGTCGAGTTGCCGGTGGTCAAGGGAGGAGTGAAAGGTGAGAGATGATCCGGGGCGTCGCACCTCCCGAATCCTGGTGATCGATGACCTGCGCCAGCATGCCGAACTGGTGGGCGAGGCTCTCTCCTCGATAGGGAACGAGTGCGTGATCACCACCACGGAAGAAGAGGCGCTCGAGGAGCTGAGGACCCGTGGCGCGGATCTGATCATCACGGACCTGAAACTGGGTGAGACCGATGGCCTCGATCTGATCCGCAACGCCCACGCCATCGATCCCTTCATCGGCGTCATCGTTGTCACTGGTCATGGCACCATCGAGTCGGCGGTCGAGGCGATGCATCGTGGTGCCGAGGACTACCTCCTCAAGCCGGTTGACATCTCCGCCCTGCGTTTTCGCGTCGAGAAGGTACTGGAGGGCCAGGCACTCAAGCGTCGGGCGGAGGAACTGGAGCGCACCATCGACTCTCGCTTCGGTTTCGAGGGGATTATCGGTTCGAGCCAGAAGATGCACCGGATCATCCAGAAGTTGCAACAGGTCTCGACCACCGATGCCTCCGTACTTCTGCTCGGGGAGAGCGGGACAGGCAAGGACCTGCTGGCGAAAGCGATCCATGCCAACAGCCGGCGCAAGGGCAACGTCTTCGTTCCTCTCAACTGCGCTGCCCTCGGCGAGGGGATCCTCGAGAGCGAGCTCTTTGGACACGAGCGTGGGGCGTTCACCGGCGCCTCCTCCCGCCGCAAGGGCCGGTTCGAGCACGCCGATGGAGGCACCCTCTTTCTCGACGAGGTGGGGGACATCCCCCCCGGGGTCCAGGTCAAGCTGTTGCGGGTGCTCGAAGAGCGCGAGGTCACACGGATGGGGTCGAACGTTCCGGTTCCCGTCGATGCTCGCCTGATCTCTGCGACCCATCGCGATCTGCGGAGCCGCATCGTCGATGGCAGTTTCAGGGAAGACCTCTTCTACCGCCTCAACGTCGTCACCATCGAAATTCCACCCCTGCGAGAGCGGGCGGTCGACATCCCCTTGCTGGTCCATCACTTCCTCGAGGAGTACGCCCGGATCCACGGCAAGACGATCGAGGGATTGTCCCGCGAGGCGCTGCGCGTTCTCGTCCGTCACCCGTGGCCGGGCAATGTCCGCGAGCTGAAGAACGCGGTCGAGAACATGGTGGTGACCGCTCCTCAGCCGGTCCTCGGCCTTGAGGATCTCCCCGGTCACATCCGCCCCGAGGAGGAGGAATCCTCCGGGGTTGGGTTCGTCGTCGGCACCACCATCCGCGAGATGGAATGCGAACTGATCCGGGCGACGCTGGAGGCCCTGGCGGGCAATCGACGGGAAGCCGCAGAGACCCTCGGAATCGGCGAGCGGACCCTGTACCGCAAGATCACCGAGTACGACCTGCGCTGAGGGTTCTCCCTGCCAGAATGGCAACCCTCTGAAGCCCCCAGGGCCCCCCCTGCCGTTCTGACAGGCAGAGGCGACGGGAGGTCCTGTGCGGATTTCACAAGTTTCTGCCCTGTATAGGCTTCGATGAGCGACTCCGGGAACTGTTGGAATGCGGTTTGCCCTGTATTGCTGAAGCGGGCCTCCATCCCAGGGCCCGGCGCCAGGCCGCAAGCCGGCGCATCGTGAGAGGAGCCAGAGATGAGCAAAATCATTGGAATCGACCTGGGAACCACCAACTCGGTGGTCGCAGTGATGGAGGGTGGAGAGCCCACCGTCATTCCCAATCTCGACGGCAACAGGGTCACCCCTTCAGTCGTCGCCTTCACCGACTCGGGAGACCGTCTCGTCGGACAGACCGCCAAGCGTCAGGCAGTCACCAATCCGCGCAACACCGTCTTTTCGATCAAACGCTTCATGGGGCGCCGTCACAGCGAGGTGAAGGCCGAAGAGAAAATTGTTCCCTACGAAGTGATCGGCGGTGCAGAGGACCTCGTCAAGGTCTCCTTGCACGGCAAGGAGTACACCCCGCCCGAACTTTCCGCACTGATTCTCCAGTCGCTGAAGGAGACCGCAGAGGCCTACCTCGGCGAGACGATCACCGACGCCGTGATCACCGTTCCGGCATACTTCAACGACAGTCAGCGGCAGGCCACCAAGGATGCTGGCCATATCGCTGGGCTCGACGTCAAGCGAATCATCAATGAACCGACCGCAGCTTCCCTCGCCTACGGGCTCAACAAGAAGGGCAGCGAGAAAATCGCGGTCTACGACCTTGGAGGGGGGACCTTCGATGTCTCGATTCTCGAGTTCGACGACGGCATTTTCAAGGTGCTCTCGACCAATGGTGATACGCACCTCGGTGGGGATGACTTCGACCAGGTCCTCATCGATCACATCGTCGCTGAGTTCAAGAAGGACCAGGGGATCGACCTCCACGAAGATCTGATGGCTCTGCAGCGGCTGAGGGAGGCGGCGGAGAAGGCGAAGTGCGAGCTCTCGAGCCGCACACAGACCGATGTCAACCTGCCCTTCATCACTGCTGATAGCTCAGGACCGAAGCACTTGCAGGCTTCCATCAGCCGGGCGACCTTCGAGAACCTCGCCCGCCCGCTCGTCGAGCGCACTCGCAAACCGTGCGAACAGGCGCTCTCCGATGCGAATTTGCAGGCTTCCCAGATCGACCAGATCATCCTTGTCGGTGGTTCGACGCGGATCCCGGCGATCCAGGAGATCGTCCAGGCGATCTTTGCCATGGAGCCGAACCGCTCGGTGAATCCCGACGAGGTGGTCGCCATGGGGGCGGCGATCCAGGGCGGGATTCTCGCCGGTGACGAAAAACTCAACGAAGTGTTGCTCCTCGATGTCACGCCTCTCTCTCTCGGTATCGAGACCCTCGGAGGAGTGACAACGCGGCTCATCGAACGCAACACGACAATCCCGACGCAGAAGAAGCAGGTCTTCTCGACCGCTGCTGACAACCAGCCCGCGGTCGATATTCACGTTCTGCAAGGAGAGCGTGAGATGGCTGGAGACAACCGCACCCTCGGGCGATTCCAGCTCGAAGGCATTCCTGCGGCTCCAAGGGGTCTGCCTCAGATCGAGGTCGCATTCGACATCGACGCCAACGGCATCCTCGAGGTTTCCGCCAAGGATCTCGGCACCCAAAAGGAGCACAGCATCAAGATCCAATCCTCATCCGGACTTTCCGAAGAAGAGGTCGAGAAGATGCGCCAGGACGCCGAGAGGTACTCCGAGGAAGACAAGAGCAAGCGCGCGCTGGTGGAGGTTAGAAACGAAGCGGACCAGGCGATCTACGCCACCGAGAATTCGCTGAAGGAGCATCGCGAGCAACTCGATGAAGCAAACATCGAGGCGATCGAGAAAGCGGTCGCGGCGCTCAAGGAGGCACAGGAATCCCCCGATGCCACAGCAGAAGGGGTCCGAGCCAGCCTCGATGAACTCAACAAGGCCTCCCACGAGTTGGCTCGAAAGATCTACGAAAAGGCATCCCAGGGGCAGGGCGACCAGGCCCCTCCGGAGGCAGCGGACCCAGGCGAGGGTCAGGGATCCCAGGAGGCGAGGGGGGCCTCGGAGGCGAAGGAGACCGTCATCGACGCCGATTTCGAGGTCAAGGAATAGGTTTTCCGGTCTTCATCTCAGAGCAGACGGGCCCCGGAGCGGAACGCTCCGGGGCCCCTTTTCGTTGCTCTTTCGGGGCCCTTTCGAGGAACCCAAGGGCCCGGGTTCCTGGATCCTTGCGGTATTGTCCCGTGCCGGCCTAGACTTCTCCCCTCGCCTGAGGTTTGGGCAGGGTGCCTTGCCGTCGGGCTGAGGCCTAATCTCAGCAGAGGTTGCGGCAGACGATCCTCAAGTCCGCTGATGGACTGACCGAAGATGGCTACGTGGAGGCCCGGATGAACCAAGAACAGAATCTTTTCTCGCTGATCAGCAACAACCTCGACTCGGGGCAGTACCGTGAGTTGCACTGGCAGGGGAGTTTTCACGACTACCTGGAGATGCTGTACGAGAACTCTGCCATCGCCAGGACAAGTTTTCAGCGCATCTACGACATGATCGTGGCGAGCGGCGGCTCCTCGCCGGATGATCAGACGGGGGGAGAGTGCCGGCACTGGAACTTCTTCGACGACCCCGATAACGACGGCCGCGACGCGGTCTTTGGCCTCGACCGCCCTCTGACCCACCTGGTCAACTTCTTGAAAGCCGCAGCTCACGGTTACGGAACGGAACGTAGAGTTCTTCTTCTTCATGGCCCGGTCGGATCCGCCAAGAGCACCATCGTTCGACTGATCAAGAAAGGCCTGGAGAAATACTCGAGATCACCCGAGGGAGCGCTCTACACATTCCAGTGGCAGGATGAGAATGGCGACTGGGTCGACTCTCCGATGAACGAGGAGCCCCTCTACCTGGTTCCGGAAGCTGCGCGCGCTGACCTCCTCGAGCACATCAACTCCTCGGGAAAAGGGGCCTATCCGATCCGCCTCAACGGCAGCCTCTGTCCCTTCTCGCGCTGGTATTACAAGTACTACATGGAAAAGTACGATGGAGATTGGCACAAAGTGATCAATCACGTCCGTGTTCGCAGGCTCACTCTCAGCGAAGAGGACAGGGTCGGGATCGGGACCTTCCAGCCCAAGGATGAGAAGAACCAGGACTCGACCGAACTGACAGGTGACATCAACTACCGGAAGATCGCAGAGTACGGCTCCGAGTCCGATCCTCGAGCTTTCAACTTCGATGGAGAGTTTAACGTTGCAAACCGTGGAGTGATCGAATTCGTCGAGGTCCTCAAGCTCGACGTGGCATTCCTCTACGACCTTCTTGGAGCCAGCCAGGAGCAGAACATCAAGCCGAAGCGGTTCGCCCAGACGGCAATCGACGAGGTGATCATCGGTCACACCAACGAGCCGGAGTATCGCAAACTCCAGAGCAACGAGTTGATGGAGGCGTTCCGTGATCGCACCATCAAGATCGACATTCCCTACAACACGACCCTCAGCGAAGAGATCCGGATCTACGAGAAGGACTACGCGGGTGGCAAGGTCAAGAAACACATCGCTCCTCATACCCTCGAACTTTGCGCGATGTGGGCGTTGCTGACGAGGCTCGAGGAGCCGAAGAACGCCCAGTTGAGCCTGATGCAAAAACTGAAGCTCTACGATGGCAAGGACCTTCCAGGCTTCACCGAGGAGAACATCAAGGAATTGCGCGACCAGACCACTCGCGAGGGCCTCGAGGGGATCTCACCGCGTTACATCCAGGACAAGATCTCCAACGCCCTCGTCTCCGAATACGACTACGTCAACCCATTCATGATCCTCAAGGAACTGGAGGAGGGGCTGAGGCACCACTCCCTCATCTCGAGTGAAGAGCTCAGGAGCCGCTATCGCGAGTTGCTGGCCGTGGTTCGCGAGGAGTACGACGATATCGTCAAGAACGAGGTACAGAGAGCGATCAGCGCCGATGAAGAGGCGGTCGCCAAGTTGTGCGCAAACTACATCGACAACATCAAGGCCTACACCCAGCGCGAGAAGGTGAGGAACCCCTACACCAACCAGCCAGAAGAACCCGATGAACGTCTGATGAGATCGATCGAGGAGAAGATCGAGATCCCCGAGAGCCGCAAGGATGACTTCAGGCGCGAGATCATGAACTACATCGGCGCTCTTGCGGTCGACAACAAGCAGTTCGACTTCAGGACGAACTCCCGACTGCAGAAGGCACTCGAACTGAAGCTTTTCGAGGACAAGAAGGATTCAATCAAACTGACGACGCTGGTCTCCGACGTGATCGACAAGGATTCGCAGGAGAAGATCGACGTAGTCAAGGATCGCCTGATCAAGAAGTACGGGTACAACGAGGACAGCGCCACCGACGTACTCAACTACGTTGCGAGTATCTTCGCTCGTGGAGACGCCAAGAACTGAGGCGTTGAGGTGGGAAGGGGACCTGACGTGGTCCGTAGGATCGACCCGGAGACCAATCGCTTCAGGAAAATTGTTCGCGGCAAGATTCGCGATAACCTGAAACAGTACATCTCGAAGGGTGAACTGATCGGGAGACAGGGGAAGAAGACGGTCAGCATTCCCCTTCCTCAGATCGACATTCCCAACTTCCGTTACGGCAGGAACGAGGCGGGGGGGGTCGGCCAGGGACCTGGTGGTGAGGGAACCCCGATCGGGTCCGAGGAAGCCGAGAGCGGCTCCGAAGCTGGCGACCAGCCCGGTGAGCATATCCTCGAGGTCGACGTCACTCTGGAGGAACTTGCGGAAATCCTCGGGGAGGAGCTCGAACTCCCCAGGATCGAACCCAAGGGCAGGGAGTCGATCCACACCACCAAGGAGCGGTACACCGGGATCAACAAGACCGGCCCCGAGTCTCTTCGCCACTTCCGCAGAACCTTCAAGGAAGCTCTTCGGCGCCAGATCCAGAGCGGGAACTACGATCCAAAACTCCCCATCGTCGTCCCAACTCGCGAGGATCGCAGGTATCGCTCATGGAAGACCCACTCCATCCCGCAGTCCAATGCGGTGATCATCTACATGATGGATGTCTCCGGTTCCATGGGCAACGAGCAGAAGGAAATCGTGCGCATAGAGAGTTTCTGGCTCGATACCTGGCTCCAGAGCCAGTACCAGAACATCGAGACGAGATACATCATTCACGATGCCAGCGCCAAGGTTGTCGACGCCCATACCTTCTTTCACGTGCGGGAGAGCGGGGGAACCAAGATCTCTTCGGCGTACAAGCTTGCGAAGGAACTCATCGAGAGAGAATTCAACCCTGGTGAGTGGAACATCTATCCTTTCCATTTTTCTGACGGGGACAACTGGGGAGGCGATGACACCTCACTCTGCATGGAGTTGCTCCGCGAGTATCTGCTCCCAGCAAGCAACGTCTTCTGTTACGGGCAGGTCAAGAGCGCCTACGGGAGCGGGCAGTTCATCAAGGATCTGCGTGACAATCTCTCTGATGACGATCGCGTGATTCTCTCGGAGATCAACTCACGGGATGAGATTCTCGGGTCGATCAAGACCTTTCTTGGCAAGGGGCTGTGATGCTGGACAATCACGTTTTATCCCCCGATCTGGAAGAGTGGCGGTTGCGGATGCGCAGCGAGGCCGTCGACTTCGGTCTCGATTTCTTCGAGGTGATATTCGAGATGGTCGATTATGACGAGATGAACATGGTCGCCGCTTACGGGGGCTTTCCGACCCGATACCCTCACTGGCGTTTCGGCATGCAGTTCGAGGAACTGCAGAAGCAGTATTCTTACGGGCTGGCGAAGATCTACGAACTGGTGATCAACAACGATCCCTGTTACGCCTACCTGATGCGCTGTAACCCTCTGGTCGACCAGAAACTGGTGATGGCCCATGTCTACGGCCATAGCGACTTCTTCAAGAATAACTACTGGTTCTCGAAAACGAATCGAAAAATGGTCGATGCCATGGCGAACCACGCTGTTCGCGTACGGCGTTACATCGACACCTACGGCAAGGACGAGGTCGAAGAGTTCATCGATGTCTGTCTCTCCCTCGAAAATCTCATCGATATTCACAGCAGCTATTTCGGAAGACGAACGGTTCAGGATGAGGAAACCATCGAGGAGAAGCGGCTCGCCGCTCAGGGAACCCGATTCCCCACGAAGCCTTTCATGGAAGCTTTCGTCAATCCTCCGGAAGTGCTGGACCTCGAGAGGAATGAAATCATCGCCAAGCTGGACAGGAGCGAGAAGTTTCCCACCGAGCCGGAGGCAGATGTTCTCTCATTCTTGTTGCACAACGCGCCACTTCGAAAGTGGCAGCGAGACATCATATCGATCATCCGCAAGGAGGCGTATTACTTCGCCCCCCAGGGGATGACAAAGATCATGAACGAGGGCTGGGCTTCCTACTGGCACTCAAAGATCATGACCACTCGTGCACTGGATGCTTCCGAGATCATCGATTATGCCGATCATCATTCGGGGACCCTCGGTACCAGGCCAGGGGTGGTCAACCCGTACAAGGTGGGGATCGAACTCTTCCGTGACATCGAAGATCGCTGGAACAAGGGCTGTTTCGGCCGCGAATACGAAGACTGCACCGACCTGCTCGCCAAGCGGACTTGGGACAGGAAACTGGGTCTCGGCAGGGAGAAAATCTTCGAGGTGCGGAAGATTTACAACGATGTGACCTTCATCGACGAGTTCCTGACTCAGGAATTCTGCGAGAACAACAACCTCTTCACATATCGCTTCGACCGCCAGCAGTCGCAGTATGTGATCGAGAGCCGTGAGTTCCAGAAAATCAAAGCCCAGTTCCTCGATTCTCTCTCCAATCTCGGCAGGCCGCAGATCAGGATCGATGATGGGAACTTCAAGAACCGTAGTGAACTGCACCTGACCCACGAGTATTCGGGAACTCCCTTGAGGTTCGATTTTGCCCAGGCAACCCTGGAGAACCTCTACAAGATCTGGACCCGGCCGGTTCACCTCGAGAGCCAGATCGATGGAAAGCGCAAGTTGATCTCCTACAATGGAACTCGCCACGACGAGAAGACACTCGGCTAGTTTCCCTCCTGCGATTCTCGTTCGCTTCAATGCGCTGCTTCTGCCCGTCACGGCGGCAAAATTCTGGCTTGTCAGCCACTTTCCTTGAACTCCTGGCAGCATTGACGATGATGCGTCCTCAGCCTGTCATCCGACACATCGTGAGTTGTGAGATGAGGATGCAAGGGGCGACCTGTCGAAGGGAACCGATGACTCGACCATTGCGGTTCGTCACCGCTGCTAGTCTCTACGACGGCCACGATGCCTCCATCAACATCATGCGCCGTGTTCTCCAGGACCAGGGCGTGGAGGTGATCCACCTCGGGCACAATCGATCGGCCGAGGAGATTGTCGTCACCGCGATCCAGGAGGATGCGGACGCAATCGCGGTCTCCTCCTACCAGGGTGGCCACAACGAGTTTTTCCGTTACATGAAGGACCTTCTCCAGGAGAAGGGCGCACCCTGGATCCGGATCTTCGGCGGCGGAGGCGGTGTGATCGTGCTCCGCGAGATCGATGCTCTTCACAAGTACGGCATCGATCGCATCTTCTCCCCGGAAGATGGACGCAAGCTCGGAATCCCCGGCATGATCGCCAAGATGATCGAGTTGACCAAGGCTGCCGATCGGTCGATGGACGACGGCGACCGTCTACCCCAGAAGATCTCGGCGATGGAACTGGGTGAGGCCGAGGAAGGAAAGAACCTCGTGATTCCGGTGGTGGGACTCACGGGAACTGGCGGGGCGGGGAAATCCTCCCTCACCGATGAACTGTTGCGCAGGCTCCTGGCAGATTTTCCCGGGAAGCGCTATGCCGTGATGTCGATAGACCCCACCAAGCGACGCACCGGCGGGGCACTTCTTGGCGATCGAATCCGGATGAACAGCGTTTCCTCTCCTCGGGTCTACATGCGCTCCCTGGCGACCCGGTCAAGCGGCGTCGAACTTCCTACTGCGATCCACGGGGCTCTGGGCCTGTTGCAGGAGGAGGGCTTCGATCTGGTGCTGCTCGAGACCCCGGGGATCGGCCAGGGGGATTCTGCCATTTCCGATGTGGCGAAAATTTCCGTCTACGTGATGACTGCGGAATACGGAGCCCAGACCCAACTCGAGAAGATCGACATGATCGACTATGCCGACATCATCGTGCTCAACAAGTTCGACATGGCTGGTAGCCGGGATGCGCTTCGGGATGTTCGCAAGCAGTACCGCCGCAGCCGGGGACTCTTCGACCCCGACCTCCCTGACGAGGAACTGCCTGTATTCGGAACCGTGGCCAGCCATTTCAATGACAGCGGTGTCGAGAGATTCTATCGTCATCTACTCACGTTGCTCGATGGATCAGTGGGAGACTGGAAGGGAGAGGCGAGGGAGTTTCTCTCCGAGGGAGAAGATCGCCCGCTAGTGCTCCCTACCGAGAGGATTGCATACCTTCTCGACGTGATTCGAACGGTTCGTAACTACCGGGAGCGAGTCGAGATGGAATCGAAACTCGCATCCGATGTTCAGGCGCTGACAACGAGCGCTGACCTCGTCGGTACCGACTCCAGCAGTGCGAAACTGCTGAGAGAGGAGGCGGAGAAACTCCGCCAGCAGATCTCCGAAGACACCCGTGAAACTCTCGAAGGCTGGCCAGAAAAGTCTGAGCGGTACAAGGCAGAGGAGTTGACCTTCCAGATCCGTGGTCGCGATCGGTGCGAACCGTTGCGTTTCGAGAGCCTGTCGGGAAGTTCCATCTCTCGCATTGCGCTTCCCCGTCTTCGTGGGCAAGGGGATCTGGTGCGCTTCTTGATGCTCCTGGATGTCACCCATCAAACGGAGTGCGAAATCTGTCGGCGTG
>JYMV01027683.1_pt1 | contig 33677 bp, 24 predicted proteins | sample 338911 | NCBI WGS metagenome assembly JYMV01 (sample SAMN03354496, study PRJNA234377) | hydrothermal vent metagenome | biome: Deep sea; feature: Hydrothermal plumes at the Eastern Lau Spreading Center, Western Pacific Ocean; material: Seawater | place: Tonga | collected 2009 | depth 2000 m m
GAACTAAAAATGAAGTTTCTACTAGATCGCCACCATCATCCATTTGGCTAAAGGGTTGTACTTGCCCGGTGTTACCATCTATCCAGTGAGACCAAGCACCTTTAAAACGGTTAGAGTTTTCGAGAAAGTTTGCAATCGTACTAAATTGCTGTACCGCTTCACTTCTTGAAATATAACCTCGTTCTACACCTACAATCAATGCCATTAAACCAAAGCCGGTACCTCCTGTAGTAACCGTAGATGAGTTACTCTCGTTAGGATGATATCTTTCTCTAGCCATTTGAGAATTAGGCTCTGCAAAATCTGTAAAATACTTTAGGGTTTGTTCTTGTACTAAATCTAATAATTCTTCATCACTAACAGGGTCGATTACCGGTTCTTCTTCACCTGTATAAGGATCTTCATAAGAATACCCATCATCTTTTGAACAAGATGTAAGAAATAAAAGTGAAACAAAAAATATGATGAAAGACGATCTATACATAAATATGGCTAATAGAAGATTTGTGAAAAATTGATGATACGATGAAGGTTAAATGAGATCCCGAAACATATAAATATTAGTAATAAGTTTCGGGATCTATAGCTAATTCAAATAATAGGGTTTAATTTTACTCTTCGGTATATTGCATTACTTCATTTACCTCCTCTTCAGTAAGCGCTTTATTGAAAAATCTCAAATCATCGATAAAGCTAATATCTGAGAGGTGCCCCCATTCAGTAAACCTTGGTTCACCAGACATAATAGAGATAAAGTCTACACCTTCCCAGCTAATTGGAGCAGATAATGTTCCTGTGTTTACAGGAGATCCATTAAAATAAATAACGGTTTCTGTTTCTGATATTGTAAAGGCGATATGAACCCATTCATTCAAAGAGGTATCTATTGAACCTCCATCGTTCCAACTCTCACCCGAACCGTTACCTACATTGAGCTTGAATGTGCCTGTACCTTCTCTAAATAATCTAAAACCACTTGTTCGTAAGTTTTGAGGTCCATCAGGAGTTTCTGGGTTTTGTAACGGACTAGCAGTTAAAACTCCAGCACGTTCTTGATTAGCGTCTATTTTGTACCAAAAAGATGCACTAAAAGTTTGTGACGCTAATTGATCTATAGGAGTAGTAAGGTAAGAATTTGTATTCCCTGCATAAGAATTTGAGCCAATTTGTGCTTCTCCTGCATACCCCGGTTGCCCAACTACAGCTATTTCTGCGTTATTTATAAATTCAGTATAATTACCGTTAAAATTCATATAGAATGCTTCTCCGTCGAATTGCGGAAGATAATCTACAGTAGCCTTGCTAAAATTAATAGTTTCTGTTGTGACATTTCCTACAACATCTGTTACAGTTACTGTGAAGGTATAATCACCATCGGTAAGTTCAAAAGGAATTTCTTTAATAACAATTCTATAGTCTGTAAAATCACTATAATTCTCGATTTCTTGACCATTTAATTCTACAACAGCATTAGTAATTCTGATATCATCGACAGCTTCAAAAGCTAAATCAATCATTAAAGTTTCTGTAGTTGTTTGAAAATCCATGCCATTACTTGGAGAAGTAATTTGTAATTCTGGTGCAGATTGGTCTTCTCCCGGATCTACTCTAGAAATATCATCGATCTCTTCTTGTTGGCAAGCAGTTGCGAATATCGCAACTACTGCTAACCAACTAATTTTTCTTGCTATATTTTTATTGAACATAATTTGTTTTATTAATCGTTAGAAATTGGTAAAGCATCAACCTGCTCTTGAGGATAAGGTAAATATTCTAAGTCTTGGCTAAAGGTTCTTCCGTCATAACTTAATTCGCTATAATTATCTAAACGAATCATATCGTAATAACGAATACCCCATTCCATAGCGAATTCGGCATATTTTTCATCCATTACATCTTCTGCAGTTACACCGCTAAGACTTGGCATATTAGCTCTAGAACGTACTTCGTTCACCGCTTCTAAAGCACTTCCTGCACTTCCTGAGGCTCCTCTAGTTAAAGATTCTGCATACATTAATAATACTTCTGCATATCTAATAACAATATAGTTTTTACCTGCTCCGTAGTTATTTTGCTCTTCCGGTACTTGTACAGAAGGAAGGTAATGCTTACCACTTGAGAATAAGGCTCTTTCGAAATCGTTAATTACGTCACCGCTTTGTGTTGTATTGTTCACAAAATCTGGAAGATCTGTATAACCATCATTATTTAATTCTGTAATACCTCTATCGGTAAATAATACAGAAGTTTCTAATCTTGTCGTTTCATCACGATCTAACATAAACTTGATGTACTTCATACTTGGCTCAAAGAATCCCCATCCAGATGATGCATTTATTCTTGCCGGAGACCAGTTAACAGGACCAAATGGAGCATATAAATGATAGAATGTACCACCAACTTCAGAACCTAATTCGTCAAACTGAATTTCTAATAAAGATTCATCACTAAGCTCTCCCGGAGTTTTGAATAACTGATAGAAATCTTGATATAGTGAAAATTTACCACTGTTAATAATCTCGCCGGTAGCATTTGCAACTTCCTGATAATTCTCTAATTCTAAATTTGCCAGGGCTTTAAGCGCATAAGCAGTATAGCTAGTTACACCACCAGGAAAATCTGTGCGTTCGTTTGGTCTTAGATTAGGAAGGTGAGGTATTGCTTCATCCATTTGGTTAGAAATAAATTGCATTACTTCTTCTTTAGATGAAACTCCATTTGCTTCAATCTCTTCAAACGGGTTGTTGGTTTGATAGATAAAAACATCTTCCCAAGTTCTTGCTAGGTTTAAGTGTAACCAAGCTCTTAATACTTTAACTTCAGCAATGTATTGTTGTGCGCGAACATCATCATCACCTTCAGTAAATTCTCTATAACGCTCTAATTGTAAAATTGCCGTATTTAAAGTAATAATGTCTGAGTAATGTAAATTCCAAAGAGAATTATACATCCAATAGCTGTTATTATAGATGTAATTATCGGTATCTGCATAAGGCTGTTGGTCTCCCAAACCTCCAGAATTCACATCATCACCTCTTACACTTAAAAGTATTGGTTCTTCCCATCCTCTTGTAGAGAATGCATTGTATGCTCCCACCAAAGCTTGGCTCATTTCAGAAGCATCTGTATAATCTAAGTCTCCTGTGTTTAACTGTCCTGTTCTTGTATCAAATTCATCACTACAAGAAAAAATACTAATAGACAGTCCAAGTAAAACTAGTAGTTTGTATGTTTTTTTCATAACGCGTTTTATTATATTTTAACATTTAATCCTACAGTATAAACTGCCGGAATCGGATAGGTTTGACGATCTACCCCATCGGTAATTTCTGGAGTAAAACCATTGTACTTGAAGAAAGTTAATGGTCTTTCTGCAGTAAAGTTCAATCTAATTTCTGGTAGTTTAGTTGAATTAATTGTATAACCTACTTGAAAATTCTGAATTCTAAAGAAGTCTCCGTCTTCGATCCAAAAATCACTTAATTGTTGGTTCCAAGACTTTCTTAAACCTGCAGATGATGGGTAACTGTTACTGGTACCTTCACCATGCCATCTGTTAATTGCTAAGTCTGCATCCATATTGGTGTCGTTGGTAAAAATGATTTCACCTCTTTTTCTGTTTAAGATCTTGTTACCTCCTTGACCGTAGATACTTAAAGATAGATCCCAATTCTTATAATTTACATTTAAATTACCACCGTAAGTGAATTTTGGTAAGAAAGAACCTAAGAACACTCTATCTTCATCATTAATCACACCATCATTATTTTGATCTTTAAAGATTAGATCTCCCGGTTGTAATTGAGCTTCCGGATTATTTTCTAAAAATGGACTAGCACCTACTTGAGCGTCGTTTTGAAAAACTCCAACTACTTCTAAACCATAAAATGATTGTAAAGCTTCGCCAACTACAGTTCTTTGTCTAAATTCTGCTGAACCACTATTAATGTATCCTTGTTCGTTGTCTATGTAAGTCACTTCGTTTTTAATGGTTGTGAAATTCCCTCCAATTGAGTAGCTAAAATCTTCGTTAATATTATCAGTCCAATTTGCAGATAATTCTAAACCTTGGTTACGAATAGTACCCGCGTTTTGCTCAAGAACTCTATTAATAACAGGGATAGTAATTGGTAGGATTGCATTTTCTGTATCTCTAATAAAATAATCTGCATTTACAGATAATTTGTTATTCAAAAATTCTGAATCTAAACCGAAGTTAAATTCTTCTACTAATTCCCATTCGTTATCTGTAAATACACTAGATGAAGTATAACCCACAAATGGATTTTGACCAAATATTGCATATACATTATTAATTGTATTTGAACCTGAACTTGATGCTACATTATCATTACCTAATTGGCCCCAGCTTGCTCTCAATTTAAGGAAATTGATGGCGTTACTATCGTTTAAGAAATCTTCTTTAGAAATTACCCAACCTGTACCTACTGAAGGGAATAGCCCCCAAGGATCCTTAGTAAATTTAGAAGACCCGTCATATCTTAGCGTTCCATACAATAAATATTTACTTGCATAATTATATTGTGCTCTTCCAAAGAAAGATAGTCCATAAATTCTTGCAGCATTTTCACCAACGTTTCCACTAAATGAAGTCGGGTCAGCAAAATCTAAATATTGGCTCGTTTCTAAACTAATTCCTTTAATATCTCTACCGGTTGCATTAAAAGTATTTGCAGCTTCATCTCTAAATGAGTGACCCGCTAACAATGTTAAGTTATGATCTCCAAAAGAATCTTCATAAGTTAATGTATTATCCCAGTATTGGTTAGAATAATTATTTTGTTCTCTTCTAATACTTGAGAAACCTTCAGCATTATTCCCTAAGTTAAAAGGTAAGTTAATATAATGACCTTCAATAGTTGAATAATCGTGACTATATGAAGTTTTAAAAGTCAATTTATCTTTAATCAACTCAGTTTCAGCATAGATATTCGCTAATATTTTTCTGATTTTAAGATGATTTTTATTGTAAACCATATCTGGGAAAGGGTTTTGTGTGCCTCTGTATCCTAAATTTTGTGCATTAGAAAAATTATAGGGTGTTGCCTCCGTATTTAGATCATCATAAACAGGCATAACCGGTACTGCAAAATAAGCTTTAAACCAAGCAGAGTTTTCCGGAGCATATTGTGTAGCATTACTAAAAATAAAACTACTACCAACTTTTACACGATCGGTAACATCAAGATCTAACTTAGAACGTAAATTTAAACGTTCATACTCATTCTTCATATCTAAAATACCTTCTTGGTCAAAATAATTAACACCAACCGAATAAGTAGATTTTTCACCACCACCGGTTACACTTAATCCGTGACTTGTGATGATCCCTTCTCTTAAAATTTCGTTATACCAATCGGTATTTACTGCCGGCACATTTGGGTTTAAATCACTACGACCATAACGTTGCATTGCATTTAAAATGAATTGAACATCTGCTTCAGAACCAGACTCGTAAGCCATTGTAGCAAATTGCTCAGAATTGGCCATTTTTAAAACGTTTTGTGCTACTTGAATACCAGTATATGTATCGTACTCAATTACCGGTTTTTTGTTTTTTGTACCCGATTTGGTTTCTATAATAACCACACCGTTCGCAGCACGAACACCATAAATAGCAGCAGAAGAAGCATCTTTTAAAACGTTGATCGACATAATGTCTTTAGAGTCTAAAAAGTCGATATTGTTATAAAAGGCACCATCGACCACATACAATACATTAGAAGCACTTGAGTTAAAAGATCCTAAACCACGAATTCTTACGTTTGGAGAAGCCCCCGGAGCACCACTTGAAACAATTTGGACACCAGGCACTTTACCTTGTACCGATTGCATTACGTTAGAGTTAGGGGTTTTTTGAATTTCTTCTGAATCGATTGTCGCAATAGAGCCCGTTAAATCGTCTCTGTTCTGTTCTCCATAACCAATTAAAACGATTTCGTTTAAAGATTCGGCATCTGCAGTTAGTGTAACCGTGATAGTTTCTTGATCACCAACTGTCACTTCTTGTGTTTGAAAACCAACATAACTAATGGTAAGAATGTCTTCTGGACTTGCTTCTAGTTGAAAGTTTCCGTCAAAATCTGTTGTGGTACCAATAGATTCTCCTTTAATAACCACGTTTGCTCCCGGTAAAGGTAAACCATCGTCTGCAGAGGTTACCGTTCCGGTAATTGTTTTTTCTTGAGCAAATAGCTGAAATCCCGTAAAAAGAAACAGCAGTGCGAGTAAATTTGTTTTCATGTTGTGTAAATAGCTTTAAATGAATTAAGATTTAATATCTCTCAATTTTCAGCGATTAGATTAGTAATGTGTTAACAAAACCACTGATTATTTGTCAAATTTATAACTAACAAGCTTTCGTTTGAAAATTTAGGATATAACTAACCACATCAAAAAGTTAAAAATTTATAAATCATTGAAAAACAATACTATAAATTTAATATTGTTGTGTTTTTTAACTTGATAAAATATAAAGTGATGTGGAAATGATGAGTATTAAAATAGTTAAATACAACGTTTTCGTAGCTTGATTTTTAATCAAACGATAACAAAAACTTAACTAAGTTTTCCTTTTTGTCAAGATCTAATTTTTTTCGTAATCGATAACGATGTAATTCTACACTTCGATAAGTGATGCCAATTAAGGGTGCAATTTCTTTAGAACTTAAATTCATTTTTAGATAAGCGCAGAGTTTAAGATCTTTTGGAGTAAGCTCTGGATATTCTTGTTGAAGATTCTTAAAAAAGTCGTCGTGTACTTCATTAAAATTTCTTTCGAATAGTTTCCAGTCATCTTCAGAATGCGATTGTTTTTCTTTGAATTTATTTAATCGATCGTAAAGCTTGCTATGTTCTTTTTTGATTTCTTCTTTATTGATTTCTTTTTCAAGCTGGCTTAAGATCTCTTCTTTTTTTGCCATACTCGCCGCATAAGTTGCTAATTCTCGTCGCTTGGAATCTAATTGGTCTTTAAGTTGTTTTTTCTCTAGATCTGCCAAGCGTTTATTATTTTCAATTTTTTCTTGCTGTAGTTGCAGTCTGTTTTGATAAGCGATCTCTTTTTCAAATCGACGTTGCTTAATTTTATAACGCCTTTTATTGAAAAAGTGAATGAGGTAAAATACCAGCAAAACGAATAGTACATAACCTAAGATCGCTTCATTGCTAAAGTACCAAGGCGCCAAAACAATAAAATCGTACACCAATGTTTTACTTTCTTGATTACCCGAAACATTTTTTACAAGCAGGCGATAATTACCTCTGGGTAAATTTTCAAAAGATATGGTGTTCTCGTTTGTAAAATACCAATTGTTATCGTAACCTTTGAGTTTATATTGAAATTGATGTTGTAAGTAATTAGCGGGTTTTAAGTTGGTAAGATTAATTTCAATCGAATTTTTCTTATACGGAATTTCATATAAAGAATCTATTTTTTTGGTTTCTCCGTTAATCATTAAACTCGCAATGATCGGTGCTTTATTTTCTTGAACTTCAATTTCAGAATTCATATCGACCACCAAATAACCATCGTCTAAGAATAAATAAATAGCATCGTTGATAGCTTTCGCAAAATCAAAATCTTGAACTAACTTATTCTCGGTCGTTGCTGAAGAAAGCTTTAAAACTTCATTAGTCGATAGGTTTAGAATATTTACATTTCCTGCATTTTTTGTGACAATATATTTATCCTGAAAAGCCATTACGTGATCTAAAGGCATTAATTTTTCAGTAAGAATTTTGTCTTCAAGAATGGTATCGTTAATGATATCGTATTTGAATATCTCATCATTTCCGGCTAAGAAAATTTCATCATTTACTTCAAAAATATGTTTAAACTGTTCTTCAGGATAAAATTTAAGTTGCTTTAAAGTGTTGTTTTTTTCCTGTTGAAGTTGATAAACACCATTATGCGGAGAGACGATCCAGAAATTCTCTTTCTTATCGATAGCTAATTCATTCACGCGATGGTAGATATTTTCTAAATGTTGTGTTTGCCAGCCATCCTTATTTCTTATAAACTTGGTTAAACCGGAATAGTTACCCTGTATAAATTCATTAGGGTTATTAGTTTTTACCATTCTAGTCCCACCGCTAATACTTGTTAATTGCTCAAGACGACTGTTTTTAATACTAAAGGTTTCATTATTATGCCCGCAAATAATTTCATTTCCTATTTGAGTTAAATTCCATACTTGTCCGTTTGAGTCTTCAATAAAACTTAGTGTTCCATTTTCTTTCTTAAAAACACCGTGATTACTACCTAAGTATTCAATCTCCGGATCGTTTTTGTCTTTTTCAACAGCATATAAAGTTCCTAATTTTCCGCTTTTATCGTTAAATGAATAGAGTGGAGAGCTCAAATAAATACAAGCAATACCATTATCTAAACCTAACCACAAATTACCCGATGTATCTTCATATTGACTTAAAACAGTATTGTTTAACAAGCCATTATTCGTGTTAATGGTATATAATAACTCTTTTTGTTGATCTAAAATGAGTAAACCATTATTGATCGTACCTATACAAAGTTTTTGATCTATAACACTCAGGTTGTTAATTTCTATTCCGTTAATAGTAGCTGCATCTTTTGAGAGCCAAGGGCTAAGCCTATTATTTTTATATAAGAAAATCCCATTTAGTTGCGTGCCTAAAAGAAAACCATCACCAAAAGGCGCCATCGATTGTATTGTGAAAGCTTTTAGCGGTTCACTCCAAGTTTCAAAAACAAATTTATCTTCAACTAATTTAAAGATGCCTCCGTTTTTACTCGTCAAATAAATGGTCTCGTTAAAATTATAAGTAAAAATAGCTGAGACCTCCGGAAAAGCGATTTTAGAGATATCTTTGGTTTTTAAATCGAATAAATATATTCCTTTAAAAGATTGAAAAACAATTTGATTATCGAAGCTGTAAATTTTCCAGATCGCATCATTTTTGAAAAATTCAACGTCTAGTTTTTCACTCAAACTCGTATATTCAAGTTCATTCTTGTTGTTATAGATCCAATATCCAAATTCTTGATAAGCACCGGTAAAAAGCGTATCGTTAATTACTTCAGAAGATCTAATTACCAAATTTTTAGGTAAGGAATACTTTCTCCAATCATTACCATTAAATTCTAATAACTTATAATTATTAGCAGCGAAAAGTATTCCTTGTTCATTTTGAGTAATATCCCAATTAGCATTTTCACCTAAATAGTCTTTCTTAGAGTAATTTTTAAAAAAAGGAGTTGTTTGCTGAGCTTGAGCTGCAAAACAAAATCCTATTAAAAAATAAAAAAATAACCTCATTGCTTTTGGGGTAGATAATACGTTTCAAATATAAAATAAACTTAAATAACGAGCTTATTAATCAAAAGTCCTTCTTATCTCGGTAATTTAGGGATTAAAACTAAACGCTGTGAAACCTAAACATATTTTCTTTGATGTAAATGAAACCTTGCTAGACCTAAACCCACTAAAAATTTCTGTGGAAAATTATTTGAATAATGAATCCAATTTAGCTGAATTATGGTTTTCTAAAATGCTCCACTATTCGTTGGTGCTGAATGAAACGCAACAATTTCAAACCTTCGATAAAATTGGTTTGGCAGTATTAAAAATGATCTGTGACGCTCATAAAATCTCATTTTCTAAAGCTGAAGCAAAAGAAACTTTATCAACGATCAAAAAACTTCCGGCGCATCAAAACGTAAAACCGGGATTATTAAAGCTGAAGGAAAATGGTTTTCAATTAAAAGCCATAAGCAACGGCTCGCAAGAAGTTTTAGAAACTCAATTAGCCTATGCTGAGTTAACTTCTCTTTTCGATGAAATTATTAGCGTTGAAAAATTTCAGACCTACAAACCAAATCAAAAAGTATATCGGCAAATTCAACCAAAATCTATTGAAGCTGAAGAATGTTTGCTGGTAGCTGCTCACGCTTGGGATCTTATGGGGGCAAATTCTTGTGGTTGGCAAACTGCATTTGTAAAACGAGAAGGTAAAAGCTGGTTTCCGTTAGCAGAAAAACCAACTTACAACATTAAAACTATCGAAGAATTAGCCGATTTACTTTAAATACTTCGGAAATTCATTCAGCTCTAAATCCCAAATAATAGGCAATCCAAAATAGATCAATAACACAATTAGAATAATTGAAAGGATATTCATCCAAACACCGGTTTTCAGCATATTGGGTATCGTTAAATACCCCGAACCGAAAACTATCGCATTCGGCGGTGTCGCCACCGGAAGCATAAACGCACAAGAAGCGGCCAATGCAACGCCGATCATTAACGGATAAGGATGCACGTTTAAAACCAATGCGGTTGGTACAATAACTGGTAACAACATCGAAGTTGTAGCAGTGTTTGAAGTGATTTCGGTTAAAAAGTTTACGGATGCTACAATTAGAATCAACATCAAGAATAACGAAATCTGTTCGAAAGACGTCATTTTTTGACCGATCCATTCTGCTAAACCGGTAGTTGCAAAACCTTCTGCTAAAGCCAAACCACCACCAAATAACAGCAAAACTCCCCACGGTAATTTTACCGCTTGTTCCCAAGTTAATAAGCTTTTCTGCGCTTTATTTTTTGTAGGTAATAAGAAAATAAGTAATGCGGCGGCAATAGCAATAATAGTATCATCGATTCCCGGTAAAATAGGTGCTAATAAGTAGCTTCTCGTCATCCAACAAATTGCGGTCAAACAAAATACCACCAAAACAGTTTTTTCTTCAAAACCTAGCGGACCTAATTCTTTCTGCAAGCGTTTAATTTCTTCTTTCCCTCCGGGGAATTGATTCTGCTGAAAGCTAAACGCAAACGAGGTTAAATACTTCCAGGCGATAAACATTAATAAAACCGCTAACGGAACTCCTAACAACATCCATTGAAAAAATGAAATTTCAACTTGATAAGTTTTTTCTAAAATACTCGCCAAAACAATATTTGGCGGCGTTCCGATGAGGGTTGCCATTCCGCCGATCGATGCCGAATAGCCAATACCTAACATCAAAGCTTTGGCAAAACTCTCACTTTCTTTTTCATCGGTTTTTGTTTCTTTAAGCTGAGAAATAATTGCCATACCGATCGGTAACATCATTACAGCAGTTGCAGTATTCGAGATCCACATCGAGAGAAAACCTGTAGCAACCATAAAACCGAGAATAATTTTTTTCATTCCCGTACCGATCACACTTATAATATAAAGTGCGATGCGTTTGTGTAAATTCCATCGTTCTATAGAGATCGCAAGAATAAATCCACCTAAATACAAAAACACATATTTATGACCATAAGCTTGTGTGGTCGTGCTAATATCGATCGCACCGGTTAACGGAAAAAGTATAATGGGCAGTAAGGATGTAACTGCGATCGGCGCCACTTCTAGCGTCCACCAAACGGCAACCCAAAGTGTGATCGCTAATACAGAAATTGCTTTATCTGAAAGTCCTTCCGGTTGAAAAAATAATTGGGTAAGTAAAAATAATAACGGACCGGCAACCAATCCTATCTTTTTATAAATTGAATTTCCCATTACGTGTTTAATTCAAATTTCGTTTTTTAATAAAAAACTTTTTCAGCAATGTTGAAGCTTCTTCTTCTAGTAAACCTTCGGTGATTTTTGTTTTTGGGTGTAATTTTCCACCCATTATGCGATAGCCACGATGTTCATCTTTTGCCGCAAAAACTACGCGAGAGATCTGGCTCCAATACAAAGCACCGGCACACATTTGGCAAGGTTCTAAAGTCACGTAAAGGGTACAATTGGTTAAATACTTTCCGCCTAAAAAATTAGCAGCAGCAGTGATGGCTTGCATTTCTGCGTGAGCAGTCACGTCGTTAAGCATTTCTGTAAGATTATGCCCACGAGCGATCACCGTATTGTTACTCACAATAATGGCTCCTACGGGAATTTCATTACGCTCGTAAGCCTCTTGCGCTTCGATAAGCGCTTTTTTCATAAAATAAGTATCGTCAAAAGGAGTTAACATAAGCCAAAAATACAATTTCAAACTTTACCTTTGTCGTATGGTATCAAGATTATTGCAAAACATCAATTCTCCCGAAGATTTAAGAAAGCTCGACAAACAAGACTTGTTGCAAGTGGCTAAAGAATTACGGGGATTTATTATCGATATTGTGGCTACCAAAGAAGGACATTTGGGAGCGAGTTTGGGCGTGGTTGAATTAACCATTGCTTTGCACTATTATTTTAAAACCCCGAAAGATCTGTTAGTTTGGGATGTTGGTCATCAAGCTTACGGACATAAAATTTTAACCGGTCGCCGAAATATTTTTGAAACCAACAGAAAACTGAATGGTTTAAGCGGTTTCCCTAAACGTAGTGAAAGTATTTTTGATACGTTTGGAGTTGGCCATAGTTCAACCTCAATATCTGCGGCATTAGGGATGGCAATTGCCTCGAAGTTAAATGGAAATTCAGAAAAAAATCATATTGCAGTGATCGGTGATGCTTCGATCGCTAGCGGAATGGCTTTTGAAGGTCTTAATCACGCCGGGGTTACCAAAGCTAATTTATGGGTGATTTTAAATGATAATGCGATTGGTATCGACCCAAGTGTGGGCGCTTTAAAAGAATATTTATCGAAATCGAGGATTGGCGTAAAACCCAAACAAGATAATATGATCGAAGCTTTAAATTTTCATTATTCAGGACCTATAGACGGGCACGATTTTGATGCTATTTTTAAAGCTTTTGAAAAGTTAGAAAAGGTGAAAGGACCTAAATTTCTTCATCTTATTACTAAAAAAGGAAAGGGTTTACAGCAAGCGGAAGAAAACCAAGTGACGTATCACGCTCCGGGGAAATTCGATAAAACCACAGGAGAATTACTACCGAAGAGTAATGAAAATTTACCCCCTAAATTTCAAGATGTTTTCGGGCTCACGCTCGTTGAATTAGCAAAAACCAATGAGCAAATTATCGGGATTACTCCGGCAATGCCTACGGGAAGTTCTTTAAAATATATGATGAATGAGTTTCCTGATCGTGCTTTTGATGTTGGGATTGCAGAGCAACACGCGGTAACGCTTGCTGCAGGAATGGCCACGCAAGGAAAAATTGTTTTTTGTACGATTTATTCAACATTTTTACAACGCGCTTACGATCAATTAATTCACGATGTGGCTTTGCAAAATTTACCGGTAATATTTTGTATAGACCGAGCCGGTTTAGTTGGGGAAGATGGCGCTACTCATCACGGGGTTTTTGATATTGCTTATTTACGTTGCATTCCCAATTTAATTATTGCAACACCTTCAAATGAAATTGAACTTAGAAATATTCTTTACACCGCATCTTTAGGTTTAGAAAATCCGATCGCAATTCGTTACCCAAGAGGTCGAGGATCAATAATTGATTGGCAAAAAGATTTTCAGAAAGTTGAAATCGGTAAAGGAAAAAAACTTCGAAGCGGAAGTGAACTTGCGATCATTTCTGTCGGAACGATTAGAACAGAAGTTGAAAAAGCGCTTGAGCAGCTTCAGGAACCGGAAAAAGTAGCGCATTATGACCTAGGATTTGTAAAACCTTTAGATGAAGAAATGCTCGTTGAAATTTTTCAGCAATACAAAACAGTTATCACGGTCGAAGATGCTGTGATTTCCGGCGGAGCAGGAGAAGCGATTTTAGCATTCGCGCATCAATATCAATTCAATTCAAAAATCATTAACCTAGGAATTCTTGATGAATTTATAGAACAAGGAACCACAGCAGAATTGCGAGATCTAGTAGGAATTTCTGCAGAGAAGATTTTAGAGAAAATTGAACAAGTTTTAACCAAGCTTACTTCCCGATAACTTCTGAAAAGTTCTTAGCGCGTTCCCGTCTGTGAGTGAGGCTACTTCAGAGCTTAACTGAATAAGCCATTGGTAAGTCGATTTTTCTTCTACTTCAAAATCTTTGAGAAAGCTGTTTAAAATAAGTTGATCATAATTCGTGTCATCATGCTTCACACTATTTTCAATGGCTCTGGTATAAGTGTCTAGAAGCGTAGCGATAATTTTATAACCGGCAATTTCTTTTTCGATCACTTCTTGGCTTTGATAAATTTTTTCAACACTTAAGCTAATAATATCTTTTATTTGAGCAGTATAATTCGATCGATCTAATAAAGATTCGTGAAAACTCCCTTCAAGAATGGCTTCTTCATTTTCAATAAAAACGCGGGCAGCATCTTGTATAAGCGTGTTGATAGCAAGAGAACGTAAGTAGCTTAACCTACTTTGAGTATTGGTTAATGCGTGGAATTTTTCGGTATTAATGTTATTTTTAACGAGTTTGATAAGATATTCTAGTGCAAAACTTTCGTCGATAAGGCCAAGATTAATACCATCTTCAAAATCGATAATCGTGTAACAGATATCATCGGCAGCTTCAACTAAAAAAGTGAGCGGATGACGTTTAAAGTGAATGTCGCTACTTTTACCAGATTCAATTAAACCTAATTCTTCAGCAACGTCTTTAAAAATGGTCTTTTCGCTTTGAAAGTAGCCGAATTTCTTATCGGCAATTTCTGAGGTGGGTTTGTGTGGTAAAGATTCTTTTGGATATTTGGTAAAAGCACCTAAGGTGGCGTAAGATAATCGGAGCCCGTCTTGATTTCCGTTTTTTGTTTCAGTTAATAATTTAAATCCGTTAGCGTTACCTTCAAAATGGGTAAGATCGTGATACTCTTTTTCACTTAATTGTGATTTAAAACGCTTGCCATTTCCGTTTTTAAAATATTCGCCAATAGCTTTTTCACCGGAGTGACCAAAAGGCGGATTACCAATATCGTGTGCCAATGCTGCTGCTGCAACGATAGCTCCAAAATCGTTAAAATGATAACCATGTGTGGCCGATAGGTGAGGATGTTTTTCAATTACTTTTTTACCAACAATTCTTCCTAAAGATCTTCCAACAACAGAAACCTCTAAACTATGCGTGAGCCTGGTGTGAACAAAATCTGTCTTTGAAAGTGGGATTACCTGCGTTTTGTCTTGTAAACTTCTAAAAGCTGAAGAGAAAATCACACGATCATAATCTACCTCAAAGCCTAGTCGAGTATCATCTTGAGCTGTGCGTAATCGTTTGGTGGTGTCGCCATAACGTTTTAAAGAAAGTAATTGTTCCCAGTTCATCTACATGGTTTTTTTAGAAGGCTAAAAATAATAAACATAGCTTAATTTGCTGAAGTTTAAATGGAACTTTGTTTTGTAAGAATTGCTAAAAAATGATTTCAATTTATTTAGGGGGATTAAACTTAACAGTTTGTTAATTAATTGAATATTATTTATATATTTATGATTAACCATTAAGAACTCTAATAAATTTTTAAAATACCTCTTTTGAAATTAATTCAAATTATTGTCTTTTTTTCATTTGTTTCTGCATTTTCTCAAGGTATAAGCGTCGATAATTCATATACGGCAAATCAACTTGTAGATATGCTTTTGAATGATGCCTGCGTAGAAGTTTCGAATATTTCGATGTCTTCTAACATCTCTGTGGGAAATTTTGATAGTAATAATAGTGATTTTCCGATTGACGGCGGAGTAATACTTCGAAGTGGAGAGGTGGTAGAATCTGCTGGAGTTTATACGGGTCAAAACCTAACCACGCAAGCCAATAATAATACCGATCAAGATCTGCAGAATATAGCAAATAGTTCTGGGCAATCTATACCGGTTACCGATGTTGCATTTTTACAATTCGATTTTGTGCCTATATCTAATAAAGTTAGTTTCGATTTTTTAATGGCATCAAATGAGTATGGTGAATATCAATGCATATCTAATGACGCTATTGGTTTTGTGCTAAAAAATTTAGATACTGGTGAAAGCACTAACATCGGGGTTATACCGCAAACTGTTGTTCCTGTATCTGTTAAAAATATTCGTGATAATATTTATAACGCTTCTTGCGTAGCAGATAATGAAGAATATTTCGATACCTATAACGTAAGTAATCCAGAGAATTCTTCTGTAAATATGAGAGGGTTTACGCAAATAATGACTGCTCAGGCAGATTTACAGCCGGGAGATACTTACCAAATTCGATTTTTAGTTGGAGATTCTAACGATGCGCAATTTGATACCTCAGTTTTCTTAGCGGCAGGAAGTTTTGAAACAAAGTTAGATCTTGGCGAAGATGAAACACTTTGTGGTAACGAAACATTGACGCTTAATACCCAGGTAGATGCCAATGTTTATCAGCACGCTTGGTATAAGGATGGTGAATTAATTGTTGGAGAGACAGGTACTACGTATACAGTTACTACTGGAGGATTTTATGATGTAGTAGTCACAAATAACGATGGAGATTGTAGTGTAAGTGATCAAATAGTCTTAAATCAATTTGAAGTAGGGGAACCCGAAAATTTAGAGTTATGTTACAGTTCTGGAGGGTATGAAATACCATTGCTTCAAATTATGTATAATGAGATTATTATAGGAGGACCTGTTTCAATATATGATGTAGCCTTTTTTTACAGTGAAGAAGAAGCTCAGAATTATGAAAATCCTATTACTGTTGAATTTCTCGAAGACAATGATGGGATTATAGTCTTACCACCAAATGAGAACAGTATACAAACTATTTGGGCTGTTGCGCAAAGTAATGATGGTTCAGAATGTTATGTAATGGTAAGTTTTGATATTATTGAGAACCCACTACCCGACCCACACGAGGGAATAGAAAATTTAGTGGTTTGTGATACGTATGTTCTTCCAGATTTAGAAGAGGGTTATACTTATTCTAATCCAGATGTAGATTTACAACCGGGGATGGTACTAACAGAAGACATTACCGTACAAATTAATTCTCCATTAAACGAATTTGGTTGTGGTAATTATACAGCATATTCTGTAAAATTTATTCAGCAATATATAGAAGAATTGCAGGCTTCTCAAACAGCTTGTGATGCTTTTATAGTACCTGCAATATTATCAGATTATGTTACCTATTATACCGAGATCGATGGTCCTAACGGCAATGGTGAGATCATTGAACCCGGTACAAGTTTTACAGAAGATGTAATTATTTATGCTTATGCCGAAATTGACGGAGTGATCTGTGTAAATGAGCCAATCGAAAAAACTGTTATCCCAAGACCTCAGCTACCGGAATTTACAAATATCGTCACTTGTGAAGATTATTATACCCTACCGGAAATAGTAATAGACACTCCGTATGATTATGCAGGCTATTTTACAGCACCGAACGGTGAAGGAGAAGAATTGCCTGCAGGTACGCAGATAGATAGTTTTCAGCAAATTTATGCATACGCAGTATTAAGCTCAGATAATGGCACGTGTTATGACCAAGATACATTTAATATAAAAGTGATCCCGGAGTTTGATGATGTTGAACAATGCAAGGAGTTTATGCTCGAAGGTTACCCAGAAATGGTAAAATATTACACAGAACCACTTGGCGAAGGAGTAGAGATTGAAACCGATAGTTTGTTAACAGAATCTCAAACTATTTATGTATATGCAGCTACTAACTTACCTAACTGTACAGATTATCTTTCTTTTGATTTAAATATATTCGATGCTCCACCGGTAGATTCTTTGGCTAATGTATCGCTTTTGTGTGACTCAGATTCTTTTATTCTACCAGAATTGAACAACGGAAATTATTTTACTGAGCCTTTGGGAGGTGGAGATCAATTATTTGCCGGCGATGTAATAACAGAGCCACAAACAGTATACATTTATAATGGTGAAGATTTAGATTGTTATAGTGAAATTTCTTTTGAAATTGAAAACGATTACTTGCCTCAATTAGAGAATTTTACGGATCTTTATGAATGTGATTATTATGAATTAGAATCACCAGCTCAAGGTAATTTTTATACAGAAACACTTGGTGGTGGGCAAATGTTAAATAGTGGTGATATTATTACAGAAACCCAACTCATTTATATTTATATAGATGGCGGTCCTAATTCTCCATGTTTTCAAGAAAAAGCTTTTACGGTTAATATTGTAGACGCAGATATTGATGGAGATTTTGAAGATGTTTCTGTTTGCGATGAATATATTTTACCGGAGCTAGAAGAGGGAAACTATTTTACAGAAAGTGGAGGAGAAGGAACTATGTTACCGGCAGGTACCAGTATTACAGAAACTCAAGATATTTATGTGTATTTAGAAAAAGGAGTGCGCGTTTTTTGTATTGGTGAAGATGTTTTTACAGTTACTGTTTCTTCAACACCAGAGCTTCCAAATTATCAAGATATCGAAGCGTGTGGAAGTTATTCATTACCAGATTTACCTAGTTTAGATGCAAGTTTGGGATATTATTGGAGTCCTTATGGTCAAGATGAAATTTCTTCCGATGATTATTTATTTTCTGAACCGGGTAATTATACAATTTATGTATATGCGGCTTCAGAAGAGAATCAAAGTTGTGATGATCAAGAGCAATTTCAAATAACCATTTATCCTTTATTAGATTTTGAAGTTGAAGGCGGTACTTTATGTCTAGATCCTGAAACAGGTGAAGTTCAAGAACCTTTGTTGTTAGAGTCGGGCATAGATCCTTCAGAATTTCAAATTGATTGGTTTTTAAATGGAAACTTGGTATATACCGGAGAAAACTTTCTTGTAGATACTCCCGGAGAGTACACGATAGAAACTACAAAATTAACTCCTGAAAATGGAGCAAATTGCAACTACAATCCAACTAGTGTTGAAGTAAATGCCTCAAGTGTACCAATTGTTGAGGCAAATGTGAGTGAAGACTTTTCAGATATTGCTTCTATAACTGTTATTGTTATTGAAGGTTATGGAGAATATATGTTTCAATTAGATAATGCTCCTTTTCAATGGGATAATGTGTTTAATAATGTCTCTTCAGGTGAGCACTTAATTACAGTAACCGATGTTGGGGGTAATTGTGGTGAAGTAGAATTAATAGTCGATGTTTTAAACTATCCGAAATTCTTTACGCCAAATAACGATGGTGTAAATGACACTTGGAATATTACAGATTTGTCGAATAATCGAGATGCGATGATTTACATTCACGATAGATTTGGTAAACTTTTAGTCAGTTTTCCTCCATCTCGAGGAGAATGGGACGGTGTTTATAACGGAGCAAATATGCCGAGCAATGATTATTGGTTTAAAGTGATCTATACTCGTGACGGAAAACAAAAAGAATTTGTCTCTCACTTTACTTTAAAACGATAAGCTTACTTCTTATAATTTTCGGCAACTTTTTCGACTTCTAAATACCAATCTTCGCCAAATTTTTTAATGAGCGCTTCTTTTACAAATTTGTAAATAGGGATTTGCAGTTCTTTTCCTAAAGAGCAGGCATCATCACAAATTGGCCAACGATGATAATTTACAGCTGCAAATTGAGAATACGATTGTACGCGAACCGGGTAAAGCTCGCAAGAAATAGGTTTTTTCCAATCTATTTTGCCGGCGCGGTAAGCACCTTCAATTCCGCAAAGTGCAGTGCCCTTATCATCAAAAGTAACATAAGCACATTCGGCGCCATTTACGAGCGGAGTTTCATATTCGCCAAAATCATTTTTAATATGTGTGCCTTGTGCTTCAATCGCTTCAATGCCCTCTTTTCTTAAAAAAGGTTTCACTTCAGCATATACTTCTTTTAGCTTTTCAATTTCATCTTCTTCTACGGGAGCGCCGGCTTCACCTTCTACACAACACGCGCCTTTACAAGCAGAAAGATTACACACAAAATCTTTCTCTATAATATCTTCTGAAACTATGGTTTTTCCTATCTGAAACATTTGGCAAAGGTAATATGATTTTTTTGTAAGCAATAAAATTTTAGACGACAATCTTAGCTGAAAATTTTATAAAATATTTTACAAATTATTGCTGGCAAGTGTTTGAAAATAAAATACTTTTGCGCGCATTTTGAAAAACATTAGTTATGGGTTTTGACTTTAAAGAAATTTTTACTGCCGGAATGATTCTATTTGCGGTGATCGATATTATCGGTAGCATCCCAATTATTGTAGATCTACGTAAAAAAGTAGGACATATACAGAGTGAAAAAGCTTCTGTAGTGGCTGCTATTTTAATGATCGTTTTTCTTTTTGTGGGGGAAGAAATTCTTAATCTTATCGGGATCGATGTTAACTCGTTTGCCGTAGCAGGTTCTTTTATTCTGTTCTTTTTAGCGATCGAAATGATTTTAGGTGTTCAGCTTTATAAAGATGATGCGCCAGAAACTGCGGCGATCGTACCTTTGGCATTCCCATTAATTGCAGGAGCGGGAACGATGACTTCTATACTTTCGCTTCGCGCAGAATACCATACGATCAACATTATAATTGCGATTTTAATAAATATCATCATCGTTTATTTAGTATTGAAATCTTCCGGAAAAATTGAACGCGTGTTAGGAAAACAGGGAATTAATGTGATACGTAAAATTTTTGGTGTAGTTTTGTTAGCCATAGCGGTAAAATTATTTGCGGCCAACATTCAAAATTTATTCAATTAAAATGAAGTATTTTATTTACTTTTTAATGCTTTGCGCATTAGGATTATTAATTTACAACGTCACGATTATCGATTTTAACGACCTGATGGCAAAAGATAGTAAAGTAGCTGTTGCTTGCGTTCTTTCTTCTTTATGTGTAATTGTGTTAATGCTTATCTTACTAATTTCCAGAGAAATTAAGAAAAAGGCTGAGGCTTAATCGAGCGCAAGTAATTTCTGAATCATTTTATCGTCTTCACCGATAATTTTTTGAGCGGCATTAGTGCCAAAAAGTTGTTCTGCCATTGTGGCTCTCAAATACTTTTTGAGTAAATAACGGTAATTCTTGGTTCTAAAATCGAAATTGAATTCTTTTAAGTAGTCAATATAATTCTGAAGTGTTTCGTCGGTAACCAATTCCCTTTCGTTAAATTCTTCTTGAGTTATATTGTTGAAGTAATTTCTGTCTTTTTCAAGAATATTGAAGATAAAGCGATCCATCACGCCGCCTTTCAGCATATAATTGAGGCTTTCTTTTTCGTAATCGGTATCTTTTGCTACAAAAACGTCAGGAATAATTCCGCCGCCACCATAGACTACCTTTCCTCCGGGAGTTTCATAACGAAGTGAATCGTTAACACTTATGCTATCTCTGCTTTGAAGTTCGCCATTACTATAGCGGCTTAAATATTCTTCAAAATATTCTTTGTTGTTTCCGTGATCGTAAGGTTTTTGGATAGAGCGACCGGTTGGCGTGTAGTAACGAGCAACAGTTAGTCTAACGGCACTACCATCGCCTAAATTCATCTCGCGTTGTACCAATCCTTTACCATAAGATCTTCTTCCTACGATCGTGCCTACGTCGTTATCTTGTAGCGCTCCGGCAACAATTTCACTAGCGGAAGCTGAGTTTTCATTGATCAACACAAAAACTTTTGAATTTTCGAATCGCCCTTTTTTGGTGGCAAAAGTCTTTTTGATCTCGCCTGATTTATTTTTTGTGAAAACAATTAGTTTTTTATCGCTTAAAAATTCATCGGCAATTTTTACGGCTTGGTCTAAATATCCGCCGCCATTATCTCTTAGATCTAAAGCTAATTCTTTTGCTCCTTGAGCGATTAAATTTTCGATCGCGGTTTCAAACTCTTTATAAGTGCTTTCTGCAAATCGGTTCACTTTAATGTAGCCTAACTTTTTATTCAGCATATAAGCGGCATCGACACTTTTAATAGGAATCGTGCCTCGTTTCACTTTAAAATCTAGCAGTTTTTCGCTTCCGTTACGTTTAATCTTTAAGTTAACGGAGGTGTTTATTTTTCCTTTTAATAACGATGAAAGAGAATCTGTGTTGATCGTTTTTTGTGCTAACTCTATTCCGTCTGCATAAAGAATGCGGTCTCCGGCTTTAATACCTGCTTTTTCACTTGGGCCGTTTGCTAAAGGCTTGATCACAGCGATAGTGTCATTCAGCGTATAAAAACTAATACCAATGCCTACAAAATCTCCTTTCATATTTTCGGCAAGCGCATCGTATTTTTGCTTCGGAATATAAGTTGAATGCGGATCTAGATCTTCTAAAATGCTATTCACCGTCACATCAACAATACTATCGGTATTTACATTGTCTACATATTCGTAGTCGATGTAGTCGATAAGTCGGTTGAGCTTTTCTTTTTTAGCATTAGCGGTAAAAAGACCTTCAGAAGAATCTGAAAAATCTAAACTGGCGCCAATAAAAACACCAAAAGCGCAAGCTGCGCCAATAATTAAAGGAAGATATTTTTTAGAGTAACCGCTCAAGTATTTTTAGTCGTTTAAGTCTGTAATTTGTTCGATGGTAACGCCGGCTTTTTCTAAAAAGCCTAAGCCGGAATTATCTTTATATCCGTTTTGATAAACTACACGTTTTATGCCAGCTTGATGAATAAGCTTGCTACATTCTTTACAAGGCGACATCGTAATGTATAACGTCGCATTTTTACAAGATTGTGTAGAACCGGCAACTTTTAATATCGCGTTAGCTTCCGCATGTAAAACATACCACTTAGTTAAACCTTCTTGATCTTCACAGCAATTCTCGAAACCGCTGGGCGTACCGTTATACCCGTCTGAAATGATCATGCGGTCTTTTACGATAATGGCGCCTACTTGCTTCCGCTTACAATGAGATAATTTACCCCATTCTACGGCCATTCTTAAATAAGCTTTATCAAACTTTAGCTGTTTTTCTGCAGACATTTTTCAGCATTTAGAACTGTAAATTTAAAAGAATAATTTTTCTTTTTCAGCCTTTAAAAAACAATAAACAAGATTTTACCAAATATTACTTTCTAATAACATAGGGATTATCAGTCCGATCACGATAGAAGAAACGACCAAAACCCAGTCTCTTTTTGAATAGTTGAAAATTGACTGAAAGATCAAAGCAAGAATTAATACCACAATAACTACAATGGCTTGTGCGGCTTCAATACCCAAGGCAAATTCTAAAAGCCAAACAAATTTATCGGTACCGGAACCTACAGAACCCATAAAAAAGGAAGAAAAACCTAAGCCATGAATTACGCCAAAGAAAAGTGTTGTGGCAAAGAGAACACCCATCCCGCCATCTTTTGGCGTTTTACCGGCGCGAATTAAATTATAAAGCGCAGTAATAAAAATTGTTACTGGTATTAAAAATTCAACATAAGCAGAATTTACTTTTACAATATTAAAAGTCGCTAAAATTAAGGCTAATGTGTGACCTAAAGTAAAGGTAGTGACTAGCCAAAACACGCGTTTCCATTCTAAAAAAGTATATGAAGCTACCAATACAATTAAAAAGAGCACGTGATCGTAAGCATTCCAATCTAAAACGTGGGTAAGACCAAGCTTAAAGTAAATCCAAAATTCGTTCATAGTTGAGGTAAGTAATTTATTGGGATATTCAAATCTACATTTTTCCTGTTGAAAAGCCTAAAAAACTGTTAAAAAGAAAAATAGAAATTTAAGGAAGCCAAGTTGTATTCTATGATCTTCAAATTCAGATTCATATAAAATTTATTTAAATTAAATCTAAATTAATTTTAAATATCAGTTCTTACATTATACTTTTGCAATCAATTTTAAATCAGTCTAAATTACAATTAAGATGAAAAAGGCTTTGTGGATTTGTTTTCTATTGTTTTCAAATCTAATTATTGCACAAGAATTGGCGACTATTAAAGGAAAGGTGGTCGATAGTCAAAATAACCCCATCCCGTTTGCAAGCGTTTATGTAGGTGATTTGCAAAAAGGAAATGCGGCTAATGAAAATGGAGAATTTACCATTGCAAATGTACCTTATGGTAACTGGAATTTACTGGCAAGTGCAGTAGGCTTTAAAACGCTCTCTGTTGAAGTAAATATTAACTCAACCCAAATTAACGGAGTTACCTTTCAATTAGAAGTAGATAGCGAATTAGATGCTGTTGAAGTTTTTGGAAACCGCTACAGCCATCCCGATAAAATTGAAGCCTTAACCAGATTACCATTAGAACCTTACGAGCAAATACAAAGTATCTCTATTATTGGTGAAAAAGTAATTGAAGATCAGGGCGCGTTGACAATTTCTCAAGCGACGAAAAACGTACCGGGTGTTTATACTTTTGCCACTTATGGTAATAAACGAGAAAGTATGTCTTCTAGAGGTTTTAGAGGTATTCCTATCTTAAAAAACGGAGTGCGTGTGCATTCAGATTTTAGAGGAGTAGGTATTTTAACAGATATGCAAGGAGTCGATAATATTCAGGTATTAAAAGGTTCTGCATCGATCACCCAAGGAGTGGCAACCGATTTAGGAAGTCCCGGTGGTGTGGTAAATATTGTGACTAAAACGCCGAAATATCAATTTGGAGGAAATGCTTCTTTGCGTGTAGGTAGTTTTGGTCAAGTAAGACCTACATTCGATGTTTACGGTCCGTTAGATAAAAAGAAAAATGTTGCTTTCAGATTAAACGGAGCTTTAGAAAGAGCCGATAGTTATAGATCGATGATCTCTTCAGAAAGATTTTACATCAATCCATCATTGCAATGGCGTATCGACGATAAAACGAAAGTTACCTTAGAGATGGATCATTTTAACGATGCCAGGACTCCAGATGTTGGTACAGTTAATTTAGCTGAAAATAATGTAAACGCTATTTACGATTTACCTTATAACCAATATTTAGGATTTGAGAATGATCGCTCGATCACCGAAAACACTACATATTCTCTCCGTTTTGATCGTGCTTTAAGCGATAAACTTACGTTGAAGGGAGCTTTTTATAAATCTGAATTAGACCTAAACGATAAAGGTTCGAGCTTAGGAGGCGCAATAGATGTTGAAGGAGAAACCATGTATAACTTAAGACAAAGAGGTTATTCAAACTCTACAAGAAGCGACAATAATAGTGTTGTGCAATTTGATTTAATTGGAGATGAAGTGGCTACCGGAAGCATCAAACACACTTTTCAAGTAGGTTTTGATTATAGAACTACAGATTTTTCTACCCGAAGTGAATCGATGAGTGTCGTCGATACCATCGATGTGTTTTCAGCAAACAGTCATAATTTACCTTCTATTTCTTTCGGGAATGCGAGAGTAAGTTCTGGTAAATCTAAATCGATTGGTTTTGTTGCGCAAGATGTGATCTCGTTTACCGATTGGTTTAAAACCTTTTTAGGTGTTCGTTACAGTACCACCGAAACTATTTCAGGGGAAGAAAATAACAGAAGTGACGCTTTTAATCCGTTAGGAGGGATCATCGTTTCGCCAACAAAAAACATTAATGTATTTGCTTCATACACTAATAGTGCTTACCCAAGAACTGCTGCTCGTTTAGGAGAAAATGGAGAGGAATTAGGAAATGAGCGTTACGACCAATTAGAAGCTGGTATTAAAACCAACTGGTTAGATAACCGTTTACGTTTCAACCTAACTTTATATAAGATCAATAACAGAAATATTAACCTACCGGTTTACGATGAAACATGGACAAATATTATTTATTACCAACAAGGAGGTAACGACCAACGTCAAGGTGTTGAGGTTGAGCTAACCGGAAGACCTTTAGAAAACCTAGAACTTATTGCCGGTTATGCATATATCGATGCAGATTATAAAGATCACACTTCGTTTGTTTATAATTCAGCACCGCTAAATACACCAGAACATACATTTAATTTCTATGCAAATTATATGTTTAGAGGCGATTTAGATGGTTTGTCTGTTGGTGCGGGAGCTTATTATACAGGAGAACGACCAATCAACGACTGGTCTAAAGGTCCGGTAACTCACGAAGGGATCGTACCTAACCAAAAACCTTTCGATGTAGAAGCTTACACGTTAGTCAACTTTCAAGCAGGTTATAAGTTCGATGAACATTGGTCAGTTAGATTTTTAGTAAATAATGTGTTCGATGAAATTGGTTATAATGCTTACAGAACAAGATTTATTAACCAAACAGATCCTAGAAGTTATGCAGGAGTACTTAGTTATTCCTTCTAATAGAAGATATTGAATTAGTCTGGCAATAAGGTACAATATAGTTGTGCCTTTTGCTGTTTAAATATTTCACGATGAAAAAGAAAAAGAAATATACCCTAAGAAAGTTTATAAACGACATTCACTTGTGGCTCGGTATTGCTAGCGGAATCATTTTGTTCTTGGTTTGTTTAAGCGGAACACTTTTAGTTTTTCAAGAAGAAATTGAAGCGATATTTACAGAAGAAATTTCCATTCACCCGGAAGGAGAAAAGCTTATCTCTATTGAAAATTTAAAAGAGAAGTTAAGTGAAGAAGGATTGGTAACTCGCGTAACATTAAAAGAGGATGCAACTTTGCCTTATGAGTTTACGGTAAAGACTTCTCCTAAAGAGCGCCACGGAAGCACTTTTTTTGTAGATCAATATACCGGTGAATATCAAAAAGAACCCGAGTCTTCTGCTCACGAATTTATGATGACGATGTTTAAATTACATCGTTGGTTATTATTAGAAGTTCCTGTGGGTCGCCCGATCGTTGGTGTTGCAACCATTATCTTTTTCTTTATTTCAATTAGCGGAATTGTACTTTGGTTCCCGAAAAAAATGAAATGGAAAAATTTTAAACCGGGTTTTAAAATTAAGTTTTCAGCAAACTGGAAAAGAATTAATCATGATCTACACAACACTTTGGGGTTTTATGCCTGTGTATTCTTAATTATTATGTGCTTAACAGGACTTTGTTGGTCTTTTGAATGGTACCGAGAAGCCAGTAGTGCCGTAATTGGTACAAAAGTTTTTAACCGAGGTGGTGGGCCATCTTTTACAAGTGATCCTGATGTAGGCTCTAAAAGTTTAAATGATATTATTACAATAGGTAAAAATGAATTTAACTATCAAGGAGATATAAGATTAAACTTTCCTAAAGACGAAAAAGATGTTTACTCATTAAATTTTTACGATAGTAGTAATTTTTCGCCGGTCACTTCAGATGAATTGGTTATTGGGCAAAATGGAGAAATTTTACATAAAGAGATATTTTCAGAAAAAGCAGCTAATGTTCAAATAGCATCGTTAATAAAGCCTATTCATACCGGTCAAATTTTCGGTAACTTCTCGAAGATCATCTATTTTTTAGCATGTCTAATTGCAACAAGTTTACCGATTACGGGAACAATTATTTGGATAAATAAGCTGAAGAAAAAATCTAAAAAGAAAAAATCAAGAAAAGTGATGGTCTAATACCCATCACTTTTCCTGCTTGAAAATTATAACAACGTACTTGGGCAAACGTAATCGGTAGTTTTTATATTGGTTTGTTTAATAGCGTTAAAACCACCCACAACATCTTTAAAGTTATCGTAACCGCGTTGTTTTAAAATTGAACTGGCGATCATACTTCTGTAGCCACCGGCACAAAAAACAACGAAAGGTTTTTCTTTAGGGATTTCAGCTAAATGTTCATTCAGCGTGTTTAATGGGATATTTAAACTGCCTTCGACATGTTCAGCGTCATATTCACTTTTCTTACGAACATCGATTAAAACGGCAGATTTTTCTTTAAAGATAGTTTCTAATTCTTCCGCAGAAATACGAGTAGCGGTATCCACTTCTTTTTCAGCATAGATCCAACTTTGTATCCCGCCTTTTAAATAACCAATCGCGTGATCGTAACCTACACGAGCTAGACGAGTAATGGCTTCTTCGTGTTTGCCTTCATCGGTCACTAATAAAATTTCTTGATCGATCTCTTTAATTAATTCTCCTACCCAAGGCGCATAATTTCCGTCGAGACCAATATTAATGCTGTTCGGGATAAAGGCTTTTGCAAAATCGTTTGCATTTCTAGTGTCTAAAATAAGCGCTTGCGAGGCGTTGGCAACTGCTTCAAATTCGTCTGGGGTTAATGGGTTTTCGGCATTATGTTTCACCTTATCAAAACTTTCGTAACCCTGAATATTCATCAACACATTTTTAGGAAAATAGCCGGGAGGTGTGGTTAAACCGTCGAGTAGTTCTTTAATAAATTCTTCTTTCGACATATCGGCACGTAAGGCATAATTGGTCTTTTTTTGGTTGCCAAGCGTATCGGTGGTTTCTTTGCTCATCTTTTTTCCGCAGGCAGAACCCGCTCCGTGATTAGGATAAACGATAAGGTTGTCGTTTAGCGGCATAATTTTATGACGTAAAGAATCGTAAAGATGTCCGGCAAGTTTTTCTTCAGTTAAATCTGAAACTACGTGTTGCGCCAGATCGGGTCTTCCTACATCGCCAATAAATAGAGTGTCTCCGGTAATAAGACCGTGTTCTTTTCCGGTTTGGTCGATAAGTAAATACGTGGTGCTCTCCATCGTGTGACCGGGAGTGTGAATTACTTTTATTTGGTACTCGCCAAGCTTAAAAATTTGTCCGTCTTCGGCAGTAATGGCATCGTAATTTGGTTTTGCTCCCGGACCAAAAACAATTTTTGCACCGGTTTTTTTCTGTAAATCGAGATGACCGCTCACAAAATCGGCATGAAAATGGGTTTCAAAAACATACTTTATTTGAGCTTCATCTTTTTGAGCTCGGTTAAGGTAAGGTTGTACTTCTCGTAACGGATCAAAAATTGCAGCTTCTCCTTTACTTTCAATATAATAAGCAGCATGTGCTAAACATCCGGTATATATTTGTTCTACTTTCATAATACTAAATTTTAAATTCTGAAGTAAAAATAATTCTGTTTTTTAGGAAGTTATGTGACTCTAGTTGCAAAGCTTACACGATTAAACTTCTTAAAATATGATAATGGTCAGGAAATTGATTTTTTCTGAAAAACATTAGGTGATTGGTTTGAAAATCTTAATTTTGTTGTATGAAGACTACAAGATCAATTTCAGATTTTAATAATGAACTTAAGTTAAAAGGCTTTAATGTTTTTCAGATAGAATCAGACAGTAACGCCACGAAAATTTACTCTAGAAAAGATTTTTATAAAATTTGCTTGACCACAGGGGAGAGCAAAATTCATTATGCAGACCGAAGTTTTAATCATAATGGGACGGTTTTATTCTTTGGTAATCCACATATTCCATATTCTTGGGAGACAGTCTCAACTACCTATACCGGTTATACTTGTTTGTTTTCAGAAGAATTTTTGGCTACTTCCAACCGTGCTGAGAATTTACAGCAGTCGCCACTTTTTAAATTGGATGGAACGCCTGTTTTGAAAATTTCAGAATCACAACGTCTATTTCTCAACACCATCTTTAAGAAGATGATTGAGGAGCAGCAAACTGATTATATTCACAAAGACGATTTGATCAGAAACTACATCAACCTTTTGATTCACGAGGCTTTAAAACTAGAACCTTCTCAAAATTTACATCAGCCTTCTAATGCATTAACACGTCTTGCCAATGTTTTTATGGAGCTGTTAGAACGGCAATTTCCAATTGAAGGTGTTGCCCAACCCTTACGCTTGCGCACTGCAAAAGATTATGCAGAAGCTTTATCTGTGCACGTTAATTATTTAAACAAAGCCGTGCGGGATGTAACCGGGCACTCAACAACTACACACATCAATAACCGTATTGTAAATGAAGCTAAGGCATTGCTTCTACACACGGATTGGAATGTGAGTGACATCGCTTATGCTTTAGGCTTTGATTATCCCACGTACTTCAATAACTTTTTTAAAAAGGCTACTGATACCAATCCAAGTTCGTATAGAACGGTAGAATCTTAAATCTTAACCTGCCAAAATCTTTCTTAACACAATTTTAAAAACTTGTATTGAATTTCTTAATCTTTCATTTGAATATCATTAGCCAGCCGGCTGATTGACTCCGTAGTTTTGTATCTGAATTTAAACCGCAAAACTCATGAGCACAAGAGCAATATTCAGATTAGTATTTCCCATTTTCTTAAGCATTATTTTAGTTATCGGTTGCAAAGACCGAACACCTCAGCAGGAAGAAGCTGAAACCAAATCAACAGGACAAACGGATTTCCTATTTCCGAAAGGACAAAAAGGACCCGATAAAAATTTTACCGGTAATGCTTATAACACCGGGTTGTTAGCGCCAGACTCAACCTATACTACCATTGTAGGTAACGTGTTTTTTGAGCCCGGTGCACGAAGTAATTGGCATACGCACCCAAGCGGCCAAATATTGATCATTACAGATGGTGCAGGATTTCATCAAATTGAAGGTGAAGCCAAACAATTTATTCAGAAAGGCGATGTGATCAAGTGTCCGCCTAATACAAGACATTGGCACGGAGCAACTGCAGATAGCGAACTTCAGCAAATGTATATCGTTCCCAATACCGAAAAAGGAATAGTAAACTGGATGGAACCGGTGACTGATGCTCAATATAACGCTCAATAAAAGCTTATTTAAATGTCAGATAAAACAAACACCAATTCTAGAAGAAACTTTCTTCAAAATTCAGCAATAGCCGGCGCTGCTTTAATATCTGGTAGCTGGAAAACCCTCTCAAATAATAACTTAATCACTCAAAATAATACTATGAAAACCCCTAAAGGAACTATAAAAACTAAAGGCTATGCTGCAAAAGACGAATCAGGAAAACTAAGTGCCTGGGAATTTGAAAGAAGGCCGGTAGGCGATGACGATATTTTAATTGATATAAAATATGCCAGCATTTGCCATTCAGACATTCATCAAGAAAAAGGGCACTGGGGAGAACAGCAATATCCACAAGTGCCTGGTCACGAGATCGTAGGAGTCGTAGCCGCGGTGGGTCAAAATGTGACGAAGTTTAAAGTAGGAGACCGGGCCGGAGTAGGCTGTATGGTTGACAGTTGTATGACCTGCGATAGCTGTAAAGCCGGCGAAGAGCACTTCTGTGATAATGGCGCTACAAAATTTACCTATGGCTATCCAAGCGAGGCTGAGCCCACAGGAATCACTCAAGGAGGTTATTCAGATAAGATCGTTGTGCGTGATCATTTTGCAGTGCACATTCCCGAGAATATAACTTTTGAAGAAGCTGCGCCGCTTTTATGTGCGGGGATCACTACTTATTCGCCATTGATGAGAGCGCAATTTAAAGTAGGTGATAAAGTTGGTGTTGCAGGAATAGGCGGATTAGGACATCTGGCTGTAAAGATCGCCGTCTCAAAAGGAGCTAAGGTGTATGCTTTTACTACTTCAGAAGATAAAATTGAAGATATTAAGAGCTGGGGAGTAGAAGAGGTGGTAGTTGTTGATGAGTCATTCCAGAGTATGCAGAAATATGCTAAGACGCTTGATTATATGATTTCAACAATCCCATATCAATTTAATGTAACTCCTTATGTGATGTGTTTAAAACCAGGCGGGACATTCACTTTTGTGGGTATGCCCGAGAAGTCTGAGATCACAGTAAACAATCTTATGCTCGCTTTTGCAAGAGTGAATTTTAATTCTTCTCTAATTGGAGGAATTCCCGAAACTCAAGAAGTAGTGAACTATTGTGCAAATAATGGAATCAGACCTTCAATCGAAATTATCAATGCAGAAGAAATTAATGAAGCTTGGGAAAAGGTTGAAAATAAACAGGCGCGTTATCGTTATGTGATTGACGCAGCAACATTTTAAAAACTTAAAAAAATGAATTATGAAAATCACGAGAAATAAAGAAATAGAATCGGTTCAAGGTCCTGAAGAATATTTTACGGGTAAGGTACGTGTGGAAATGCAGTTTGGTCAAGAAGCAGCCACTAAAGCTGCCGGTGCACTGGTAACTTTTGAAGCGGGAGCACGCACCGCTTGGCATACACACCCTGCAGGACAGACCTTGATCATAACTTCTGGATTAGGCTGGTTGCAAAAAGAAGGTGAACAAATAATAGAAATCGCACCTGGCGATGTTATCTATTTTGAACCTGATGAAAAGCACTGGCACGGAGCTTCTCCTAATAAAGCGATGAGTCATTTAGCAATTCAAGAAGAGATAAATGGAAAAGTAGTAGACTGGATGGAAAAAGTCTCAGACGCGCAATATCAAAAATAAACATTTGTTTTTTGTAGCAATGCCGGGACACTAGTGATGTTTCGGCATTTTTGTTTAAAACAATTAACCTAATAAAGAATGATACTTTATGAATACTTATAAATCAACCATTTTTGAACGCTTGAAAAATAATGAGCCTATCCCAATGAATGATCCTGAATATGGGGCTATCAGGAGTGCGGTAGAAGAAACGATGAAGTTAAGTGTAAAACTGAATAACGCTGAAACTTTAGATGATGTGAGGTATTATTTGGGTAAAATTATTGGTGGCTCGCTAGCTGAAAGTACTACGATTTTCACTCCGTTTTACACAAATATGGGTAAGCACATTCGTTTAGGTCGCAATGTGTTTATCAATCACGCGTGTAGCTTTTTAGATCTAGGCGGCATAGAGATTCAAGATGATGTGATGATCGGCCCCCGGGTTAATATTACTTCAGAAAACCATCCCATCACTGCTGAAGAAAGAAATACTTTGATTCCTCAAAAAGTAATTATTAAAAAAGGAGCTTGGCTAGGAGCTAACGTTACCGTTTTACCCGGTGTGATTATAGGAGAAAATGCGGTTATAGCCGCTGGAGCAGTGGTAACAAAAGATGTTGAAGCCAATACGGTAGTTGCAGGTGTGCCTGCAAAGAAGATTAAAGATATATAGAACAGGCGGCCAGGATATAATTTAATAGAACTTTAAGTTAGGGTTAGACTTATAAAGTTTATATTATCAAAAACCCAAAAAAAGAATTTGATATGAATGTTTTAATTATTGGAGCACACGGTAAAGTTGGACAACGAATTACCAAACTTATGAGTGCTTCTAAAGAATACAATCCAACCGCGTTTATAAGAAAAGAAGAGCAACGCAAGCTATTTGAAGCTATGGGGGCTAATGCTGTAGTAGAAAGTTTAGAGAGTTCTCCAGATGCTTTAGCTGATGTGATTAAGAATTATGATGCTGTTGTTTTTACAGCGGGTTCTGGCGGAAGCACGGGAGCCGATAAAACTATGGAGATTGATCTCGATGGAGCTATTAAAACGATGCAGGCTGCGTCTCAGGTTGGAGTAAAACGTTATGTAATGGTAAGTGCTTCTCACTCTGACGATCGCTCATACTGGGGTAAAGTTGAAGGGATGAAACCGTATTACATTGCAAAGCATTATGCCGACAAAGAATTGCAAAGAAGCGATCTCGACTTCACTATTTTACGCCCTGTTACACTTACAGATGATGATGAGGCCGGAAAGGTATTAATGACTAATAATCCAGAAGAGGTCAATTCTAAAATTCCAAGACAAGCAGTTGCCGAAACGGTATTGTCTGTTTTAGCAGATAAAAAGACCTATGGAAAAGTGATTGAAATGAGTTCTGGTGATGATACTATTGAAACTGCATTAGCAAAATTTTGTTCGTAAGTAGATTTTAATCTCAATAAAAAAACCTCCTGTTGATTTTTCAGCAGGAGGTTTCTGGTTAAGTACTCAAGGTGGGAGTGTTTTTATTTGTCGAATCTATGGTTTTTAAAGGCCTCATAAGGGGTGGTTTTGGAGTGCGCCCGAATTAGAAACTTTAACATTTATGAGGGTTTAGTTTTTGCTTTTCTCAATGATATAACTGCTAATAGCGATGAGGAAATCTTCAGAAAAACAAGAAATGCGAAAAAACTGTTCAAGAAGTATTTAAAACGTATTGCTATCCAGTG
>JYMV01013054.1_pt1 | contig 33649 bp, 33 predicted proteins | sample 338911 | NCBI WGS metagenome assembly JYMV01 (sample SAMN03354496, study PRJNA234377) | hydrothermal vent metagenome | biome: Deep sea; feature: Hydrothermal plumes at the Eastern Lau Spreading Center, Western Pacific Ocean; material: Seawater | place: Tonga | collected 2009 | depth 2000 m m
ATGAAATAAACTTCTACCTCGACCATTGCAAGTAACTAATAGCCCCGCAAATGGCTGAACTCCAAGTTGCTGTGCATCGAGAAGTAGTTGCAAATCTTCCACTGCGGTCTGTGCATCACGAACATGGAATTGGACTGTTTTACCAAGGCGGTAAAACTCGCCTGCTGCAATCCCTTTTCGTTTTCTGTCTATTCCTAAAATCGAACGGACAAGAAAATCGCCGCGACCAAAATAGTTTTTATTTTCGTCAATTACGCCACCAAGAAGAAGCCCGCCTTGTAGAAAATCGCGCTCTTTTGCTCCCACCGAAGTGGCGAGATCGCGCAAAACATCTAGGGCTGGTTTCCCGCCAAGTTCTAAAACAACATTTCCATCCACTTTGGTTACGCGATAGTGTTCGCCAATTGGTCTACAGCCCTGACTAACAATACAATCTAATTCAAGTGGACCTGAAAGCGTTAAACCAATTCCACCGCTCCTAATTGCTTGGTCATCTAAAAACAATCTGTTATATTTTGCTTGGGAAGCACCAGATGCCATTCCACCAATAACTGGAAGTAGATTATCTTCACCCCTGCAGTTAACGAGCGCTGGAAGTAGTCGAGTAATCGGTGTTGAAAAAGGATCTGCAAAGATAAACACTGCCTTCGTGTCATCTTGTAAACCAATCCAGCCAGGAATTTCCTCTGGTCTTGAAAGAGGCACGGGATGTTTTGGTGTTGTTGTCCAAGTCTTAATTGAAATTCCAGGCAACTGCATTGCCAGGGCTGACAATCCAGCAACACCTTCCAATTCTAAATCGCAACCAACAACCGATTCGGTTGTCATGCCAATTATTGTTTTTGGTGCGAGAGTACGTCGAATATCCGCAATTGCAAGCTCAAGTGCCTCACGATGGTGAAAACTTGCGAATACAAAAACTATATCTATCGGGCCAGACATTGCTTGCTCCAACATCAGAGCAACTTCGATAGCCGCAGTGCGGGTATCGAGATGTTCGCTAATTGCCGCAGCACTACGCAATGAATTACACCGTTGTTGCTAAGCTGCTTACAGCAATGCGCGTTCTGTTCAGTAACTCATCCGCATCTTCGATTGTCATAATCAAAGGTAAACGGAAACGCACGGAACGAACTCCACACGGAAGTGCAATCACTGCTGCATCCATAAGTGAAGAAAGCATCGCTGCTCGGTGCTCGGGGCTTGGAACTGTAAACGCTATGAGTGAACCCTTACCGCGAACGCTTGTAAATGCGCCTGACTCATTGGCAATTGCACGCAACCCTGCGATTACGTGGTTTCCTACATTAGTCACTTGCTCAGCAATGTTGTCTCGTTCAATAATTTTTATGAACTGTGTACATCGAACCATATCCACGAGGTTACCACCCCATGTTGAGTTGATTCTACTTGAACGGTTAAATACATTTTCTGAGATTTCATCTACTCGACGATTTGCGTAGATTCCACACGTTTGGGTTTTCTTACCGAAACTTACAACATCTGGTTTGACTGTTGTGTGTTGCCAGAACCAAGGTTTGCCAGAGCCATAAAAACCAGTTTGCACTTCATCAAAAATTAGAAGAGCTTCTCGTTCATCAGCGTACTGACGTAATTTTTCTAGGAATTCATTGCGGAAATGGTTGTCGCCACCTTCGCCTTGCATTGGTTCAATAAGGATGGCTGCAATACGATTGCCATGCTCTTCGAATGCTTTATCAATTTCCGCACAGGTTCTTGCTTCTGAAGCTTCAATGTCATTCACGATATTGCCTTCGTTGTCAAACTCACAGAATGGAGTTGACACTCTTGGCCAATTAAACTTAGGGAATAAACCGACTTTGTCTGGAAGTGTGTTTGTAAGACTCATGGTGTAACCACTTCGTCCGTGGAATGCCTGCTCAAAGTGCAGAATGACTAAGTCGTTCACATCATCTGTGAAATTATTTCTGCCAAGTTTCCGTGCTTTCCAGTCAAATGCTGTCTTTAACGCATTTTCTACTGCAAGAGCTCCGCCTGAAACCCAAAAGTGATGCGGATAGTCATCTGGCGTAACTTTTGTACCAAACGCTTCAACAAATTCGGCAAGTTCAGTTGTGTATAAATCTGAATTTGCAATTTTGTTTCTTGATACTCTTAAAATCCTTTCGTTGAAATCATCTTCCATCAAATCAGGATGGTTAAATCCCAAAGGCCATGAAGCAAAACAAGTAAATGCATCTAGATAATCTTTGCCGCTTGCAGAATCATGAATCCAAACACCATTTGACTTGTTTAGATCCACAACTAAGTCATAGCCATCGGTGAGTTGGAATTGTTTTAGAACTGAATGTACATTTTGTGGGGTAACGGTCATGTTTCTGCCTTTCTACTTCTTCATGCAAATCAACATTTCATTGCTACGAACGTCGTATGATACCAACACGAAGAGCGTTGCATTCTCGTTCAATGAGGTACGATGAGATGACAACGGTTTAGGGGGCTCTAAAACGATATTATTCTCAAGCCCTCTTTTTTTTTATTAATTTTAGGCAAAAATCGCCGTTCCTGGGCTAGAAAATAAGTTCTTCACCAATATGAACTTGACGGGAGAGCTCGAACTATAGACACTGTCCAATCATATCAATGGGTTCTGTGTAACCCACGACTGTTCCGTGTTTGGCAAAAGCCAAATTCGATTATTGGAGAAAATTCTCATGGCTATTCGTAGCGGCGCTGGAACTGGCGTCATCGTATCTTTAGTAGTGTTTGTCCTTACTACTGTCTTTTTACTCGTACTCAGTATTGTTTTTTATGTAGAAAATAGAGAGCAACTCGAGCAAGTACAAAGTGCGGAAGTAGCATTGAATGAGTATGCAACATCCATCGAACGCGCTGGCGACTCGTTACAACAAGTTGTTGCTCAATCAAAAAGTTCTAACCAATCTGTTAGCGGTTACTTCAAAAGTGAACTCTCCGAACGTAACAAATGGCTTAGTGGTAATCCGGAAGCAACACTCGCAGACTTACAATCACTTTATGGGCCAAACATTAACGCAAATAACCCAATCTCTCTGCTCGTTAAAAGTCTTCAAAGCCAAGTTAAATCACGCCAACAAGAGCTAGATGCTCGAGTCGCTGATTTAGCTTCCGCTCACACTACGATTACAACATTAGAAGACGAAATTAAGTCTCAAGCGGATAACAATACTTCTGAAGTTCAACTTGTCAAAAGTGAATGGAAAGATGTTCAAGATGAATCTGAAAATTTAAGCACGAAAGCAAATGCCTATTTCGATGGCAGAGAACAGCGACTAGAGGATGTTCGAGATGAAAACCTTGACCGCATCCAAATGCTCACACAAGATGTTGGCGATTTACGTGTAGAAAATGCCCGCTTAGAGTCCACCATCGCTGACCTTCGTGAAAAATTCGACACTGGCAGAATGAATACCGTTGACCCTGCTTTACTTGTTGATGGAACCGTTCTTGAGGTTGGAACAGGTAGCGAAGTATTTATTGATAGAGGTTCGGATGACCGAATCGTTCTCGGAATGCGGTTTGATATTTATGATTCTTCCTCACAACTTCGAGCAAACAGTGAAGGTGAATTCCCGCGTGGCAAAGCAAGCATCGAAATAGTTAAAGTTGGCAAGACGACTTCAACAGCGAAAATCATCCGCTCTTCGTCAAGCCAGCCGATTGTTCGAGATAATATTATTGTCAATCCAATATACGATCCATCCTACAAGTATTCATTCCTTGTACACGGTAATTACGACGCTGATGGCGACGGAAATGCTGACGCAAGCAATAAGTTTATCGTAGACCTCATTCAAAATTGGGGCGGTGTCATTGTTGAAGACGAAGGATCACTTCCAGGCGATTTAGATTTCCTTGTTCTTGGTATTGCACCAAAGAAACCAATTCATAGACCTGGGAAAAATGCAACCATCGCAATGTACGATGACTATGCTCGCCAACAACGTGCATACAAAGAGTACAACGAATTACTTGAGCAAGCACAAGCAGCAAAAATACCTGTGCTTACTTCAAATCGTTTATACATCCTGACTGGTCAACGAAGGTAACCTCTTCTAGACTTGTCGCTAAAACATGGCGCAAAAAAAATCTAAACTTGTGCAGTGGTCAGAGTACCTCCCTCTGCGAGCATTGGCTGGGCTTGTAAGTTGTTGTCCGATGGAACTCAATATGTACACCGCAAAATACATGGGCGATGTGTTTTATACAATGAGTGCCGCAAGACGCGAACGCGCACTTGGAAATATTCGAAGCAGTTTTCCTGACCTAACTGAAGATGCATGCAATACACTAGCGAAGAAATCGATGGAACATATGTTTCAACTTTTTATTGCTGAAGGCGTAAAAATGCCTTCGCTCATCTCTCCAGAAACACACCATAAATATATTCAATTCAATGGGCTTGAAAAAGTAGCTGATAGGTTAATACAAAACAAACCGATACTTTTTATAACAGGACATTGCGGCAACTGGGAATTACTCGGCTACGCTTTATCTGTTTTAGGATACCCAATCGCGGGGGTTGCTCGACCATTAGACAACCCGCTTATAAACGATTGGGTTCTTGGAGTCCGTGAAAAATATGGTTTACAAATTGTAACTAAATGGGGTGGCGTTCCAATCCTTCAAGATTTACTTGACCAAAACACAAGCATTGGATTTATCGCAGATCAAAATGCCGGTGGACGCGGAATATTCGTTCCGTTTTTTGGTCGGCTTGCTTCCACGTACAAATCAATCGGACTTCTTGCGATGCGGCACAATATTCCCATTGTTGCTGTGCATGCGAAGCGACTATCTAGCAACTTTCAATACGAGGTAAGCGTCACCGATTACATCGAACCAAGTGACTGGCAAGACCAACCTGATCCTCTGTATTATATTTCTGCTCGATACAACCGAGCGATTGAACAGATGATTCGCAATGCTCCGGAACAATATCTTTGGCTCCATCGAAGATGGAAAAGTCGCCCTAAATTTGAACTTGAAGGCAAGCCAATGCCCAAAAAATTGATTCGACAACTTGAATCTTTGCCTTGGATGACAGAAAACGAACTCGCAAGACTCTCGAGTGTTACTATTTGAATAATCATGTTAAGACTAGAAAACCACAAGATATTAATTGTCGATGACGACCCGGATATTTTAGAGTCGTTCGACCTCGCCATGCGCGCAGAGGGCGCAACAACCATAACCTCGGAAGATGGTACTGAGGCCGTTTCTGCCGCGCTTAAGCACAACCCTGATGCCGTCATCCTTGACATGATGTTACCGAAGCGATCGGGTTTTCTTGTGCTTGAAGAACTGCTAAGTATGGAAACGCCTCCAATTGTTGTCATGGTGACAGCCAACGAAGGGAAACGCCACATGGCGTATGCAAAAACTCTAGGCGTTGCAGCGTATTTAATTAAACCAGTCGGTCTCGATAGACTAATTGATACAGTATCCTGCTTACTTCAGGAAGACAAGAAAAACAATGAGTAAGCAATTTGTAATTCAATCACGAACCGAAGACCAAGGTGGCCAACGCGCGCCATTGGGAACACGAGAAGAAATTATCAACGAGCTTGCAAAATTTAACACAATGGCAGAAGTCGATGGTGGCAGTATGCTTTGGGGACCCGGCATTCGCATTGAATTGCCTCCAGACGAAGACCCAATAAAACAAATGCTACTTTACATTGTTGAAGAGGAAATCGCTTGGTTGCCACTCGTCAGGCTTGCAAAACAATTTGACTGGTCTGTAATGGATATAGAGACTGGTCGAGAGCTACAACCGTAATTCAAAATCTTTTTATTGATTTGAGGGAAAGTAATACTTCATCCATAGGTGCGTCGAAACGCGATGGCCCATGGTTAAAGCAAACAGAGTTAACGCCTTGAGCGGCAATTGCAGTCATATACATTGAAGCCGCATTTGTAGGCAAGCCAACAACACGAACATTTTCGCAATCTTCGATGATTGATTTCGCAACTTTTAATGCTTCTTCGGAACTAGTAAACACCATTGCGGTTGGTTCTTCATTTTCAAACATTATCCATGGAACGGGGCAGGACCGTTGTCCGCACTGCACAAAATAAAGTGCAGGCATCGCATTTATGTAACTCCAAACTTGTTCGCGAGCTTGGGTTGTTCCAGTGTTTGAACTGTGATGAACAGTCTGGTTAAATGTTCGTTTGTAAATTCTTACCATTATTAGCACTCCAGCTACGATGTTTCGACCGTCTTCCAAGACGAACGCCCCCTGCGTTTCCCCTTATCACCAAACTACTTATGGAGAGAGGACTAGGGGATTGAGATCAGAGAGAAATCCAAATCAGCCCAGTGCTCATTCCAAAAGTCGAATGGCAACGTATATACAACACATACGTGTTAGATTCCCTTTCGGTTCTCGGACCTTTTTTTTATGCAACTTTAAATAGGGTTACGACGACATCAAAATGCCATAATTACTTGTGTTATTGACGCTGAAGGGTTGGAATGCAAGAAAGAAGTTTTTTTGTATATGTGTGCTTCGGATTCTGCAAAACGTCTTCAACAGCACCGTGCTCCACGTGGACCCCTTGCTTCATTACACAAACATCATCTGCGATCGAAGCAACAAGACGAAGGTTGTGCGAAATAAAAAGCATGCCCATTCCACGGCTATTTTTAAGTTCAAAGAGTAGCCCCATAATTTGTCTTGCTGTTGTTGCGTCTAATGCGGTTGTTGGTTCATCTGCAATTAAAATTGTTGGTTTGCAAACAAGTGCCATCGCAATCATAACTCGTTGCCGCATCCCTCCAGAAAATTCGTGTGGATAAGCGCTAAATCTATCTCGAGCAAGACCAACTTCTTCCATTGCATCAAGTGTGCGATTGCGAACTGTTTTTCTCGCAACTTTATGTTGATGCAATTTAATTGCTTCTTCTATCTGTTCTCCGACTGTAAATACCGGGTTCAGCGATGTCATCGGCTCCTGAAAAATCATAGCGATGTTATTACCCCTAATCGATTGAAATACATTTCTAGATGCATTTACAAGTTGTGTTTCTTGAAATAAAATTTCGCCAGTAATTTTTGCTGTTGCTGGAAGAAGTCCCATGATTGCTAATGCAGTAATACTCTTTCCAGAACCAGACTCCCCTACGATCGCTAATGTTTTTCCTTTATTCAAAGAAAAAGAAATCTCATTCACGACACTGACATCGTCAAACGAAATGTTTAATGCATTTACAATAAGTTCAGGTTGTGCCATCGTTACCGTACCGATCTTGGATCTACCCGTTTACGTAAAGTTTGTCCGAACCAATTCATTGCAACGAGCGTTGATGCAATACATAAACTTGGCCACAATAGCAACCACCAACGAGAATGTACGGGGTTTAACTGCCCAAGTCCATCTGCAGCTAAGTTGCCCCAGCTTGGAAGTGGTTCTCTAATTCCTATGCCTAAAAAACTCAGAAATGCTTCGGATAGAATTGCAGTTGGTACAGTTAAGGTTGCATAAACCACAATTGTTCCAAGCAACGCAGGTAACAGGTGGTGCGTAAATGTTCGCATTGGACCGACACCAACAACTCTGCATGCTTCAAACGCTGGCCTTGCTATAAGACTTCGTACTTGACCGCGAATTACTCGAGACACAGTGAGCCAACTCACAATTCCAATTGCAAAAAGAAGCGCAACAACATTTACCATTTCTTGTAACGATGTTGACATTGAATCTGAACGACTTACAAAACTATTTGCCGCAACAGTAATTAACACTACTAACATTATCGATGGTAATCCGTAAAGAATATCCACCATCCGCATCATCACTGTATCAATTCTTCCACCTCGTATACCTGCAATTGTCCCCCATGCGGTCCCAACAAATACAGCAATACAGGCTGCAAACAATCCGACGCAAATACTAATTGCTCCTCCGACAATACATCTTGCAAATAAATCTCTGCCAAGTTGGTCTGTCCCAAAAAATGCAAATGGCTTTTCCTCTTGAGTATCCGTTTGCGGCCACCATGTTGGTGGAATGAGTGCAGCAGATACATTTGTTCGCTCGAAGGTTCTTCCACCCCCGTTATCAGAAATTGCCCAAAAGAAAATCGCTACAAAAAAAATAAGCGTCAAGCAAAGTATAGAAATTAAGATTGTTTTATTTGCAGTACTGCTAACTTGCATGTACGCATGGTAAGAAGTATCACTCTTCTTGAGGAGATTCTACTTTTTTAGTTTTAGAAATACTTCGTAAGAGTTGGTTGAACCGAGTTTCAACAATTTCATCGAATTCCAAAGTAGTGTCTTTAAGTTTTTTGCGAAGAGCTTCGATATGTTTTTCCAAACGACCAATATGTAGCGTTTGCGCACGCAAGGAGATTGCTGTTCTAATACGAACAAGGCCTTTCAATATCCCTACTTTTGCTTGTGATTCTGATGAATCTATGTCTTGACCTCGCAACTCTTCTGTTGCTCTAAAAATTTCAGCGTCTGTTTTCAGTTCGGTGACTTTCACTTCAAATAATTCGGGGTCATCTTCACGCAAACGAATCAAATGCCCAAACCGTCTTCCTTGCTTCATCATAATGGTTCGAAAGGCCTCAGGGTCAGTTTCACATATGACAGAAAGTTGTGAAGCTAATTCTGGATCAATTTCATTTGCAACAGCCATTACATGCTCAATCATGTTGGCGGGCAATTCTCGTTCTCTGCCAAACCCAGAGCCTGCTTTTAGAGAACTTGCTTCAGTTGAAAATTTAGTTGGTCGTTTTTTATCTGGACCATGTGAGCGTTCGAAACCTAATTCTTCGCCAGGCTGAATACAAGTCATCAACAGAGGGCCAAAGCAGGTGGAACTACAACAAGCGCTCTCATTAAATGGAGCCATGCCAAAAGCAAACATTGAAGTGAACAAGGCGCCTACTATTGCTGTGTATTTCATTTTGTATTTCCGTACATTCACAAGAGTATTATTCGGTAAGTAAACCATAGTGCCATAGTTCTACATCGTTACGAAGGCTATTCAAACTTTCTGCAACTTCTGCGTACGCTAACTCGCGTGTGCCAGAAAGATAATCAAATTCTTCTAATTGCAAATCTTCAAAAAGTAGACCTTCTTCTTCAACAGTTAGAACGTCAGCGGCTGCAACGACATGCCCAGTTGAACGGACTTGAGGTGCATGGTTACCAAAGCGAACAGCAATGAGAACTGCGAATAGAACGCATGCGGCCATTGCGACTTGTCGCCAAACAACCGTTTGCCCAATACGACCGACTATAACTTCTGGTTCTTCAAGAGAAGAAACAGAGGCAACAAAAATTCTAGAAGCTAGACCTTCGGGTGTCTCAATTGAAAGAGCGTTGTCAAGTTGGCCTTCAAGCAAAGCATTTACAGAAGCGCTAGCGATTCTATCTGCAAGGCCATCGGGGATTGGTACGTGCATAGCGTTGCCAAGAAGTAAATCGATAGCTCGTTCTTCTTGGTTCAGATTCTGCTCAAATTTGTTGTTTTCATATTCCATATCGGATCCTTAGATTAACGCCCCATCTCGCCATCGATTGCCGTTTTATTACTGTTGTTTTGAAGATAACCGTCACAATCCATAAGGCTTCTCAATTTTCCCAAAGCGCGGTGTTGACGAGCCAAAACCGTGCCTAATGGTTCACCAAGGACGTCTGCTATCTGTTTGTAGCTCATTCCAGCCGAATGTCGCATGTGAATTATGTCCTGATCAGAGCTCGAGAGTTGGCGAACCGCTGTTCTAAGCCTCTGAACCGCTTTAGCCATTTCCTCGTCAGTATGTTCGTCTATGACGCCAGGAGCGAGCACACCAATCATTTCATTCTCCATTGGCACTGCGTGACGCTTCCGACGGCGCATCTCATCGCGCATTCTGTTCATGGCGATTCTAAAAATCCAAGCTTCGAATTTTCCAGTTTCTGTGTACGTTGCCAATTTTTGAGCAATTGTGCAAAAAGTTGATTGCGTGATTTCTTCAGCAAGATCTTCATTACCGCATTTCGAGCGAATCAACGCAAAAACACGGTGTGAATAAGCGTTAACAAGAAAACCCCAAGCAACTTCATCACCACTTGCTGCGGCGAGGATGTTCTCATGTAATTCTTGTTTTTCTTTGCTATTGGTCATATCACATTGGTGAATAAACACCTTGAAGTAGTGTAACGAAATAAAACCCATCAGATTGCGGGACTTTGGATTGTACGTAGTTGCGAAGTGTCCCTACAATTCACCCGTTACCCATGGAATTAATCACATTGGCACAAGAGTGGTTCGCAGTTACCCTTCTCATAGGCATAGCCATGCTCATTTGGGGGGGGAATCTCCTCGTCGAGGGTAGCGTAGCCATTGCGACTAAACTGGGAATTAGCAAATTAGTCATTGGGCTTACAATTGTTGCTTTCAGTACGAGTTCTCCAGAACTAGCACTAAACCTCGTTGCATCAATTAATGGACATAGTGATTTATGTTTAGGGAACATCTTCGGGTCGAACATTGCGAATATTGGTCTTGTTTTGGGCATTGGTGCTTTAATTTGCAAACTACCCGTAACCGGTCGAGTGGTGAAATTTGAGTTTCCATGGTTAATTGCAGCCACGTTCCTTGTAGGTGTAGTAACTTGGTTTGATAGTTTAAATGCCCTGTGGGCAATTGGGTTTTTGCTTTTATTCAGTTTCTTAATGTGGTCGTGGTTCAGAATTGGGAAAGAGGAAACTTCGAAAATTGGAACGCAAAGCAAAGAAGCAACACCAACTGTTCGTGTTTCTATGTTGGGTGCGTGGGCGATGTTATTGTTCGGGTTACTTATGCTTGGTCTTGGCGGAAAGGCGACTGAAATTGGCGCGGTTACAGGCGCGCTAGAACTTGGCATGAGCGAGCTTCTAGTTGGAAGCACCGTTGTTGCCATCGCTACAAGTTTGCCAGAGGTTGTCACAACCATTATCGCTGCAAAAAAGAATCACCCTGACCTAGCTGTAGGTAATGTTATTGGCTCCAACATTTTTAATATTTTGCTTGTACTACCAATCACTATTTTGGTTAGCCCAATATCTGCGTCAAAAGATATTGGAATTTACATCATAATTATGTTTGCCATGACGGTCATTGCTTACATACTGACGCGTATTAATCGTATCAAATTAAAAGATGGTGGTATAATTGACCCAAAAGAAGGCGGAATACTTGTCAGTTTATACATTGCATTCCTTGTTGGAATTTCAATTTGGGCGTTAAGTTAAAAAGCGATGTACTTAAATTGCAAGGTCATCAAAATTATCATTTGAAAACGGGTCATCGCCACTTGGAATTACGGCTGCCATACCAGAACCACTTGGTGGTGTAATATCTGTCCAATCATGGAAACGTGTGCAAGTATTGTCCCAAGTTAATTTGACAGATCCTGTTGGCCCGTTTCTTTGTTTAGCAATTATCAACTCTGCCAAATTTTCTTTTTCTGGGTTTGCTTCTAACCAAGATGGATCACTAATGTGGTAATACGCTTCACGATGCAACATAGCGACAACGTCTGCATCTTGTTCAATCGAGCCAGACTCTCTCAAGTCACTCATGCGAGGACGGTGTCCTTCGCGTTGTTCTGCGGCACGGTTCAATTGACTCAGACAAACAACCGGCACACTTAACTCGCGCGCAAGTGCCTTCACGCCACGGCTAATTTCACTTACCTCTTGTTGTCTTGACTCGGCACGCTTTCCACTTGTCATCAATTGTAAGTAATCAATAATGATGACACCGACGTCGTGCTGTTGTTTTAAGCGTCGTGCCTTCGCGCGTAATTGCGTGATAGATAAACTTGGAGTGTCATCTATATACAAGGGTCGTTTCATTAAGTCGTCTGCTGCTTGAATGATTGCTGCCATATCTCTATCACTCAGCATATTACGGCGAATGTTGTGGCCCGAAACTGAGGCGCGCGAGCTTAGAAGTCGTTGGACAAGCTGTTCTCTACTCATTTCAAGACTGAACAGTGCAACAGGCACATCGCGCATAACCATGTTCTCTGCAATGTTCAATGCAAGCGCAGTTTTACCCATTGATGGGCGAGCTGCAATGATAACCATTTCTCCACTTTGTAGACCGCTTGTTCGTTCATCTAGACTTGAGTATCCAGTCGAAACACCTGTGATTACTCTGCCATCGTTTTCTTCGAGTTGCCTAATTGCATCGTTCAACAAATCATCGAGTTGTTCAGCATGTCGATGTTCGGACTGTTGAGCAATGCTAAAAATTCGGCGTTCAGCGTCGTTTACAATTTCAACGGGTTCTTCAGGATTTGTATACGCATCGTGCAGTATTTCACCAGCAGCAGCAATTAACTGGCGAACTGTTGATTTATCCCGCACTAAACGTGCGTAGTGCGAGGCGCTCGCGGCACTCGGTACGGCGTGGGCGACCTTAATCAAATATTCAACGCCACCAACGGCTTCTAAAACATCTCTATCTTTTGCAACTTGTTGCAGTTGAACAAGATCGACTGTCTCGAACTTGTCGTACAACTCCGCCATTAACGAGTAAATTGTGCCATTTGCCTTCTTAAAAAAGTCATCACTTCCACGAAGAATCAGTTGAACATCATTCAATACCGATGGCTCAATAACAATTGCACCGAGCAAACTTTCTTCTGCTTCAAGTGCGTGTGGTGGCATAGCATCCATCAAACGAGTAATTGATTGAGGTTTAGCACCTTGCATTCCGTGAGTTGATTGTGTTGTTTCGTTGCCCATCCTTGAGCAGTACCTTACTATTATTTTTTACGGCGTGAGAATTAACGACAAGTCATCCACCATGTATTACCAATTTAGACAGTGACTGGCTCTTTAGCTTTAGTTACAACTGTTGAGGTTTCAACTACAGGCATTTCCGTGGTTTTTGAAGCACCCTGGTTACCAACCGCGGACTGCTCAACTTTGAATTTCATTACTTTGCCCGGTTTGAATTTAACGACGCGTTTCGCTGGCACTTGAACAGGCTCAAGCGTTTTTGGGTTTTGTGCTTTTCTAGATGCTCGCATCGTACTTTCAAAAACACCAAAGTTACGAAGTTCAATCCTATTCCCTTTTCCAAGTTCTATTACAATCGAGTCTAATACAAGATTCATTATCTTACCAACGTCTGCTTTTTTATATTTTGTGTTCGCCGAAATTAAATCTATAAGCACTTTCTTGGTAATTGTTTTCATCATCCAAACTTTCTGTTCTTGCGAACGTGTCTTGGAGTTTGACTACTAATGCTGGTTTCTCCCTCCAGCAAATGTCATTCTCTTCTCTCATATTCTAACAGGCCGAATTTTCTCAAGAAACGACCCTCCCTAATGTAAACTCAAAGTGGCACAATAGTTTGTACCTGCGCAAAACTAATTGGCGCATCAATCAGTATGGTAAGTTTGAGGGCAATCGTCAAGAACCTTTTCCGTACTCTATAAATAAATCCTGTTGAAATCGATCAGAGCTAGGTCCCAACCCGTTGCCTGCATACTTCCAAACATTCAATGTGCACAAACTTAGATGCCCTTTTTTAGATTGATAATGGCTATTTTTTATATAATTAAGGTAATTTTCTTGGTTTTTTGTGTTTTGATAGTATCATTCCCGCCCAACCATTTGGGATGATGAATGGAGGAATACCCATGAACATAATTATTTGTGGCGCCAGCAAAACTGGCACCCACGCAGCAGAAATCCTAGCCGCCGATGGCGCAAATGTAACCGTGATTGACGAAAGTCAGTCAGCGCTAGACGTGCTTGCAGACTCTCTCGATGTTGCAACACTTTTAGGTGAACCAGGAACTGCGAAGGATTTAGTAACCGCTGGCATCGAAGATGCTGATGTCGTTATCGCTGCAACCGGAGTGGATGAAGTGAATTTATTATGTGCGTCGACCGCAGCGTATTTAGGTGCTGACCGTACGTTTGCAATGGTTACGCACAGCACGTATCTCAACAGAGATATCCTTGATTATTCAAAAATATTTTCAATCGACAGTTTAATCTGCCCTGCTTTTTCCACGGCAAGGGCGATTGCTTCCCACCTTCGAAATCCTGCTGCTATGAAAGTTGAACGACTTGTTGGGCACACAATCGAGGTACAACAATTTGAAGTTACAAAAGGAGCTCCTGGAATTGGGAGACACCTTTCAGATGTCAAATTGCCCGGCGGTGCTCGGCTTGCTGCAATCACACGAGAAGGAATGACGTATTTGCCAAGTGGCATAAGCACTGTGGACGTTGGGGACGAAATACTTCTCGTTGCAAACACCGATGTGTTTCACGACGCGCGCCTAGTATTCAGGACAAAAGATTCTGGCCGAAGAAGCGTTGTCATCATGGGTGGTTCCCCTGTCGCAGTTTGGCTTTGCCGAGCATTAGAAAACCGTGGCTTTTCGATTCGTTTATTTGAAACTGATGATGAACGAGCGAACGAGCTTGCTGAAAAATTACCATGGGTTACTGTGATTCAAGCTGACCCAACTGATCCAAATGTCTTTACTGATGAACACATAGAAAACGCAGATGCATTTGTCGCTCTAACGAATGACGAACATAATATTCTTAGTTGTGCTTGGGCGGCAGGTCTTGGGGTTAAAGAAACCTACCCTGTGGTTTCTCGTAAAGATTATGCCCCATTTGTTAAAGCAATGGGTCTTACACACACTTTTAGCCCCAGTGAATTGGCAGTAGAAGAGATTCAAAAGCGCCTTCGTCGAAAACCATTGTCGAAAATTGCCTCGCTAAAAGGCGACGAAATGGCCATCTATCGTGTCCGAGTAGGTAAGAATGCCCCTGTTATTGGAAAGCCACTTTCAGAACTAGAACTAATGCCAAATTGTATGGTTATCGTTTTAGAACACGATGAGCACACCGGCGCTGTGCCAAGCGCACAGGAAATTTTACAGGAGCGCGATGTTGTCTTCGTTGTTGTCCGAGAAGAATTTTTGGATGAACTTCGAACTCTCTTCGCTGTGAAATAGCAGATGAATTACCGATTGATAGTTCGACAACTTGGATTGCTTGTATTAGTTCTCAGCGCGGTATTACTTTGCATTTGGGCATGGTCGGGTTTTGCAATTAGTTTTGTAGATAAATCTGTTTTTTCATTACTTTGGTCAACTGCAATTTGTGTTTTCCTTGGATTAGTTTTATTTATCTTTGGTAGCAAGAGCAAGAACCAACAGGGAACTGGATCTATGGGCAGGCGGGAGGCGTTGCTTCTCGTCTCGACTAGCTGGCTTGTTGGCGCAGTTGTATCCGCCCTTCCGTTTCTTATTTGGGCCAGATCATCAAGCGACGAAAACCATCCATTTAGATCCATCGTGAATTGCTTCTTTGAAGCAATGAGTGGATTAACAACTACAGGCGCAACCATACTGACTGACATTTCTACTCTTCCTGCTCCACTTTTATTCTGGAGAGCAATGATTCAATGGCTTGGCGGTTTAGGCATTGTTGTGTTGTTTGTTGCCGTTCTTCCAAGTCTTGGTGCTGGGGGTAAGAAACTTTTCAAAATTGAAGCCCCTGGCCCAGAACCAAAGGGCGTCAGGCCACACATTCGAGAAACAGCGCGGTTTCTATGGTTGATCTATGTGTCCTTAACCCTTATTCAAATCATCGCATACAAGTTTGCTGGTTTGCCATGGTTCGATGCCAGTTGTCATGCACTCAGTACCCTGGCAACAGGAGGATTTAGTACACAGAATGGAAACATCGGCGGATATGACTCAAGACTTGTAAGCATAATCACAATCGTATTCATGGTCATTGCTAGCATGAACTTTGGTCTAATCTATGCCGCGACACGCGGTCGCCTTCGCATAATCTGGGAGGATTCAGAGTTCCGATGCTACCTATTTCTCCTTGCAATCGGCTCAGTAGTGATCGTCTGCTCACTGCTAAGCGCTGACAGCGGCATAACAACAACGACTGGAACAATACAACCCGCAACAATCCCAAACGTGCTAACTCAAGGCGTATTTACCGCGGTCTCAATCCAAACTAACACTGGATTTACTACCGCAAATTACAACACGTGGCCCTTTGTCGCCAAAGCTGTCATCGTGATGATGATGCTCATTGGGGGATGTGCTGGCTCCACTGCTGGTGGGATCAAAATTATTCGGGTCTGGCTCGCATTTCGCATCATGCTCAGTGAGCTTGAACGAGCCTTCCGTCCAAATGTTGTGCGACCACTGAAGGTTGGAAAAAGTAACATCGATCCCGAGCTAAAGCTTGCAACAATTGCATATGTTCTGGGTGTGCTTGTTCTGTTCTCGATCGGAGCAGGAACGCTGATGGTGCTTGAATCTGGAAATCCGAAATGTAATATTGCGACAGCAGCGACCGCTTCGATTGCAACAATCTGCACGGTTGGCCCAGGGTTTGCGAACGTTGGTGCCATCGAAAATTATGGTTGGTTTAGTGATGCATCTAAACTTTTCCTTTGCTTATTAATGGCGATTGGACGACTTGAAGTATTTGCAGTGCTCGTCTTGATAACACCCCGCTTTTGGCGGAGTACATGAATAATAAATTCTTTTCGTCGTTAACAATCTACATAGGTGGCATATTGCTGATTATTGGATGTATGTACGATTTCATCTTCGTGCTTTTTGCCTCTGTGAGTATTTTGATTTTTTGCGCACTGCAATTTCCATTTCGACTCGAGGAGGGTTGGGAATGCAGTTGCGGATATGACCTTTCATTTATGAATACAAACTCAGATAAATGTCCGGAATGCGGCCAACTCGTTGTATTCGAATGGACTCAAAACCCAAATGATTTTTCTAGAAAGACTACAAAACGATTACATTTAACCGTGTGTATGTTCGCCCTCGCTGTTATTTTGTTTTTGGTGTACATCACAAGCGTTGTACTTGAAGCGTATGCGCTTATTTAAATTACATGGGTTTATCTTCGATCGTTTTATCATAAACCGTTAACAACTGTTCTTTATCAAAAATCATTTCTTCGCGAGTCAGGCCAACAATTTCATAACGTGGGGTTAACTCGATTGCATCGCATGGACACGCATCTTCGCACATCCCGCAAAAAATACACTTCAACTCATCAATGGTAAATGTAACTGGAAATTTCTCTCGGTCATCCCACGGTGCTTCGCCAGCAACAATCTCGATACAGTTCGCTGGGCAAGCTGTTGAACACATAAAGCATGCAACGCATTTCACTCGGCCTTCAATATCACGATTCAATCGGTGTACGCCGCGGAATGTAGATCTTTCTTGCCCGCCTTCTAAAACATCGCGATCATCCCGTTTTTGTTCTGGATATTGAACAACCCATATATTCTTTTTATTTGAACCACCGCGACCCATATTGCCTAGGCAATGACGTAATGTAGTTCCAAGCCCTCGTAACACTGCAGGCACGAAGAAATAGTCGGAACTGCTAAGTGGTTTGGGGGTTACGTCAATGATGTAATCTTTGCCTTGAGCCATAGCCAGATAATTATACATAAGGGTCTGCCCTCATGGGGTCTGACACCAATCTGTAACACTTGGGACTGTCCCCATTTTGGACTGTCCCGTACAATGTGTCGATGGCAAACGAAACACAATCTCGTCGTCTTTGGCGACTTTCAGCAATGGGTTTTACCTTTGTATCGATGATTATTGCTGGAGGACTGATTGGCTGGTTACTTTCTTGGATTTTTGGGCAAAGTGAAAATGAAAAACTATTTATCGTTTCTGGGGCAGTCTTTGGAATCGTTTACGGAATGGTTGAATTTATACGAAATGCGCTCAAAGCAGTTCGCAAGGATGAACAGCAGTGATAAAACCGGAAATATCCCTCTCCTTTCGCCGATTAGCCAGAGCCCAATGCGGGGCATCAATAGTAGCCGCTACCCTTTGGTGGATTGGGGCAACAGTTGGTGGGTTTGGGATGAAAATCGCTGTCATAGGTGCTGCTGAATCGGGCGTCCTTTGTATTGTTTCTTTAGCCATGCTCGTGCTGTTTTTACCAAGTAAAAAACGCCCAATTGCGACAGTTGCAACCCTCTGGTCAGCATCGTCGTTTATACGGTTTCTAGTTGCACTTATTGCCTCGACTTTGCTATACTACGTGGCTCAATTTGGGCTTCGCCCATTGATGTTTTCGTTTCTTTTAACAGCTGTATTCCTGCTCATAGCAGAGACAAAAGTTCTCGCAAATTCGCTTGCAGAATACAGTAAATCAACTAACGTTTAAGAGTTTATATGTTTCCTTTACTAGCAAGTAACAACCCAATTCACCATATCCTCGATAAGCCTATTTCGGGTACAGAGCACCTCACGTTCTTAGGAAAACCAGCATTTACAATGCACATGGCTTCGCTCTTACTAGCGGCAGTTGTTGCATTTATCGTGTTGAGAATTGCCGCAAAACAAATATCCATCGGCAAAGCATCACTTGGTACAGATCGTTACCTCACAAAAGGTCGACTTTCACAGATAATCGAAGTAATCACTTTGTATATGCGAGATACTGTTATCAAGCCAGTTCTTGGTGATAACACACAAAAATTCCTCCCTTACTTACTAACTCTGTTTTTCTTTATTCTCGCATGCAACGTTTTAGGAATGGTTCCATTCGCAGATGTCCAGTACGTAGTGGGAAATAAAGCGTTTGGATTAAGTAGTGAATTTGACTGGGCGGTCTTTGGTGGAACAGCAACGAGTAACCTTGCTGTCACTGCAGGGCTCGCAATCGTTTCATTCTTTGTAATTCAAGTTCACGCATTTAAATCACTTGGTATTGGCGGTTGGGCGCAGCATTTAACTGGTGGAGCACCACTGTACTTATTGCCAATCATGCTCCCAATTGAGTTGATGGGCATTTTCATTAAGCCTGCTGCTCTTGCTATTCGTTTATTCGCAAACATGGTCGCTGGCCACACAATGCTAGCTGTACTTACGATGTTCGGTATGATTGCTTTCCAATCAACTGAAAGTTGGTTGATGACCGGCTCGATCGAAGCAGTTTCAATTGTTGCAGCCGTTTGTATTAGTTTCCTCGAATTATTCGTCGCTTTCCTTCAAGCGTTTATCTTCATGTTCTTAACCACGGTATTTATTGGACAAATGTCCCATCATGGTGAACACGAAGAGCACGCTGAAACAGTGACGAGTTAGATATAGAATTTTGGTTCACGTGGGATGGACCTTGAATGTTTTTTTACTGAAGTGCTCCCACGGCACTTGCAAAATAGTCACTTTTTGACGAACTGGATAAACTTATGAAAAAGCTTGTTGCTTTCACTTCTCTGGCCACGCTCGGCCTCATGATTGTTGTTGACCCTGCCGCTGCTCAAGATGCTGCACACGGTGCTGCTGAAGGTGCAGATGCTGCAACTCTAGCGCATGATCGTGCTGTTGAACTTGCGGTTGCTACTGGCAAAGGTGTCAAGGGTATTGGTGGCGGTATTGCTGCTGGTGTTGGTGCACTTGGTGCTGGCGTTGGCATTGGCCAAATTGGTAGTGGTGCTGTTCAAGCAATCGCACGACAACCAGAAATGGCTGGCTCAATCGGTACCAACATGATTATTACTGCTGCACTTGTTGAAGGCGTTGCCCTCTTCGCAGTTGTTGTTGGTCTGCTCGCAATCCTCTAAGTTTGGTTTTATGTCCAACGAGCTTATGCAAATAAGCTCGTTGGATTTTCCAAGCTTTCCCTCACGGAAGGAAAATCCCATGATGATCCCTTTCATCGCCTCAGATGCTGGTGGCTCGCCTACCGATGTGCAGTTACTCACACTAGGAACAACTATTGTTGTTTTCATTATCTTTTTCGTGCTTGCTGCGAAATTTGTGTGGCCGCAGATTCTCAAAGGTCTCGACGAACGCGATCAAAAATTGCGCGATGACCTAGATTCCGCAGAAGAAGCTCGCACCCAAGCGAAGGCTGCTCTTGTTGAATACGAAGAAGAACTTGCAAAAGCTCGAACTGAAGCAGGTGAACTAATTTCAAAAGCAAGGCAAGACGCTAAAGCTGCTGCTGAAGAATTACGTTCTAACAATATTCGCGAGCTCGCAGAAATGAAAAATGCAGCTACAGCTGACATCAACGCTGCTAAAAAAGCTGCCATTGGCGAATTGCACAATGAGGCAAGCACGCTTGCTGTTGCAATCGCTAGCCGCATTCTTGACCGCGAAATCTCTTCTGAAGACCAACAAACACTGCTCTCTGAATCACTTGCTGAGTTAGGACAAGCAAGGTGAATTTTCAAGCAGATGCACTAGCGACCGTCTACGCCAAAAGCTTGTTCGAACTTGCTTCAGACGCTGGCGGTAATGACAAAATTGTTGAAATCGCTGACGAACTAGAACAAATTTGCGAGCTTACTCGTGAAAATCAAGGAATTCGATTGTTCTTTTCTTCACCGATTATCGATGTTGTAAAACGTGGTGAAACTCTTTCATCAATATTTACGAACAGGGTTACAGATTTAACACTTCGTTTCCTTCTTGTTTTAAACAACAAAGGGCGACTCAATCATATTGAGTGCATTAATGTTGCATACGATTTACTCGTACAAGAAGCATTCGGTCGCATCGAGGTTGATATATTTACACCAACTGCTATCGATGCTGACTCCATCAACATCATTAAAGAAAAAGTACAAGCAATGCTTGGTAAAGAACCAATTTTGCACCCTTATGTAGACCCAGCGATGCTAGGTGGTCTAAAACTACGCATTGGAGATCAACTTATTGATGGTTCAGTGCAAACAAAACTTCGACGGCTCTCTGAAACCATTAAAAATAATGGTGGAACTGCCATCAGAGAACATTTTGAAACGTATCTAGAAGAAAATTAACTTACAAAGCCCTTTTCGAAGGCGAGGAATATCGTGAAGATAAAAACAGACGAAATCACATCAGTCATCAAGCAAGAAATTGAGCGGTTCAGCAGTGAACTTGAAATTTCTGAAGTGGGACAAGTTGTCGAGGTTGGTGACGGAATTGCACGAATTTATGGACTTTCTGGCTGCATGGCTGGGGAACTACTTGAATTCGAAACACCACGTGGCACAGTAATGGGCCAAGCGATGAACCTTGAAGAAGACACAGTTGGTGCCATCATTTACGGTGACTACCTTGCTGTTGAAGAAGGCAACACTGTCCGCACAACTAAAAGACTTCTTGAAGTTTCAACAGGTCCCGAACTACTCGGCAGAGTTGTTGACCCTCTTGGTAACCCACTTGATGGCGGACCTCCAATCAACGCATCCAGCTCTTCAAAGCTTGACATCGTTGCTCCGGGTATCGCTGCAAGACAACCAGTTATTGAGCCCATGCAAACTGGCATCAAAGCTGTTGACTCAATGATTCCAATTGGCCGTGGCCAACGAGAACTCATCATTGGTGACCGTAAAACTGGCAAGACTGCTGTCGCAATCGACGCAATCATTAACCAAAAACAATATTGGGGAACAGACGAAGCAGTTGTCTGCATCTATGTTGCTGTTGGTCAAAAAGACTCAACGGTTGCTGGTGTTATTGACACACTAAAGAAAAATGGCGCAATGGAATACACCATTGTAGTTGTTGCTGGTTCATCAACTGCTGCACCACTTCAATACATCGCACCATATGCCGGTTGCGCAATGGGCGAATATTTCATGTGGCAGGGCAAAGAAGGTAAAACACCAAAGCATGCCCTTTGCGTTTACGATGACCTTTCAAAACAAGCGACTGCGTATCGTCAATTGTCACTTCTTCTTCGTCGTCCTCCAGGACGCGAAGCGTTCCCAGGCGATGTTTTCTACTTACATAGCCGTCTACTTGAACGTGCTACGAAACTTTCTGATGCCAATGGTGGAGGTTCGCTTACAGCACTTCCAATCATTGAAACACAAGAAGGCGACGTTTCTGCTTACATCCCTACAAACGTAATTTCAATTACAGATGGCCAAATTTATCTGCAACCAGAATTGTTCGCCTCTGGCGTTCGCCCAGCGATTAACGTTGGTATTTCTGTTAGCCGTGTGGGTGGTAACGCTCAAATTAAAGCGATGAAAGAAGTCGCAGGTTCGCTCCGACTTGACCTTGCTGCCTTTCGTGAGCTTGAAGCATTTGCGCAACTAGGTACTGAACTTGATGCTGCTTCCCAGCAACAGTTGAATCGTGGTGCTCGCCTTGTCGAGTTACTCAAACAGGGTCAATACACACCATATAAGGCAATTGACCAAGCAATCTCAATTTTCGCAGCTTCAAAGGGATTCCTCGATGATGTAGATCTTGATAAAGTTAATACTTTTGAGTCTGGCCTCATCGAATATATGAACTCGACTGCAAAATCCACTAGGGATAAACTTACAGAAACTAAATCCTTTAAGGGTCTGGAAGATGATTTCAAGAAAGCAATCGGCGATTTTAAGTCCACATTCGCTGGCTAAGAACATCTTTTAAAATAATCCGTACAAACACCCTCGACATCATTGTCGGGGGTGTTTTTTTATCCATACCCTCTGTAAACTTACCCCAGAAGGTCTGACGCCAGAGGGTCGGACGCCAAGTTTGGAATGGCTTAAACACGGGTTAATAGCCGATTAGAGAGTGAATTATGAGTGATTTATCAACCCAGCATCGTCTAATTCCAGCTGCTCTTGAAGCCGTTGGCACCGCTTGTGCCGTCTCTAGAGCCGTCCAGGCAAATCTCGCACAATTATGCGAAGTAACCAAAGATGACCGTAGCCCAGTAACAGTCGCAGACTTTGCTGTTCAGGCGATTATTTCGCTAAGTCTTGCCGACCAATTGGACCCTTTAGATAGGCTCATTGTTGGTGAGGAAGATGCTGAGGTGTTAAGAACCGACAAGCAAGCATTAATTCGCAAAGCCGTCCTAGAAGCAGTTCAATCGTGGAGGCCGCAAGTAACAGAAACGGAAATGCTCGATGCAATCGATGCATGCAACCACGACGGCAGTGGCGACGGATTTTGGGCACTTGATCCAATTGACGGAACAAAGGGATTTCTTCGAGGACAACACTACGCTATCGCCCTTGGCAGAATAGAAAACGGCAAGGTCGTGGCAGGCGTAATGGGTTGCCCGAACCTTTCAATAGACCAATCCTTTCCCCTTGGTGAAGTAGACTCAGAGGGAGTTATGTACGCAGCATCCGAGGGCGCTGGTGCATGGGAATTTGCCGACTGTAATGCAACCTCTTCGCCGATGCGAATACTCGCACAAAAATATGACGCTTCACGACCTCTGCGATTTTGCGAGTCAGCAGAAAAGGGACACTCAAATCGGGGAGACAGCGGAAAAATAATTGATGCTATTGGCACTGAGGGGGAACCAGCTCGACTTGACAGTCAGTGTAAATATTCACTCGTTGCCCGCGGACAAGCAGATGGATATTTACGATTGCCAACAAGTAAAACGTATATTGAAAAAATATGGGATCACGCCGCAGGACTTTGCATTGCTACAGAAGCTGGAGCAATTGTAAGCGATGTTCGTGGGAACCCACTCGATTTCACACAGGGAACTCGATTAGAAAAAAACCGTGGTGTAATTTGCGCAATTGATGGACTCCATCAAAAAATTATCGCTGCGATTGATTCTCTATCGATAGCGAAAGAATAATCCAATGACCATCGATGCATGGATAACTTTATTTGCAATAGTCGTTGTCATCGGAGGGCTTACTCATAAAAAAAATTATGGTCCTGACCTCGTTATGTCTACAGGTCTTGTCTTCTTAATGATTTTTCGGGTAGTTTCGTTTGAAGAAGCAACTGCAGGTTTTGCAAGTCGTCCCCTTCTAATGATTGCGGGTCTATTTGTTGTCGCTGCGGCACTGCATGAAACGGGTGGTATTGAGCTCATCGGGAAAAAATTGCTCGGAAAGCCGGAATCACTTCCTGGTGCACAAGCGAGAATGATGGTGCCCGTTGCAGTGATGTCTGCATTCATGAATACAACACCAATCGTCGCGATGTACCTTCCGATGATCAAAAATTGGGCGACCCGCCTAAACATTCCACCATCAAAACTTTTTATGCCACTGAGTTTCGCAGGCATCCTTGGTGGGCAAGGAACAATGATTGGCACGGGTTCTAACCTCATAATTATGGGGTTGTTCATTGGCTGGTGGGACAAACCACATGCATGGGTGCAAGATTTAAACATAGGCCCTCCAAGCAACGTTGTCTCAATGTGGGGTTCTGCTTGGATTGGAATTCCAGTTGCAATAGCGGGAATTCTCTTTATTATCCTAACTGCAAAGTGGTTGCTACCAAACCGCGAAGCATTGCAATCAAAGAGAAGCGGCATACGAGATTATGAAATCAAAATGTCTATAGAGAAAGGTGCGTCAATCGTAGGAAAGACGATTGTAGGGGCAGATCTTCGTAACTTGCCGGGCGTATTTCTGAATGCAATTATTCGTGGCAAAACATATATGGAAGCGGTTGGACCAGATGTAGTACTTCAACAAGATGACCATTTAGTATTTGTTGGTGATGTATCCGCGATTGTGTACATTCGAAAAACAAGAGGGCTAATTCCAGCTACGGATGCGCTTGAACACATTCAAGGAAAAATATTTTCGCGAAAGATGATTGAAGCCGTCATTTCTGGCAACTCGCATCTTGCAGGTCAAACCATTAAAGATTCACAATTTCGAACCATGTACAACGCTGCAATTCTTGCTGTGCACAGAAATGGCCACCACATCGAACGGAAAATTGGTGACATTACATTGCAACCAGGCGATACTATACTTATCGAATCAAGCGATGACTTTTTGCTCCGATGGAGAAACAGTGCAGACTTTTATCTTGTGTCGGAAATAAAAAACTCGATGCCAAAATTGCACGACAAGGCTTTTAAATCTCTTGGCATACTTGCACTTCTTGTCTTCTTGTTAACAACTGGGTATGTCGACCGAGTTGCAGCAATTTGGGGTTGTGGTTTACTAATGATTGCAATGAGATGCATCAGCGGTCCACTTGCAAAGAAAGCCATTAACTTACAAGTTCTTATCGTCATTGGTGCTGCAATGGGAATTGGAAGTGCAGTTCAAACAAGCGGTCTTGCGAATACTGCCAGTTCCGCCCTGCTTAATTTTGCGAATGAAAGCAATATCGGCAATTACGGAACGCTTTTCCTGGTCTTTTTAATGACTAGTATTGCAGCCCAGTTGATGACGAACTACGGCGCTGCCGTCATTATGTTCCCCATTGTTATGGGTGCTGCGGAAGGCATTGGCGTATCACCGTATCCATTTGTTTTCACGATGATGGCTGCTGCAGGTTGTAACTTTTTAACACCAATTAGTTATCAAACGAATTTAATGGTGTACGGTCCTGGGGGTTATAAATTTATGGACTTCCCACGCCTAGGGCTTCCGCTTACCGTATTAGTTGCAATTCTTGCGACTTTCATCGCACCGCAAGTGTTCCCGTTTATTCCATAAACATGAAGTGGGTTTCAATTGCAATATCAATATTTACGCTCACAATTACAGGGCTGTGGTTGATTGGTAATTTAATCTCAGACAGATGGGGTTGGAGTCAATGGCTTGCGTGGATCCCAACACCGGTTGTGCTTGTATTTTTAATCACTACATTATTTTTTACATCCGTTTCAAAATGTAAAAAATTGTCTGCGTTTGTAACAGTCATTTTTGTAACTTCGCTACTTTGGTTTGGATTTAAAGAAAATAAATTATTTGCTGATACGACATCGCAACAAGGATTAAAAATAGTTGGATGGACAATGAGCCATCCGAAAGAAGCTGTATCAAAAGAGTCTGCTGATCTACTCATAAAACTGAACGGCGATATTACGTTGCTTACACATGGCTGGCATGTTCGCGGCGAAAATAGTATTAAAGAATGGATAGGTGAAAATAATAAACGAGTAATTAGTGGCCCGTTTACTCTTCTTACTAAATTAAAAGTGATTGAAGTTCGAACCTTAATCGCATCGGATGGTGTATACATATCCATGTTTACAATTGACACTACAGAACAATTGGAAAAACCCCTTGTCCTTTGGGCAATCGATTTGCCATCTTCTCTTTCCACGATTCGAATGAATACCGCAAGTAAGGTGCGGCGAATTCTTAGCTCAATCGAATACAAACAACCAGATGTTGTCCTTGGTGATTTTAATATGACGCGAAATAGTTACGCTATTAAAACAATGTTCCCAACGCTAATTGAAGCTAGTGAAATCGGTGGCAAAGGACTCATTGCTTCGTACCCCGCGAACTTCTCACTCTATCACATCGATCACATTCTGCTTAATAAGGCGATCAATTGCTCCTCTTATGAACTGATAAATCCAGATATCGGCAGACATCGCGTACAAATAGCCCTGATTGACTCCAAAAAATAATCAATTTTTATAAACGATTTACTTCGAATTACTTCGAGAAAATTGCGTATATTAAGTCGTCTAAATTTCGCATTCCGAGAAAGTCTTTCGGGACTTCAACTGAAAGTTGTGTTCGGATGATTACGTTGTCTATCCAAGATACAGAACCATCACCGCGAAGTTCGTTATACCCGATACCGTGACTAAAGTCAGATTTTGTTTGCATAGCATCAGTTACCAAAACAAGTTTATTGCCTTGAAGTAAGGATCTCATTCTGCCTGTTCGCCAATCTTTATGGCCAACGTATTGATAGTTTGCATAGAGCGGCTGACTGTTGGCTTTTGTATCCCATTTATCTTTACATTCTTCGTGTGTGTGCTCGCCCTTATGACTTGGGCAATAAAAAGAATCTGAAGAATCACAGTAATGCCATTTATAAAGATGACCAAGACCGTCCCAATCTGATTGTGCAAGAGGTTCAGGAACTGAACGATAACTTCCGGCAGCTAAGAATGAACTAAAACCACTTGACCCACTTCGAACGAGAGCGAGTTCGCCTGGATTTGGTTCAGCTAAATCTAAAACACTAGCAATTGGTAATCTGTTTCTATGGTCAGCGCTATACATAGTTAGTGCTTGGCCAAACTGTCGTTGATTCGCACCGCAAATAACTCGGCGTGCATTTTCACGAACAGAAGTAAGTGCTGGCATCAACAAGCCCATCAAAAGAGTAGTAATACTTATTACCACAATCAACTCCATCAAACTAAACGCACGACGATTGTTTGATGCCAATCGGTTTGTGTTTTGTTTAGATGTGTTCATTATTAGTGTCATTTATCGGTCCATACTTAATATACGAGACATCTATAGTCTAATCTAATACAACAAAAAAGCGATAATATTCTGAAAACTTCTGTAAAAAAACGCTACACTCTTTAAATGGTAGAATTGAATTCCTGATTTTGTTAGGATTTTGTTACCGTTTTGAGCTTTTCGAGGTCATGGAGAGTACTATTGCCTAACAATGAGCCAGATTATAGACTGATGCGTCGAGTTGCTCTCGGCGAAGAAGATGCCGTTGCAGAACTGTATGATCGCTATTGCGCGCTTGTTTTTAAATTATCTTTACAATTTTTATCAAATAATGCAGAAGCAGAAGATGCTGTACAAGAGGTATTTGTGCGCCTTTGGAAGACTGCGGACAGATTTGACCCCAGAAAAGCTAAATTGGTGACTTGGGTGATGCTTATTACCAGACGTCACTTAATTGACCGAATTAGGCGAAAAACGGTACGTCCTAAGCAACAAGAATTTACAGAACACCATGAGGTTTCTGCAACCGATACGCCCCTGCCATCGAATACTTTACTACATGAACGCAACGCATTGCTCTGGCAAGCATTACAGACACTTCCTGAAATGCAACGCACAGTCATCGAAAGGGCGTATTTTCATGGGTTCACTTTACGCGAAGTGAGCAAACAGTTAGACGCGCCGCTTGGAACGGTGAAATCGGCATTGAGCCGAGGATTACTCCGCCTGAGGGAGCATAGCAGTAAAGAAATATCTGCTCAACTTTAAAGAAGGACCACACAGGGTGGTCGATTGAATGAACTATGACGAACGAAACACACAACTATAAGCAACTCCTTGAACTCGCAGTTCTTGAAGCACATGGTTTGCTTGAACAAATCGAAGTCGATCTGTTCACTCGTTCTTTCCACGATGCACCAGCATCCATTCAAGAAGAAATTATCCGAATACAAGAAAAGTTCGCGCTAGATGATTCACTACTACCCGCTGAAAATCCTCCTGCAGAATTACGCAAAAAAGTTCTTCAATCTGTTGCTGAAACTGCAGACAAAGAAGCACAACGACTTGCGCCTCTTGCACTTATTGGTGCCCGAGCAAGTGCTGCACAGGCTCAACTTGGTCCATCGCGATCTGTAACTTTTTGGAGAACAGCAGCAGTCGTATTATTCGGCGTTGCAGTTGTACTCGCAGTTATTTCTCTTGATGCCCAAACAAAAGCAAATCGCAATGCACAAATTGCTCTAAATAGCGCAACTAATGCTGAACTAGCCGATATGGTTGGCCACAAATTCAGTGAATTTATTGGAAACCCATACTGCCAAGTTACTCGCCTCGAGCGAGAAGGTAGCAATTCAAATGGCTACCTTCGAATTGCGCTCAATGAACGGTTTGGAAATGGCTTTGTTCTAGGCATCGACCTTGAAAAAGGCGAAGAAATAATCATTCAAGGCACAACTCTAAGTGGTGAAATTATTGAGCTCGCTCGAATAACAGCAGACGGTCCAATCATTGGACAAGATTTCGATATTGACCAATCCCTTGTTAAGGGAATGACAATTGCTGCAGTCGATGCAAAAACCGGCAAGCGCTGGGTTTAACATCCAAATCAACAAATTAATATTCATCGCCGAAACATAGCAAAAAGAGATTGCCGTGCGACGCACACACAGTAGGTGAGCTCAAACCCAGTACCAGAAGGTGGGCTCGTGTGTCGACATTCCAAGACTTCCACTCCAGCAAAACTGTGAGGCATGACTATCGATGCAACTTTAACGATCCCTGAGGGTTCGATAGGATCGAGCACATACACACTGCGTGTACATCGCACGGCAACCTATCACTAAGTCAATCGTACAATACCATTTCCACCATGTACTGCAAGGACTTTTTTTGAAAATATCTTCAACAACCCAACATGCCCGCGAATTAATTGCTTGGGCATTTTTACCTATGATGATGGGCGCAATTGAAGGTGGCGTTGTCGGTGTACTCACCAAACGAATGTTTGAGGGTGTTGTTGAACAAACAATTCTCGATTGGTCTGTTGCATCTCTTACAGCAGCGCAAGGATTTGCAAGTATTTCAAGTTTTTTATGGGCGGCATTTAGCCACGGACGGCACAAGATTCGTTTTATTACGGCATTAAAAATTGCATGTGTAATTCTTGTCGGTGCGGTTGCGTTCGTACCGCAAACTGGTTTTGGGCTCGGGCTTCTTTTATTCTGTGTAATCGGAACGCGTGTTTGCTACACAGGAATTGTCACTTTGCGGACAACCGTTTGGCAAGCAAACTATCCACGCACGAGTCGAGCATTCGTCGCAGGAAGAATTGCAACCGTGCAAGCGCTCGTTCTCGCTACTGTTAGTTTTGGTGTTGGCGAGGCGATGGATTTAAATGAAAATGCAATTCGATGGGTATATCCAGTTGCAGCAAGTTTTGGTGTGTTAGGTGCTTGGGTTTACAGCAAAATACATGTCAGAGGACACAGGGAACTATTAACTGACGAACGCAATTCGCCACACCTCGTTTCATTTCTACCGTGGAGAACCTTCGGCTTGCTTTTCGAAGATAAGTCCTTTGCGAAATATATGGCATGCCAATTTGTGTTTGGCGTCGGCAATTTAATGCTCACCGCACCGCTTGTCATTATTCTGAGTGACCAATTTGACCTTGGATACCTTGGTGAAATTTTGATTGTTTCTACAATTCCAATTTTAATGATTCCGATCAGCACGCTGTTCTGGGCGAAACTCCTAGACAAAATGCATGTGCTATCGTTTCGCTCCATTCACAGTTGGTTTTTTGTTGTGTCATCTCTTTGTATTGGCATTTCGATAGCTACGCATTCTGTCTGGGGACTTTGGGCTGGCGCTGCTATTCGGGGTATTGGTTTTGGAGGTGGTGTCCTAGCGTGGAATCTTGGGCATCAAGATTATGCACCTGTTGAGCAATCGGGCAGGTACATGGGGTTGCATGTCACGCTTACTGGCATTCGGGGGCTCCTCGCACCCGCATTTGGTATGGCGATTTATTCATATTTGATATCAAAGGGTTTCCAAGCAGGGCCAATAGTCTTTTATACTGGCGCATCGCTTTCTGCAATTGGTGGAATTGGCTTCATTTTCCTCGCAAAAGCACGTTTATCAGGTAAAAAGTAATTCCTATCACTTAGGAATTTGGTACGATACAATGCTCGCCTGTTTTTTCACCAGGCATGTGAACCCCCGTCCGTTTCCAATTTTTTAATTGGGCTATGTTGCTCAAAGAAACAACGGCTCACACCCAGCAACCACGACAGCGACCCCGTGGCCAAGTTAGAAACGTTTGTCGCAAACCCACATGGTAGACCACAATCTGATCGCGGATATTGGAATTGATTCCGATGATATCGATGCAATGATTCTCGCCTCTCTTGGCGCTGAAGTTGCAGGCGGAAACATGGATGCACTCATTTCTAGTGACATTCAACAATTCATTCCAGGAAATATGCTCAAAGGCAAAATCGTTGGCAAAGCTGGCGATGATGCAGTTATCGACGTCGGCCTTAAATCTGAAGGCCTAATTCACAAAAGTGAATTTGACGATTGGGATACACTTGAATCAGGTGTAGAAATTGAAGTTATTCTCGAAGACCTTGAAGATGAAAACGGCATCATCAAGTTATCCAAACGAAAAGCAGATCGTATTCGTAACTGGGAAAAAGTTCTTGAAACATATAACGAAGGTGACATCGTTGAAGGCAAAGGCATTCGACGAATTAAAGGTGGTATCCTGGTCGACATTGGCGTACCAGCATTCCTCCCTGCTTCACAAATTGATGTACGCCGACCTGGTGATGTCAATGAATTCATAGGAAAAACTATTCGCGCTGAAATTCTAAAAATTGACGAGCCGCGACGAAACATCGTTATCAGCCGTCGAACACTCATTGAAAATGAACGCGACGAAGCGAAACAACGATTACTCAACAAGATTAGCGAAGGCGACATCATTGTTGGCAAAGTTACAAATGTTGCAGAGTTTGGCGCATTCATTGATCTTGGTGGCATTGACGGCCTTCTTCATGTCACAGACATGAGTTGGGGTCGAATCAAACACCCGAGTGATATGTGCAAAACTGGTGACGAACTTGAAGTTAAAGTTCTTAAAGTCGACTTCGATACAGAAAAAATTGCACTTGGGCTCAAACAAAAAGACGTCTCGCCTTGGGATGACATCGAAAGTCGATTCCCAATTCAAGCACGAGTTACTGGCAAAGTTGTCAACCTTGTAAGTTACGGTGCATTTGTTCACCTTGAAGATGGCGTTGAAGGTCTCGTTCACGTTTCAGAAATGTCATGGCGAAAACGAATTAACCACCCAAGCGAAGTTGTTTCTCCAGGTGATGAAATCGAAGTAGTAGTACTCGACATCGATAAAGATAAACATGAAATTTCACTTGGTATGAAACAAATTGAATCGAACCCATGGGAAATCGTCGCTGAAAAGTATCCAATCGGAACTATCGTTTCAGGCGCTGTTCGCAACCTCACCAACTACGGTGCGTTTGTTGAAATTGAACCAGGCATCGACGGCTTACTCCATGTAAGTGATATTTCATGGACTGAGAAAATTGCTCATCCAAATGAAAAGTATAAAAAGAACGACGAAGTCGAATGCATGGTTCTTGAAATTGATCAAGAAAAACAACGCATTTCACTTGGCATTAAGCAAATGCACGAAGACCCATGGCAAAACGCAATTCCAGAAGCGTACAAGCCAGGTATGGTTGTACACGGCATTGTTACTAAAATTACAAACTTCGGCGTATTCGTCGAACTTGAAGACGGCCTAGAAGGATTACTACACATCTCCGAACTTGCTGACAAGAAAGTGGACAGCCCACAAGACATTGTCAAAGCGGGTGAAGAAGTAAATGTGAAAATCCTACGTGTCGACTTAGAAGATCGTAAAATCGGTCTCTCACTTAAACGCGCACTATCTGGCGAAGAAGTAGAAGAAAATTGGGAGTCACATGTACCAAAAGGTGATACTCCAGCGCGTGGCGGCATGGATGACCACGGTGCACTTGGCACTGATAAAATTGAACTGTAATTTCAGTTCTTTCTAGTACAAAAGAGCGCGGCCCGTTTCTAAGAAACGGGCCGCTTTTCTTCTCTCTTCTCCATACATCGGGGGGCTGAAGTTAACACAGAGCTAAAAAGGTTAACACAGTCAAAATGACTACTTTACGTCTATGACGTGTCAACTCTGTTGCATGCTTCAGCATTCGCATCTCTCTAATTCCTCTTCTCTAAATTTCGTTCGCAATGTCACTTGGACACCGCTATCATGCACGCACTTCAATTAGATGCAAGTCTTAAATCATTTTTTTATGAGGAATACCACGTTGGTACGTTTTTTCGCCCTTCTAGCCCTATTTATTTCTATCTGTACGGATTATTCCGGTGCAAACGAACTGACATTTTCTGATACAAATGTAGCAATACATGCTGTCAGAAGTTGGATTGAAGATGGATTGCATGTTCCAGAAGAATACCACTCGCAACTTCCAGAGGATACTTCTGCTTGTATTATTTTAAGACATCACGGTCAACTTCTCGGGGTTGGCGTTTCGAGCAATAGCAAACAACCATTGATCGATGCCGCAACTAGTGCGTTTGCTGAAGCAAACTCTAATTCAAGTTTTTCGCAACTAAGCCCTGAGTTTAAAGAACTAGCCAGCAGTTCCATTTCTATTGAATTAGAACTTGGCAGTAAACCAATTCCTTCTCCGCATAAAAATTTTAAGCGATTCGCAAAAAGAATCGAAAAAGGAATTAACGGAGTAGCGGTACGAAGAATGGAAAAGTGGGGTGTCCGAATGCCCGCAGCTATGCGGTTGTCGCCAAGAAGAACTATTTCAAGTGTACTTGCATCGATATGTTTGAACGTTGGCGTTCACCCATCAGTTGCCGTATCGGGAAATCTTTCTACTACAGAAGATGTCACTCTTTACATAATTCCAACGATTACCGGCTTCCAAAAAAATACTGGTGATGAAATTAAACTTCTTATTAGAGGAGACGAACTAGTTTCGCAAATACAGAACAAGTCCGAATTAGAAGAACTCGCACAGCGGCTTGCTACGCATTTGATTGCATGTATTCGCGAATCAGGCAGCGTCATTGGCGGATATCAACCCGAGACTGATTCACTTACCACGCCACTGGCAACACCATTTATTCAACTAATGGTAGCTGCGGCGTTAGAAGAATATGCAGAACTTGCTCAAATCGAAGAAAGAGACATTTCGAGAAAAAAAGTGTCTTTAATAATGGGTGATGTTGAGAAAAAATTCTATGACAATGACAACATCCCAACAACAATTGCTAGCGCAGTTGTCATCGCAGTTTCATTAAGCCAAGCACCTTGGAGTGAAGAGATTCAACAGTTCATTACCGCTTGTGACAAAACAACAATTACAGTTGCTCG
>JYMV01026642.1_pt1 | contig 33617 bp, 38 predicted proteins | sample 338911 | NCBI WGS metagenome assembly JYMV01 (sample SAMN03354496, study PRJNA234377) | hydrothermal vent metagenome | biome: Deep sea; feature: Hydrothermal plumes at the Eastern Lau Spreading Center, Western Pacific Ocean; material: Seawater | place: Tonga | collected 2009 | depth 2000 m m
CTTGGATAATTCATATATGCTATCCTCAATTGCCGATAACGTAGTGGTTCCGGTTAACGAACCAGAAGGAATAGTTATGACCTTATTGTTAGCTATAAAATAATCGACACCATCCTGTGCTACCCCAGACGTTGCCAACTGGACCACGATATCCTCATCAGATATATTACTTGTTTTGGCACTGAGAATAACCTCTGAACCCTCAGCAACAGATGATTCAGCCGCTGAAATCTCTATTGCTGGGTTGTTATCATCATTTGTTATAATTACGTCAACACCTGAATTGGATGTGAATACTGCACCACCACCTGTTACTTTTTCTATTTCAAAATTTAAAGTCAGGGATTCATTATAAAATGTATCATTTATTATCTCTATATTGATACTGGCAAGATGTGAGCCTCCCTGGATCACCATCCTTCCCTCATTAGGCATATTGTAATCCTCTCCAACTATGGCAGACCCTTGGGCCACTATAATTACCTCTATGTCCTCAGACACAACGCTATCTAAATTAGCAGAAATAGTAACTGTGCCTTCGTTTTCCATAACGGTTGATTTACTTGCTGTTAATCTTACTGCCGATGGATTTTCATCATCATAGATAACCGTTTGCGCGATTGCCTCTGCGTATGAATAATCCCCTGAACCAGATACTAAGGTAACATTAGCATTAACTGTCTCATTTCCCTCATATACACTATCATCTATAATAGCAAAATCTACACTACCAGCCTTATATCCAGCCGGAATAACAATCGTCGTCGCAGATAATGAGTAATCAGTATCCCTTGTTGCCGTTCCAGAGGTTACGAAACTTACTATTGTGTCTGTTGTTGATTCATTTTGTATAGTTGCTGTCAGGCTTGTTATTAAATTGCTCGACTCTTGTATTGTTGAGTATGAAAAATATAAATATACTTTTTCCGCTGTCGGTGCTGCCTCTTGCTTTTCGCTGGTTGTTGTACACGACATTACTAATGTCGATAATAATACCAAAAATATTGCCTTTATAGCCATTATCAAGCCGCCCCTATTTTAATTTATAATTATTATTAATTTACATATATATATCACGGGTTCAAGGCTAAAAAACTTTAATTAATTTTGATAAAAATGTTATAATTTTAGTAATTAATTAAAAAATAAGACTACCCTATCATTATGCAAAACTATAAATTCCTTGAACTGTATCTCACCGTTATTGAAAACAAAGAAACTTTTGATTCTAAATTGGATGAATACTGGGATCTAGTTCAAACCGTCTGGAAAGAAAATGGCAGCAAAAAACTTCACAATATGGACACTGGTGGTTCTGAGGAATCAATTTACTACGATTACCTAGAAGGTGATGATATTTTAAAGGCTAAAAAAATTGATGCTAGAGAATTAATTGTTGGCAACGAGCTGGAGTCTTTTGCTTTTGCTTGGTATTGTGCTGCCGACTTAATAAACTCTACTAAATACTTTTCGATGCCACAGATGTCGGGATCTACCAGTATGGTGTTTAAATTAAACAAAAATTCAACGAGAGAAATGGTCGGCGATTGGTCTAATAAAAGTGCACTTAATATTGCCAACTACTTATTACCACAAGCAACATCTTGGGAAAAAAGTCAATCAAACGAAATCATTAACGATATCTTGGCTGATACTGGAATAGACATTATCAAACAAGTCTTGCCAAAAGGATTCTCTGATTTCGTTAATAAAAAGTCTTCTAAAAAATCTATCAAAGCCAAGGTTAGTGTTATTAAGAACAAAATGGACTTTATGGTTTGGAAGAAGTTCCTTACCAGCAAAAAAATGACGCAGGATCACTTTAAAAACTGTATGAAAACAAGGGTGGCAAAAGGCTTTTGGTCTCCTGTATGGAATGAAGTTGTACAAGTTGATGGCCTTACTGATAAAAAATATTTTTTAACCTATTTTAAAAATAACGGGATTAGTGATTATGTTGATGGACTTCATCCAACTCTTGCTAAACTTATTCTTAAAAAAATCACGGGTTTTTCAAATTACCCAAGCATATTTACTTGTGTGGCGGTTTTAGAAAATATTGACTTTAGCCTTGGAGATACTTCATACGATGAATTTTCATCTACGAATGATTTTAGCAACTATATTAAAAATCTTCAATGGAATGCCTTTAAAAAAGGAAATACCAGCAAGGCTCTGTTTTGTGAGGATAACTTCCTAAGACACCTTGATGAGATATATCGCAATTAATTGCGTTATAAATGTTATAATTATATTAACTAAATAAACTATTTTAAAAACTATGCGCAATACTGATATTACTTGGGAACAACTTTATAAAACTGTTATTTCAAATAAGGATTTATTTGATTTTACTGCTGCTAAATACTGGGTGGCTGTCGATGCACACTGGAAAATAAATGGTCGTAAAAAAATATGGACCTTTATTAATCCTTTCGAATGTGGAAGTGACGCTGATATTGATGACAAAGACTTTATTGCTGGCTCAGTAAATAAGGATGCATTTTCTTGGTATTTATTGACGATGTTGACAAAATCTACTAAATACTACTCCATGGATGTCATTCGCAATTACAAAGCAAGCAGCCTTTTATATGAAGGTCGCGACGTTAATTCTCTAAAATCTACGATACAGTGGGGTGATCGAATTTATAGAGATTACTCGCCACTATCGTTAGCAAAAGAAATTACGGATGGAAACACATACCATCCTAACTTGGACTTCGTTGAGGAAATAAATGGGCATCTGAAAATTGATTTCATTAAAGACGTTTTGCCTGAGGATTTCTCTAATTGGATGCTTAAAAAAACCAAGACTAAATTAAACTTTCCTAACTCAATTAATAATAAGATGGACTTTTTAGTTTGGAAAAAAGTTGCTACTTCAAAGAAAATGACGAGTTCTCACCTAAAAGATTGTTTTTCGGGTGTTGTAAATAGCAGCGAATGGCACTTGGAATGCTGGAATGTCCTAGCAGAATCTGAAAATTCTGAGGCTGCTATTAAAAATAAATATTTTGCTAATAACTTTGTTAAAAGCAACTATTATCCTATTTTCAACAAAAAAGTTCATCCTAACTTGACAATCTTTGGTTCTAAATCAATCGTTGATACTTGGGAAGGCTCTAATTGGTCAAAGAGTAGTGAGTATAATTTTGACTCAAATAAACTAGTTAGTTGGATTGAAAATACTGATATCTCAAAATATGAAGATGGACCATCGGCGTTTTTTGATAAACTTATCGACGAAAAAATCATTGATTTTATTGCATTCTCTGATGATGACTCTCTATTCACAAAGAAAAATTTTATAAATCACTTAAAACAAAAATGGTCCATCGTTTAAGTTGATTGTCATTGAACTTGGCTATTTAAAAAACGTTTAATTTTGACAAAAATGTTATAATTATAGTAATTAAACTATAACTATAACACTATCATGAGTGACAATCCCTACCTTAAAAATATTAACTACAAAGATTTATATCTAACTATAATCAAGAATAAAGAACTCTTTGATTCTAAATTAGATGAATATTGGAGTCGTGTTGCTAAGTGGCAAACCGAGGAATTTGGTGGCAAAAAAATTGTTTGTTTTTCTACACTTGGGACTCTAGAAGCCTGGGATAAAGAAGACCACGCTCACCCACTGAATGCCAGAACTCTGGTTGATGGCAATGAATTGAAAAAATATTCGTTTGCTTGGTATTGCGGTGCTGACCTTATTAACTCTGTTAAATACTTTTCTAAAAATGATCTTAAACGTGATTTTGAACAAAGAGCATGGGCTATTGGCAAAATAGAAGAATACATTACTGATTTTCGTTGGGGACTAGATTCACTACCAGACCTTGCTGACGTAATTTCTCAAAAAGAAATCGCTTGGGGCATTATAAGAGTTGGAGATAGAAAAGATTCCCTCAACAAGCAATTAAAGATAGACTTTATAAATGATGTCCTTCCGAAAGGATTCTCCGCATATGCTTTTAGAAACGCCCACAAAGTAGGCGGTCTTAAAATATCATCCATTAGTAATAAAATGGACTTCATGGTTTGGAGGAAGTTTCTTAACAGCAAGACAATGACGCAGGCTCACCTTAAAGAGTCTCTTGGTGTTGATCATTCTTCTGGCTTTACCGCTATGGTATGGAGTGAAATTATTAAAATTGATGACGTTCTCGATAAAAAATATTTTAAAGAGACGTGGAGAAAGACTGATATTTATTCACCAATAAATTCTAGTCCAGAATTTGCCTTGATGATTCTTGCTAAAGTTAATAATGGTTGGGCTGGTCAGTTTTATCGGGTTAATCTCCTTGAAAATATTGACTTTAAAGGCTCTAAGATTTCACCGTTACAGTTTTTTTCAAACAAAGAGGTTCAATACGCAATTGAGAATACGGGTTGGAATAATGAGCAAAACGGTTCCAATCACTTCTTCACGAAAGATAGATTTGTAGAATATCTGAAAGACCTTTGGAATATATAACATGACATTAAAATTCCCTAAACAAATATCTAATGATATGGAACTTGAGGTTTGGAAAAACCTCGCAGAAAAATTGGAGCCTAGCGAAACATCCATAAATATGATTATGGAGTCTTTTTCTGGTGACTTTGTTGATGATGAATATTTGGAAAAAGCTCTAACCTTCCTAACTTATGGTTTTCACGATAATTATTTCATTAATACAATTCGCAAAAAACTTATTGGTTTTGATGTCTTGTCGGTTGATCTTGATTTTAGAATTTTTGGTGTTGAAAGATCTCAGCGGAACATTAACCTTGATAGGTCTTTTATCATCAGAGAAGTTCTATTGGAAATTAACGTTGCTATGGAAGAAAACCCAAGCATGTCTGTTGCTGAATTACTCTCTAATTCAAATCTTGGATGGAGTGGTACGGATTTGATTGACATTGCTGATGAAACTATTGATTATCTTGAAAAATCATTGTAGCGTGTCTCACGTTCGCACTAAGTAGACTTCGAAGAACCTAAAAAATAAATAATAAATTTATTAACGTTTTTATTGTAAAAATATGGTAAAATAGCTAATGCTGGTATTAATACAGCTACTATTTATTTGTTGTTTGAAGTTTTTGTGGTTTTTAAAGTTTCTCTAAGTTATAAAGGTGGTATGTTTTTTCGGTATTTTTTTAAACTTATAAGGAGACACTATGTCTACAACAGGAAAAGTCAAATGGTTTGACGCAAAAAAAGGTTTTGGTTTTATTGAGCAAGAAAGTGGTGACGATGTATTCGTTCATTTTCGTGCAATTCAAGGCGATGGCTTCAAAGAACTAGAAGATGGTCAGGAAGTATTATTTGACCTAGAAGATGGTGCGAAAGGTCCTCAAGCGGCCAACGTATACCCTCAGTAACTTTTAGAGTTATTTGAATTCAAAAAATCCAGCTTAATCGCTGGATTTTTTTTGTCTGATTGTTGGTAACTTGCTTGCTTTAAGGGGTGTTGGCCGTAGGCTTCGCAACTTCAATATCTGATTTCTCTGCTTTCGAATTAGTTTTACGTTTCGCTGCCAACGCTCCCGCAAGTAAAGTCTTAATAGTAGATGGAACCGCGTCCAAAATATATTCTTCTGGGTAGCCATTCATTATATTTTCAACTAAAATCTCTACTCCACCATCTGCTTCGTTTGCTAATTGATCAACTAAGGCTTTCGCTTCTTCTGGCGTTTTACTATTCATTTTATCATTATAAAGTTTGTAGATAATGTCGGCCATTTCGCTACCAACATCCCTCTGGTCACATTCGATTTCAAATGCACCATCGTAGTCTTCAATTTCGTTTGCCGTATCTCTTTCGCCGTTCATGGCTAAGAATTTCCCTGCCAGCTTATAAAGTTCATCCATGTTTGTTTCTCCTTTTATCTTGTTCTATATCTATATTAAATTACTTTTTTGGTGTTTTTCCTTTTTGCTTTGGTGGCGCTTTATATAAATCGATCACACTGTTAGCTAATTTATTTGTCTTTGGTGGATTTCCGGCTCTTTTAAGTGCTTTATTAAAATCCTGCACTGCGCTATATTTTCTAAATGTTTGCTCGTCTTCAAAGCCCTCTAAGGTCTTAATCCTTACGGCCATATCTCTATCTGGATAACTTGTACCCCTACTTTCATTAAAGCCTGGCTTTAATTCATTTAAAACATATAATTTTTCCAAATCGGCCAATGAACCCCAACGCACGTATTTTAAACCGTGGGTTTCGTCTGGGACGACAGCAAATTCTTTTAAAGTTTTTTCTGATAGTGCTCCCAATTTCTTATTAGCCATTGCCTCTTCCATAGCTGGAACTTTTGATTGCTCATATCCGTCAAAATTATCAAAAATTATTTCTATCTTGTATTCTTTGCCATCTTCAGAATTCTTTATTGCAATATTTAACCTATTATCTTTTTCCAGTAATGCTATTGCCCTGGAAACATTATCACTCACAGAAGATATAATATCCTCGAGCTCAAAATGGTTCTTTTTGTATGCCATTGCTTGGGAAATAACAGAAGAGGCCTCCTCGGCTAAAAATAAACGACAATACTTTTCATTAAAAGTTTTATTGCCCTTTTCTTCCGATTCTTTTTTAGATACCTCAACAAATTCATCAACTATCAAGCCGAAAAGATCTTCTTCGTTTGCTGAAAAAGCTGCTGCTGGATTTTGCTGGAATACATTATCTATGGCTCTTACGGCACTCTCTTCCCTAAGATAGTCCATATCATTAGACTCCGTGGTAATGTTCATTTCTGTTTTTACATATTCCAATCTATTACTCAATGCCTCTTGGGATAGTATTTTTTCTGGGGCTTTTACCTCGGACAGATATCTCTCATCTATTTCATGGTATTCTTCTTCGTTACCATATTCATACTTTACCTCTATTGTGGAACCCGCGATAGCCGTAACAGAACACTGTGTTCCTGGCGGCAATGGTAATTCAATACCTGTATTGTTTTTTATTCTTACGTCATCTAGCACCTTAAATTTATCTTCCATCTCTGTTTCTCCCTTCAATCTAATTTATTTGTTATATTTATAACTAATTATAACAAATTGTGAAAACTTTGCTAAAAAAAATGTTATAATTAGTATATATTCAGAAAGAAAGAATATGCCCCCTTAGCTCAGCTGGTTAGAGCACACGACTCATAATCGTTAGGTCCTTAGTTCAAGTCTAAGAGGGGGCACCACTTTATGCGGGTATCGTATATTGGTTATTACCTTGGGTTTCCAACCCAAAGAGGTCAGTTCGATTCTGACTACCCGCTCCACCTTCAAAACCTTGCTTAGCAAGGTTTTTTTTCGCCTGAATTAAAGCGGACGAAAAAATACCGACCCCTTTGAGGTCGGTATTAAACCAGTATCAAAAAACTATCCTCTTAATCTTGAATATTTTTACCGATATTTATCAAAAATGAAGAAAAAGGACCCATGTTAGCCATCGCCTCATACATCGGTCCATCAAACGATAAACCACCAAATGTCATGTGATACATTGGACCAGACTCCCCAGAACCCATATCCTTCCATGCCTCTAATGTCGCCTTCATCTCATAATCTACGTTAGTGTCTATTGTCTTGGTCTGAATATCATCATATGCAGATATCACCTTTCCTGACTTATCTATATGTAACTCTGCTGACTTCTCTGATCCGCTCACTATAACTTGCAAGATTTTATAACCCTTCCCGCCATCATTAGCTGCCCAACCAGACTTTACTAAGTCCCCTGGTGTGTCCGAATTATTAAACTCTATAGCCATCTCCTTAGAACCTGCGTATGCAACAGCAGAAGCTGAGACTATCGTAGCGACTATTAATCTTTTTATATTGATCATTAAATTACCCCCTTAAAGTAAAATTCTATCCTCAAGCTTACTTAGTAGTAATATTTTACTTGTCTTTAAAGGCCGTTCAATAGCACTTATAGCTGATGTTTACCTTTATTTCCATAAATCGACAGTGATACCTTTCTCTCTTATTTTATCGGCCCTATGCTCTAAGAATCTTTGGAATTTAGGCTCTGTTTTGTAACCGTCTGATTGTATATAATCTATAACGCTTTCCATATGAAAGGCTTTTAAAAATCCGTCTTTCCTTATCACTTCTTTACCTACCGAATTAAAAAATACGATGGAAGGCTTGTATGTCAGATTTAAATCATCATACCATTCTTTCGGGGTAGTAGATATCCCGTTTAATATCACTATTTTCTCGTCTGAATCGATACTTAACCTAATTAATTCTAGCTCGCTAAAACCTTGGAGTAAAGTCTTATCTTTTTGGAGTTCGTTATGAAATTCTACGCAGTCTTGGCAATTTGGTTGCTCAAAGAATACCGCTAGGTTTTTATTCCTGGGGTTGGCTTTTGATCTCAATAAATAATCTACCTTCTGATTATTAAATAAATCCGATTTAACCATATCACCCTTTAGTAAATCCTTGGATCTTTTCGAGGCGACATACTTACTAAAACTTGTATTTTTATAAGCATGTGTGTGCAAAAATCCAAGAATATTAATAAAATTTTCGGACTTTTGATAACCATTCAACCTTAGTATAACTTTGCCTTCTGGATTAAGAAAGAGCACGGTAGGGGTAAACTGAACTTTCATTTTTGCTGAAAATGTTTTTTCAGTATATTCATCTCCGTTCCAATCAACTAAATCCCTATCGCCCCACATGTTTGTCTCTATCACATCAAAATTCTTTTTTAGAATTTCGGCTAATTCTTTATTATGGAAATTATCTTTTACTAGTTTCGCACAATAAGGGCAACCATTTTGATGAAAGTATATCATTACATGTCTTCCACTTTCATTTGCTTCGTCAAGATCCTCGGTAAAATCCAAAAATGATGATTTAAACCAATCTGGGTACGATTCAACAAAATCGGCTCCTAAAAATTCGCCTTGCTTTATTACCTCTTTACTTGGCGAATCACTTGATCCCCAAGCTGACGTCATAAACAAACTAAATATTATTATTGGAATTATCTTTTTCATCTTTATCCTCCGGGACACTTGTTATTATTTAAAAATTAATTGCTATTATCTTTTCCTTAAAGGTCTCGACTGATACCTCACCTATTATCCTCATTGACTTCAACTCCTTCCCAGAATTATAAAACAATACGGTAGGTGGACCTATAATTCCATAAAACTTCAATATTTCTTTATCTTCGGCGTCATTCTTGGTTACGTCTATCTTTATGTATTTTATGCCTTTTGATAAGTCAACTACACTCTTATTTGAAAAAATCTCCTTTTCCATCTCCTTGCATGATATGCACCAATCAGCATAAAAATCAACAATGGCGACCTTATTTTCATTTAACGAAACCTTCAGCTCGTCTAATGTCTTGATTGTTTCAAATTTAATTTTTTGCAACTTTAATTGCTCTTGATCTGTCATCAATGACCCAACTGGATTTAGCATATCCCCGCTTCCCCTATATGACATTCCCAATACCATCAACCCATAGACTATCAATATTACTCCGATGATCCTGGTCACAATATTACTGTCTCTAAACATACCAATCACCACAGGAGCTGATAGAATTAATATCGCCCATAATAACAATGAAATTTGCTCAGTAAGAAGTCTTTCCAAAATCCAGATGGCTAAGCCAAGCATCAATATACCGAATAGCTTTTTCACCTTCTCCATCCAAATTCCGGCCTTTGGCAGCTTTGATACGCCTGTTCCTACTATTATTAATGGTATCCCCATACCAATACTTAATGAAAATAAAGCTAGCCCGCCCAACAATGCATCACCAGTTTGCCCTATATATATTAATGCACCAGCGAGCGGTGGAGCTACGCATGGGCCAACAATTAATGTTGATAGAAATCCCATTATGGAAGCACCTAAATACCCACTGCCGCCCTTACTACTTAGTTCGGTGGCCTCATTCTGTATAAACTTTGGCATTTGTAATTCATAAAAACCAAACATTGAAAAGGCCAATGCTATAAAAATTAAGCTGAAGGAAATTAAAGCCCATGGGTTCTGAAATAATACCTGTAAATTTTCACCAAAATAACCGGCCAATACACCAGCCACTGAATAAGTTACGCTGGACGCCAAGACAAAGACTACCGATAACAAAAATGCCTTCTTATGCGTAATATCCTTCTTGCCAATAATTATTCCCGACAATATAGGTATCATTGGCAACACACAAGGCGTTAATGCCAGTAACAATCCAAAACCAAAAAATGTCATCAATGTTAATGATAAACTTGATCCTGATAATAATTGAGTAATCTGATCGGATGAATTAAGTACACCTGCCTCTTGCGCGAATAATACGGTTGGCAATAGAAATAACAATATTGATAATTTTTTAAAAAAAGATTTCATGCTTATATTTTATATCAAAAATACATCTAATACACCTCTGAATCATATATAATATAAACCTTACCTTTATATATGGAGAATATTATGTTTGCACCTATCGAAATACCTTTTGGATGCGTTATGCTTTTTAATGAAATTGATTTAAAAGATGGCGTTGCGATTGAGGACGTTGAATTGAAACTTGGCGAAATGTGTAATGTTGTTAAAAATAAATATGGTGACGATGAAGGTGGCTTTATTGCTGGGCAGGTTTTTGAAAATGCTGGCTTTATTTCGGATGAGGGGTCTTTCGCTAACGTTGATGAAGCGAAGAAAGAACGTGGTGAATTAGTAATTGTTACTTATTGGTCTGATTTCGAAAGCCATGAAAAATCGCATGCCGATGAAGCGTTTAAAGAGAAGTTTAGTGACCTGCTAGAATTTTGTGATTCGGCCAACGAATTGGGCTACAAGATGCTATGGCAGGGCGTTCCAGAGTAATTTAAAATTATAAAAATTTAAATTAATGTTATAATTATAGTAATAAAACTATAATTATAACGAACATGAACGCAGAATATAAAGCAGTTTGCATAGGTAGAAATGAATACTTTAAAGCAGACCATGATACATATACCCACAACTACTCATCACCAAATGAACTTGATGGACATGCCTTTATTGGAAATTCATATGTCGACATGGTTATGCTCAACATTAAAGAAGGTTCGTGGAAAAATCAATCTATTGCTTGGTCTTGTATTCTTGATGAGAATAGTCTTTGGGAAAACGAGGATTTAAAAAATATTTCTTTTTCGAGCAAACATAACAATACCGTTGAAAATTCTAAGACGCTATATTCGCGCATTATAATCCTTAACAACTCCAAGAAAGAATACATCGACCTATCTGAATATTCGGCAAATCAAACAAACAGGGATTTTATCTTAGTTCACCCATTCCCCCTGCTGACTTCGGTTTCAAAAATACCTATGGGTGTTGGCGACTATCAAATACCAAACGATTATCGAGGTCGTTGGTCAGGTGATAAATTTAGCATTATTTCTAGTAAGTTTCAAATTCCGCTTGATTACGATAACATCTCGAATATATCTTTCCCTTGTAGCGATGAAGAAGAGACCTATAATGAGAATAAATTTATTAAAAAAGCGCTTCAATCTAAAAAAATTGATGAATACTCAAATCCATCGATAAGTTTAGCGTGTATCTATAATGGCGCAAGCAAGAAAGATCTTATTGACCTATTAAAAAATTCCCAAGGTGCGTTGGTTTCCTATTATGATGAAAATATGATGAAAAAAATTATCACTATCGAACTCGATAAGGATAATCTTACTCAAAACGAAAGTAGCAAGTATTTTTACTACAGTCGTGCCTTCACAAATCGAGATTCTAAAAAAATTGATAGATTTGAATTCTCAAAACTAATAGAGGCAACGGCGCAAGACGAATATGATATGATTCCATTTTAATTTTTTACGACATTAAATGTTATAATTATAGTAATTAAATTAGAATATTGGAGTTAAAAATGGGCGCATATTATCAAGCAGTTTGCACTGGAACAAATGAAGCGATTTCACCATCAATCACAGAAGATTTTTATAAACTTATGGAACATAGCTGGATTGGAAATGAATTTCTTAACCTAGTTTTACACAATATCCATAAAGGCTCATGGAAAAATCAGCCCGTTGTTTGGTCTTGCGACTATGACGATGATAGCCTATGGAACGTATCCAAGAACATCTCATTCTCAGAAGATGTTATTCACGCATCTAAATGGAAGGGATACGAGGATTGCATTATTCTCAATAACTCTAAAAAAGAATTTATTGACCTTGTAGAATATAAGCAGAAGTTTTTCTACAGAGGCCATGGCACAGTTCACCCATTCTCACTACTAACATCGCAAGCGACTCATTCTATGGGCGGCGGCGATTACCATGCTGATAGCGCAGACCGTGGGCGTTGGTCTGGTGATAAATTTGTAGTCACTTTCAATAAACATAAAATCCCAAGTGATTATAAAAATATCTCTGATGTTTTCTTTTCTGAAAATCCAGATGAAATTGAAATCAGAAACAATGCATTTATTGAAAAATGTGGTAATTCTAAAGGCCCTGATTTATTCTCTAATAAACCAATTAGCTTATTGAAACTTGTGAAAGGTGCTTCTAAAAAAGAACTTAAAGAACTCCTATCTTCTGGTGATTCGTGGAAACTTACATTCGAGAAAAAAGATGGCACGATTGCGACGCGAAATGCAAATACGCGCGATGATAATAGTTATTATCATATTGAAGATGATTCTCCCCTTTTCGCCTTCTTTGATATTGATGCTGATAAGCCTAAAAAATTCATCTTTGAGAACTTTATTGAGGCTGTAAAAGCGTAATTATCGCTTAACTTCCTTTGACTTCTTTTTAGAAGTTGAGGCTTCCTCCTTTGGCACTTGATCATTCACCTGACTTTGTCTTTCTAAATCATATCTTGCCGCTGGAATAGTTCCAACGCCACTCTTTGCTATATCGTCATCTATTTTATATAAATCTGAATTTTGATATTTAACCAAGATTCGCTCGGCTATTAAATTATTCAGCGCTTTTGTTAGCGCATTTCCTTCAGGGCCTGCATTTTTTCCGATGGCCGTTATCGGATTAAGCTCCATAGCTGGAATCTTTCCATCATCATCCTGCCTTGCATAATTATCAATTGAATGCAATAACAAGATTGAGGCCATATCGTAATACTTAAACAATCCCTGGGTTTCATAAACTGAAGAAACGCTTGTCTTTTCTTCGTCGCCTTTAAGCCCCTGAAAACCGTATTTTTGAATTGCCATCGGACCATCACTATCATCAGTTGCATTTTCGATCCAACTACTCATCTTCTCCTTATTATCTGAATACTCGGCATTTTGCGCTATCGACATTGAATGATCAATAAATATTTGCTCGCCTCGCTTCACTAGACTTTCCTTATCATTAGATGATACAAGTTCTTCGATGTAGGCGCATTGAGATTTGCTATTCATGTATTTATACAAAGGATGTGGGCTCTCCCAGTCATCAAAAAAATGTTTAATATACACCAATAGCCTCTCCTGAAGCTCTGGATCCGGGTCTTCGCTGTATAAAACCCACTCATCATAAATCTTCTTCGCTCGATCTTCAAAAGACCAAATTTCATTACTTATCATTTCATTTATATCTGGATCCTTAATCAGCATAAATAACTTATCATTATTTATTGTTGGTGAGGCTTCATCAACCCTCATCCTCAGCTTGTTCTTATGATAATCAGTATAGCCATCATTTGATCCAGATAATTCAAATTTCTGACGGTACGTTTCGTTGATTTCCAATATAAAACCATCTATTAGATTTAATTGCTCTAAATTAAAATGAAATAGGCTTTTTGACTCATTCATTGCCTCAGATATAACCTTTGCCGCCAATGAACTTTTGGATTTAAAGAAATATGGTTTTAACTTTCCAACTAAACTAATGCTTTCATTATCGAAAACATCATTTATGTCGGAGGCACTTATATTGTTTTTTTTCAGATATTCGGCTACTGAGTGATTTACAAAGTCTTCAATTGCCATATCGTCGAAATTAAGACTAACGCCCAACCCCTTGATTAAGTCGCTTTGCCTTGCCTCTCCGGCCTCTATATCGACCATATCGTCGATTATATCCATTTGTCTTTGCTCGACTCTCTCTACCATTGGAAATGCCGCTAAATAGGCTCTGGTTGGGGTATAGTCAAATTCCGATACAAACCTTGCGGCGACTTTATCGAGTGTAGTTTCCTGCTGATCAAGGCCCACAAATAAATCTTTTATCTCTAAGCTTGGTTGCTTGAAAAATTCTTGATTCAGATCCAATACTCTTGTATTTATATTCGCCTTATCCCTTATATTTGATAAGTTAAAATCGCTCAACTTATCATTTACGAGTAGATAGTCCAGCGGATTTTTATCAGCGAACAAAGAGCGCTTTGAATCACTCATTATTGCCTCATATATATCGATATAAGCATCTATGTGGCTACGACCCAAAGAACTATTTATGTGATTAATAACCTTCTCTTTGAGGTCTGATTCATTCAAAGCATCAATATACTTCTTTGCCTCGTCCACAATTGCTGCTTCCACCTCACTTTTTACATCTGTCATAGTAATTCTTTCTCGTCATTAACATCTATATATTATAACTTAAAAATAAAACTTATGAAAAAATTTATTTTTATTCATCTACATCTCTTATCTCGTTGTTTTTTCTGATATAATAGAGAGATGAATAAAGAAAATACTAAAAAAATTATAAACAAACTAATTCTAAAAACAATTTACGATGAAAGTGAATTATCTATGGATAAACTTTTTGAAGATATTCAATATGTGGTTTCTGATTTGGATGATATTATTTCTGAGTTTAAAATATCATATTTATTTACTGACACTGATCATGATTGCGAAAATATTATTTACTTGAATCTAAATGCTCAAAGTGTGCAGCAATTATCCAAAGATGCGAGTGATGTAGAAATTACTAATAAATCAACGTTTCAGGCGAGCCTCTTGGAAAATTATATTAGCAAGCACAAAGGCTTGAATAATTGGGAAATTGTGGATATTAAATCAAGCGTTACTTGTTCCTAATATCCAGTCTCCAGTTCCCTTAACGTATTTACGCGCTGAATTATATCTATAATTCTTCCGGAAAATGATGAAAAAGGCTTTCTTATATATCCGCTAGCACCGGCGTTATCTGCTCTGGTTAGCGTATCAATATCGGCATCACCAGAAACAACAACCACCAGGCAGCTTGGATAAAAATGTTTAATTACTGGTATTAAATCAAAACCATCATTTTTTTTCTCGATTGATAAATCTAAGAAACAAATGTCAAAATGAATATTTTCTATTACAGATTCCCGCAATACTTCTCTAACCATGGATATTGAATCGGCGCAATATGTATTTATAGGTCGGGTGAATCCTTCATTTTCTATGAAATTTGTACTTATTAAACTCTTCAAAGTCTTTTGAATAATTCTATCATCATCAATAGTCAATATATTAAGTTCTTCGGCCATCTTTATTCCTGCTGTATATCATTGCTTAATAATATTATATTGTTTTCAAGTTTTTTCAACTTTCTTTCTCGTTTTTTTCATTTTTCCCTTAGCAAATTTCTGCATATCCTCATGTTCATCGGACTCATCCATTATTTCCACACCAAGTATAGTTTCAATACAGTCCTCTAGGGTCAGTATACCCTCTAATTGTCCGTATGAATCCTCAACCACAAACAAGTGCTCTTTCTTGGATATAAACAAATCAAGCGCCTTAGAAACGGGTATATTTTCATTCAAGCGGGTGACTTTTTGGGCTATTGCTCCAACTTTTCGATCCAGAGCCTTTTCTTGATTTACTTTTTTAAATAAATCTTTCGTTATTATGAAGCCAATTATATTCTCTTTATTGTCCTCATATACTGGGATTCTTGAATATTTAAAAACATCATCCTCTTTAATTACTTCTGCTAAAGTCATCTTTGAATTCAAACTATATATTACACTTCTTGGTGTTTGGATTTCTTTCAACTTCACGTTGCTTAGCTTTAAGGTGTTTTCAATAACATCGGACTCTTTCTCATTAATACCACCAGCATCCTCGCTCATCATCGCCGTGGATATTAAATCGCTCTTTGTTATTATCTCTTCCCTAGACTTCGGCATTAACTTATCGATCATTGAAGTCATTATTAGGAGTGGATATGTTATAAATATCAATACCCTTATGGTATAGGCTGTAAAACTAGATAATTGTCTATAAAAATGAGCTCCAAGTGTCTTTGGCACTATTTCAGAAAAAATTAATATTCCTAAGGTTAATACGGCCGATATAACAAACATATAGGATTCTCCAAATATACTAGCTGCCTGCATGCCGACACCAGCTGCGCCAACTGTATGGGATATAGTATTTAGTATAAGTATCGACGATAGAGACTTTGTTAAATTTGCCTTTTGCTGTTTAATTAGGGTATAGGCTTTTGGCTTTGTCTTTTTCAGTGATTCTATGTATACCGGGCCATGTGATAAAAATGCTGCCTCCAGTATTGAACATAAAAAACTTACAATTATAGCCATTGAAAAGTAAAATATTAATAGTGTCATTCTTTATTTATTTTGGATGCAGTCCCAAGCTTTATAGTATCTTTAATCTTACTACTTTTTTTGAATAAATCAATATTCTTAAGTAAGAGTAAAATATTACTTATTTACGTTTTTTTATATAAAAAATATTACCATTTTTTTATTGATTTGTGTTATAATACAAACACTATGAACATAAATAATATTAGAAACAAAGTAGACGTTGCTATATCTGGAAAGCCTGATATCAAAGACATACTATCAATTAATATAGAAAATAAACATTTTGATATACCTATCTTATCTTTGATATCTGCAAAAATTCATTTTCCTTATTCAAATTCTGATGCTAACTTTATAAAATTACTTTCAATTTATAGAAATATCGAAATTGAAAAAGATAAAAACAAACATATATTTGAAGAATTTAAGACGATTAATGGACGATAAATCTAAAAAATACGATTTAGAAAATCGAAAAACTGTCAACATTCACTTTATATCAGATACACATACAAGACACCAAGAAATATCACTTAAGGGTGGTGACATCCTTGTGCATTGTGGTGACTTTATGACCTCTGGTGATGATATCTATGAATTAATTTCTTTTCTTGACTGGTTTGAGAAGCAGGAATATAAACATAAAATCTTTATTGCTGGCAATCATGAAAAAATCTTTCATTCTTCCCCAGAGATTATTAAGCTTGTATTAACTGAATACCCAGATATTGTCTATTTGGAAGACAGCAGCATTCGTCTAGATAATATTAATTTCTATGGTACGCCTTGGACACCAAAATTTGGGTCGTGGGCATTTATGCTTGACGACAACCTTCATGGTGAAGAAATTTTTTCCAGGATACCAAAAAATACCGATGTTTTAATATCTCACGGTCCGGCTTTCGGGTCACTTGATATCGCCAAAGGAGAAGTTAAGCACCTTGGATCTGAGGCTTTGGCAGCTAGAGTTAAAAAAGTCAAACCAAAAATTCATGCGTGTGGTCATATTCATTCTGGTGCTGGCATTATTGAAGACTACTCAAATGGTAATTTGAAAATCAATGCTTCAAATCTAAATGAGAATTACATGTATGAATATGAACCTATCGAAGTAGAATTTGCACGATGAAAGACTGGCAAATAATACAAGAAATGTATCATAAACTAAATTCAGAACATGGTGATGATTTGAACCAGGTGGATGTCGTATTTAGGGAAAACTCATTATTAAGTGATATTAGAGACTACATAAAGCTTCCTCCTGAGGTCACTGGATGGGTATATCCCGCCAAATCTTATGTGGTTGGCATTTGCTATGCCTCTTGGATTTCCACTGACTTTAACGAAGACTTCTACGATCTGCTGGATGACGAAACTTTGCTTTTTGGAAATGACCAGCATTTTGCCACATACTCTGATAATAAAGAAGTATATGACAAGATTATTGAAGAATTCGGCTTGCCGCTTCCAAATACAGGCGTGGTTCCACACATTAGAAAATTTTATCTAAAAGAGTTCATGAGGGATTTTGATGCTTGATTTTATTAAAGTTACCCTATTGACTGGGCTTGTTATTTTAATTGCGCGTGGCATTTATATGGCATGGCAATATTATGCCTAATTATTTTCTCGCGTAGCTCAGCTGGATAGAGTGTTGGCCTCCGAAGCCAAAGGTCACGCGTTCGAATCGCGTCGCGAGAACCAAATTTAATATCAAGAAAGAGGCTTGATTTCGAAAATTATATAACCTTCACCTTTTTTCACTACTTTTTTGATTATGGTTGACTTAATAATCCTCCGATCATCAAAATTGTATTTCTTTTGAAGCACATCCTGGAAAGGCTTGATTGGATTGTCGTAATCTGAAGTCTTTGAAATACCAAACTCATAATATACTTCTAAATCGCCATCCTCTGGTATTACTTGAGGTAATCTAGGCGGTAATCGCAGTAATAACTCCTCCTCGTACGCCTTGTACGCTTTTGTTTTATAGCGACGTCCTTGCCAGGCCTCGTTAACACTCATTGGCTTGATTTTTATATTAGTTACGTTCTTCATATCTATTCATTCCAGGTGGTATTTAGGGAAATCCTTATTTTATCAAACGAACTATATACTTCTACCATGTGCAAAATATCTGAACCGATCGTTATTTTCTTATTCTCTTTAAAAGGTTGCTTTAAAATCATGTTATCATTATCCAAATAAGATAGACCGCCGCCATGTTCTTCAGATCCAGATATCCAAATAATTGTTACGTTATTTCCATTATGATTTCCGACTTTATCACCTACGCCTTTGCCTTTTTCGTTGTGCCATTTAAACTCATTTGAAACGCCCGTATATATTGTGAAATTCAACCAATTACTCAATGGCTTAAATCCGAAATGGGATTCAAACTTTTTATTTAGATTGTTTTTGCCAATAAAATCCTCTATTGCAAAAAATCCGGTTGACATATCGACGCTTTCCCTACCTATAGCTTCCTTTATCCAGATAGGTATCTCGACGCTCTCAACTACCTTCTGCATACCAATCTAATAAAGACTTATACCCAGAACAACCATTCTTTAGGTTATCCACATATCTATAATGTTCGGTTAAGCATCGTCCAACATATTCACAATTACGGCAGATTTCTGACAAGCTTTCTTTTTCTTTTTTTGTCCACAAAATATATTCATCAAAAGACTCCAATTCTAAAAAATACTCCTTATCGTCTTTATCGAACTCCAAAACACCAAACTTTCCATTCGGCGTTATATATATATGATCATCTGAAAATGCATTATACTTTCCGCTCAAAGACCTTTCGATATATTCCTGATTACCAAAACGATAATTTTTCTCTATTGGACTATCTATCCACTTCTTGATAAATTCCTCATACTCATGGTGTGTTACATCGTAGGAATTCGCTTGATTTATAGAATACGGCTTGATTTCTACAGAGGTTAGATTTTGAAGAATATTAAGTTGCAAAATCATCATATCTACATCCATCTCGATAACTTCTTTTGTTGCTAAAATTAGGATTGCATATTCCTTTCTGGACATAAGCATATTTTGAAAAACCTGCTCGTGCCTCTCTCTTGCCTCAAAATCATATGATATTGACAATGAAATATCATCTTCGAAAAAATCATCTCTAAGCATTGAGAAATTAGTTATTAAATTAATCTCCCCTTGATAATATTTTTTAATAGTTGATTTTATTTGGCTATAATAATCAGCATTTAAAGCGCCGATTTCACCGCCATATAGGTCTACATACCCTATATCTGGGATTTGAGATAATAGTTCGTCTAATTTACTTATCTTTATCTTGGTTTGGTCGCTGAGCTGTTCTTTTGTAAGATAACAATAATCGCACTTGAAATTACAGAAGTAAGATGGATTGATTGATATATTCATTGGTGTTGGTTTTTGATCCATCATTTCCTACTAATTCACTTATCCACTTCTATACTTAATATTATAGAATCCAATTCATTTATTGCACGGTGATTAATTCCCTTCGGCACACTACATGATTCACCAGGCAATAAATTATACCTTACTCCACCTACCTCAAAACCCTTATTTCCTGATACGCATAAAATTTTTAAATCCTCAAAATCCATATGCTCTGGAAAGGATACAGAATTAGCGGGAGAGAAAAAAGCATGGACTGTTTTATAATTGCTATATATAGATTCTAAACCATTCAGCTTCACAGTATATTTTCCTTGTGCAATTTTGATTATTGCCTGCTCTTTTGTTATTTCGTGATCTCTGGCATCATCATCAATATAGAAGAAAGATGTAGCACTGTCTATATTATTAATTGAAAAATCTAACACTTTGAATCCCTCATCTCTAATAAATCAGCTTCAAGCTGCTTCATCTCGAAGCAATGAGTATTATGCATATTAAATCTCTTATGGTCTTTGATTGTTTTTGCGCAGCCGTTGCATAAATTGAATAAATTACATGAAAAACACATATTATTCATTGATAGCAACTCCGGATCTTCCCTAAAACTATCACCGACAGGATATTCCTTGTCATCCCCAAATGCGCCACATGTGTACTCATCTCCATCCGGCTGAATACACCTTATGCCCTCATCACACCTACGATTTCTTGGGCAAGCGGTAGATTCATTTCTCATGGACTTTATTATATCTTTTGTATTATACTCCCACTCTGCAAGACCGGCTTTATATATTTCTACATATATTCTATATATATTAGCCAGCAATAGAGGTCGTGCTTGATCCCCCGATGCCATTGCGTAATTCAGCTTGCATTCAACTTCCATTTTCTTTGCCAAGATAACATTTTTAATTGCTAGACTAGATTCTCCTTCTACTACTACCGATATAAAATCCGGGCGATATCCTACATATTTAAGCATTGAGTCTGAGACTTTCCAGAAATCTTCTTCCGTAAAAATAGACAAATCTCCTTTTAGCCTACCTCCTCCATATTGAAATGAAGTCGCTATTCCAAGCCTATCGTGATTAAATAGATCCTTCCATTTTTCTGGTGATACATAAAATGGCCAAAGGTTAGTGGTAAATGATATAGTGGTATTCATTTCCTTTTTATCCAAATACCTTATTATATCCCAGTAATATTCTGGATCCATCATTAATGGATCACCGCCATTAACAATTATAGTTTCGGTGTCTGGATGCTTGTCAAGAAAATCATATATTTCCCTAAGATCCAACTTGTTAGCATGCTCCTCGGAGATATCTGTTGAGCTACAAAACGTGCATTTAAAATTACATAATTCAGTGGGCTTTATTATTAAATCCATATCTATCTATTAATATCCAACGCTATACAATTCAACCCAACCTTTCCTTCGGTTGATTCCTTTAGTGAAGTCATTAACTTTTTTGGTGCGGGGCACTGAGTATCCCATTGTAATTTATAACAATCGCCGCCACACTCGCCAAATACTGGGCACTTGATGCACCTAGGATCGATATACGATTCTTTTACTATCATACATGATCTAGATTCATTTCCCGTTATGTCAAGAATATCATCTTCGATGTGGGCATAATGCGCTGTCGGTGCGCTGTTGGGACATCCGGCAATAGTCCCGTCGGCGTTTACGGTATACATAAATTTTTCGCACTCACGGCAAAATGTTGATTGTCTGTTATCGCCTGTTTCAAATTTTGCATAGATTGATTCCAATAATACATTATCAAAATAATCTCTATCATTAACTAGACTCATCTCATAAATCCAGTCGTCTACCTCTTTGTTTGTTGGGAATATATCAGGGTTTCTAATAGCCGACCCATCTACCGTTAGACGTTCAAATGCCACCTCTCTAATTCCAAGATCTTTAAGCATGTCCAATATATCCTTAGGATTTCTTAACATTAAAGCTGTATTCATTGAGATAAATACCTTAACTTCAAAACCTCTTGATATCAATTCTTTGACATTCTTTTTCCAGAGTTGGTATTGTTTTTTGTCCTTCCACCTAATGCCTTCATCCCAAGATGTAGCAATTCTTTTATTTAATACCTTAGTCATGAAATCTATTTTCTCCTGGGAGAGCTTATAGGTTAAATTACTAGTCGCACCAAATGTTGCCTCGCATCCAAATACAGCATCTATTATTTTGTGGAATTTATACATATCTTCTAGTGGTGCCAGAAATGGCTCACCCCCATGAAAATCTATATGGATCTTTTCCCCGATGAATTCATTTACAAAGTCGGCCGTCTTTTCTGGATTGAAAAAGATTTTACGCCCGTGAATACCACTCGTAAAGCAATGAGAGCAGTTTAGGTTGCAGGTTTCCGTTGTTTTTATATAAAATACTTTCATTGATCACTGGCTAGCTTATATACTTTTTCTATGGTGGCTCTTGGCTTCTTATCCATGTAATTGAACCACATCCTCATTACACAATCTGGAAGGTCTCTTTCCCTATTCTTCCAATCCCACTGGGTGTAACACCTAAATCCGCACTTATTATACCACAAACAAGATAGGCATCCATGCTCATCCATATAAGACTGCATCATGGTTGCGTTATCCTTTCTATTTAGCTTTGTATTGAAATCTTCATCTGTATATCTGTCCCAACGGCAATTTGAGACCGTATTGTCGGGGAATATCGTTACCTTATTTAATGCAAGACAATGCATTTCATTGACATCCTTCTTTATCAAATTTGAGAATGGATTTATATCGGGATAATTATTATAAATAAACTTTAAAAAATCTAAATATAGTGAGTCAGATGGTATTTGGTGATCTTCACCTTTATCGGGTATGTAATCATCAAAGTAAAAATCATCAAACTTATTATATAAGTAATCAAAATACTCATCTCCATTAAGAGACATTGACATAAACTTCTCTATTGCCGACTTCGTTGCTACCATATTTATCGACGCGATGTAGTTCGCAAAAAAATCTATATTCTTTGTATATGGGCCCTTAACAGGCCTTCCTTCGAAATCATAAGAAGCTATGATATAAGAAGGTATATTTTCTTCGTTTAAATTATCCATCAGGTCTTTTACGCCCTGCCTATTACTAAACTGGAATGATGTCACCCAAACCACCTTCATTGTGTGGCCGTATTTAGTATATAATTTCTTTATCGTGAGCAATAACTCTAGATATGTATCATATAAGTAAGACAACCGGTCCTGAAACAGCTCTCCGCCGACCATATTTATTTGAACTATATCAACCTTACCCTGCAGGCTGGCAAGATGAGACTCTACAAGTGATACCTTTGACAATATCTCTTCCCTGGAAACACCTATTGTTGATTTTTTATCATGGTGGCAAAATGAACAGTTTAAATGGCAATTTTCAAATAAAGTTAATTCTATTTCCCCTATTTTAGGTCGCTTGTTTTCAAGCACTATCTTTATTGTTTGGGGGTATGATTCGGTCATAATTATATATTTACCTTAATTCTTTAAGAGCTTGATCCTGCTCTAAAATTATAGTCCTTTGCTCTTATATCGGAATCTGAATAATTATTCAATGCCTTCTTTGGTAGTAGGCATTCCGTTAATCCATAAAACTCCATGTAATTTAATACTGATTTACTCAAACATAGATGTCTTCTATTGCAATCGCCACATTCCTCTGTCTTTGAAATATACTTCAATCCATCCATATACAAATCTCTCTTTATTTCTGTCCAGGATTCGATTGATTCGATATCTTTTATTTCAAATTTCTCATCACGGATTGTTGCAACATCATATATAAAGGCAGGAGCATAAAATTTACCTTTGGTTAATGTATATGTTAGTTCCTTTCCCGCGCCCTGATTAAAATCGGCTATCGTTAAAGCTATATCTTTCTTTGTCTCTGTGGTCATTTGATCATTAATCAAATCTCTCCACTTCTTCGTTACTTCTTGGTGGGTTGATTGATTCATTGATCTTTGGTACGAAGGGATCGGTTCTACCAAACAATCCCACTCATCTCTCGCTATCCTTGATATTAGGGCTAAATCGACCTCTTTATCTTCCATATTAAATACGAGTTTAAAATCTATATCATCATCAAATAAATTAAGAACTCTCTTTACATCCTCGTACTTATTATCTCTATAATCTTTATCGTTTACGAATAAATCTGTATCTACTACTACCTGCATTGCATACATTATACCTAATGGATGCTTTGGAATTTTATTAAATAAATCTATAATACCAGACATTCTTTCAAAAATATTCATATCCAAAACCGTCACCATCTCGATGGTTGATACATTTCCAAAGGCTTTTATTATGTGAGGATTTTTTAGTATCTCCTCTATATTATTCGATGCAAAAATATCTGTCGGACCCATTATAAATGATGAAAACCTTATTCCATTATTATTGAATAAATCTTGAATACCAGGAAGCTTTGACAATACATCATTATCTACTGAATTACCTCTTCGGTTTACGAAGCAACCAGCACAACTATGGACACATCCTTCCAATATATCTAAGGTCATATTTACTTTAAGACCTTCCACATAGTCAATCTTTTCATATCTACGATGAGCCTCATCCACCGTATTCATTATGTAGTTATTTTTAAGCATTCCCATTATATATCTCCTTTATTTTTGCTAGCCTTTCGTCTCCGTCCGAATGAACTAAAAACTTTTTCCGGTAACCTTCCTTGTCTCTGTCGGTTGAATACCCATCCCAATCATACATTTTATTGGCGGCATGATTAAAAATATTCTTATTCTTTTCGAGATTCTCCTTTGGAGCAATACACTCTCTTTCTCCCAGGAAATCCATTAATAGTATTATACCCCTGGATGCGCAAGAACTCAAAAAATTACACTCACGACACTCTGTGTTGGTCTTATACTGTTTTGTAAATTTATCGTGCACCTGAGTAAAATTGTCTACCTTAAACCTATCATCATATATCGCCATATTTTCATATAAAAAAGGAGATATATACCATTCGCCTTTTTTAAAATTAAGCACTTTAAAATTCATTCCGGAATGTGAATGATCTACCATAATGTTATTGGCTGCATTTTCTGTTGAGAGATTATTATAAAAGTCATTCAAATATCTTATCTTTTTGATAATTTTTGACTTGTTTTTGCTTCGGGCGATTGATGGAACTAAATCTATTGTTGTATCAAATGTATTTACTATATGCTTATTTAGATTTTCATAATCTATTTCATAATTATCTATGTTTAATATAAATGTGTATGTTATGTCATGATTTAATGAATCACTTATTATCTTTAGTTGGGACTGTATTTTAGATATATAGTTAATGTCCATGATATCAGATGGTTGCGTAGCTATCCCTATCTCTATCTCTGTATCTGTATTTATATTATCAGTCACAAATTTACAGAATTTATCGATCTCACTATTATCCTCTGTCATCAGTGTTGTCACAAATGCCAGGATTGGTGAGTTTGTGTTTATCATATCTAGAAAATTTTTATCGCCTAGAACATCATAAAGATTTTCAGACGATAAAAAATCCGTAGGACCAACCAGTATTTCATCCACCAACACACCTTGATCGGTGATTTTGCTGATTTCTAATTTAAGATCTTTTAAATGAGCTTTAGTTGGGCCATTATTCCTTCTATTTACATAACATCCTGAACAACTATGACTACAACCATCTAGCACATCTAGTTGGATCTTAACAGCCGACACTGGTTTCGTTTGTGTTTCGGTTGTCATCTCGTAATATAAATTGTTTTTTATTATAGGCATTTTTACTGAGATCTCCTCATATACTGCTTGGGTAATATACACCCACTAATACCCCTTGAATCCATATACATTGGTATATTTCTCTCACTGCATTTTATTATCTGCTCACACCCTTCACAGCTTGTGCCTTTGGTTGATTTTATATTTAATGTCATTGTTTGATAATTTAAATTATCAGATGGTATTTTGAATTTATCGGTCCTTTGTATTATAGAATCAAATATAAATGGATTTATATAAAAGCTATTATTATAAAATGATATATTTGAGCAGCCGTATCCAGAGAAAGAATCATTAAACATAGTATGTAAATCTACCGTCTCTTGATTCAGCCGCTGAGATGCTAAATCAAAAAGAAATAACCCTAGCATTTTATCAACCTGGCCATTCGTGTTTCTGTTATTAAAAAAGCTGGGCGTTACTATTATGGGTGTATTGTATTTCTCTTTGATGATTGAAACTAAATCATTATATTTTATATCATCAAAGATACCAGAATAGTAATTTACACGAAACTGCACAGAGTGATTTTTCAATAATAATACTTTCTCATTGAAACTATCTATATTTCCATTCAAAAATTCTTTTAGAGGAAAAATAACTTTGAAATCAATATCTGGCTCCCTATCCATGCCAACGTATATCTCATTCAATTTCACTACCTTGGCTTCTATATCGTCGTATTCAGACTCTAATGACGTATTAAATCCGATACCTGACACCTCGTATATTTTTTTAAAATACTTATCTGCGAGGAGATCGTTAAAATTTTTCGCGCTAAATATATCTGTAGGGCCGAATATAACTTCGTCGGGTGTGAATGATGAGTTCTTTGTTATCGAATCAAACAATAACTTTAAGTCATATTCTTTATTTTTCCGAGGAACATAGCAACCATCACAATTAGAATCACACCCATTAAGAATATCGGCTTGAACTTCTAATTTTAAAAAATCTAAACCTTTCGCTGATTCATCAGACCAGTATCCATACCTTGTTTGGTTAAGGCTACTCCACACTTGGATTTTTGACGATCATCTCTTCTGGAATTAATGCCATTATATTGGATAGAACACCAGTATTATTTAAATTATTCATTAAATCAGATCCATAATACTTAGAACTGTCGTTAAATATAGATGTATCTATCTCTGCGGACATGCCCCTATTAGCTAGAACTATTAATACGGCATCATAAGCACTGGTGAAAATATTAAGAAGATTTAAACCTATTTTTGATTCACCTTCTTTTAATTTTAAATCATAACCGTGATCGACATGAACCTCTGACTCTTCAAAATTATTAATATTATTCATTGCATACAATGGCATAGATGAAACTTGCAGAATAAGATCATCTACAAGGGATTTGTTCTCGTCTATGAAATAATTCAGTTGCTCAAGAGAAAAAATTTCCAAAGAATCTTCGATGTCTTCCTCCATCTCCATTCTTATTATATTCGATACTACCCTTGTTAGCGTTGGCGCATCAATTAAAAAACCTAATTCTAAATATGCTTTTACCAAATCTCCGTCTATTTTATCAAAGGAGCTTCTAAATCCTGTGTTGGCCAGATATATAAGTATATGTTCCGGTTCTAAATCTTTTTTTGATTCAGTATAGTCTACCGATAAAGTATATGTCGGATCATCTTGCTTTTTCTTATATATCTGCGTTAAATCGATTGGGCTTAGTGGTATCTTGTACACTATAAATTCCTCTTATTTTATCTTTCAATATTGTTATATTATACCTAGAAACCAACAATAAGTAAAGCTCCACTAATTAAACTAATGGTTTTACTGCGTTCAATAAATAAGGTATCCTTGTTCTTCTTCTATACAAAAACTCTACCTCAGTCCAGTAGTCCCTGATTTTTACGATATTGGCATGATTATATCCATTCTCATAAACATCTACCACCAATGGAAGAGTAAACTCGAATTCTTTATATGTATCATAATAATCCCAATCCTCGTGATCTTTTAGTTTCTGGACAAACCCAGGGGTTTCTTTCATTAGTTGCCAAAAATCATACAAGGCATACAAGGCGGCCATTGAGTGGTTTTCCGGTTGGTGAAATACCAGTCCTATAAACTCAGTCTTATCATAACCGTGATGTTCTTCCATATACTCGAGCATTCCGATAAGTGGTGATATAAATCCAACCTTATATACCAATACGCCCGCTAACTCTTCCACATTCTTATCAGAATGTATATTGAATTTTTGCTTTATGTATCTAAACGCTGTCTCTTCCTTTGCATATTCGGTCATGAAAAACAATATATCATATGAGCAATCTTTTGATGTTGGCTTTGTTTTCCAATCATCGTATCTATCTGGACTATCAATTGCCCTTTGAACAGATTCCTTAAAAACATCATCTGGATCAAACCCGATTAATATATCTCGTTTAAACACCCGCTGAAGGAATGACTCAACCATATCTTCTTTTCCAAAATATTTTAGAATAGACCTTTGGTACTTTGCATACATATGGGTCATATCGTCGTTATCGAGGAATATTAGCCATTCTTTTGTTTTGTCATTTTGAATCCAGTCCAATGAATCTATGTCATCAATACTCTTTACTGACATCATTTGATCAACATCTTTTTCCTGCATCGCTGGATTATACCTAAGAAGGATTTTCGTTGCTTCCTCAACATAAGTTGATTTAAAAACATCTTGTCCTGATGGCGTTACCAGTGTAACTTTTCTTCTTGCCCTATGGCCAAAGAAATTTGCTATTTCTTGCATTAAAGATCCCAAATTTGTATCCAATGTTAGATACTTTCGGTTGTTTAAATAATAATAACTCTGCTGTCTCATTATGCTGTCTCCCTATTTTGTTTCATTTTAATTAGTGCGTCTTCATTCCATAGATTGGCACCGATCTCATATGGATTGTAGTTTTCGAGAACATCCATTGGCAAGACAGACTCTGTCTCTTTTAAATCCATTGATTTTATTGCTTCCCAAATTAACCTATTCGCAAGTGCCATTACATATGGTGTATCCTTGTATATTGGATGCTCTGAAAGATTCCTTATTCCATCTAGTATTAAATCGTTACGTCTTTCCAGAATCTCCTCAAATGACATTCCAGTTACATTTGTAGCTTCATTTGTTGGAAAAAATGCTTGTTCATGCAACATCACATTTAGGTGTGTTTCTGGGCCGTTGGCGCCCTGTATTACCGTCAATCCTATGAAATTCATTGAATTACAATTCAAATTTGCCATGGAAACCGTTGCCTTATTTGCATTCTTATCATCTATTACCGATGATAAAAAATCGTTCCATTCTAGTAAATTTGTCTTTTGCTTGCTTTGTGGTGCTCGCGCAAATGCCGGATTCATTTCGATAATAGTATTATATTCATTTAGTGATTTATCAAGAATCTTATTATAATCTTCCTTCGTAATTCCACTACCAAGTATCGAAGATGACTGGAGTGTCCAAGACCAATCCATCTTCTTTGGTGTGTTATTTTTAAAGAAATCAACCCTTGACATTACCTTATCAAAATAATTCTTATCGTTCAGCATTTTATCTGGAGATTCTATAGGAGCTATAAATTCAATTATCATATCTGATCTATATTTTTCTGGGTCATCTAATATATCAAACACCTCTTGGAATCTCTCATCAGACGCTAAATCAAATTTTGCTGGTGTTGCTATCCTGGCATTTGTGTGGTTTCGCATTATTCTTTGTGTAATCTCATGATTAAGAACGTAATCTGTATTACTTGCCGAGAAAAAGTCTGTTGGACCGATAACAAATTCACGTAAGTTTAAACCAGAAGATCTAACCCCGTTAGCTAAATATTCTGCTTGCTTTAGTATTCCATCGGACACAGAATCATCGCCATGTTTATCTACAAAGCACCCAGTGCATTTATGATTACATCCAGCCAGTAATTCTACTTGTATTAATACATCAAACTTACTCTGATCCTTTAAAAATAATGATTCCGGACCAGAATATCTCATACTATTGCAGTAAGATTTTTGCATACTCATTATCTTCTCCCCCTTGACCCATGGCAGCTGTTATGGCAGCTGTTATGGCATACCCTAGCATCAAAATTCCAATTTAAATAAACATTACTGGGGAGATTTCTCTCTATATTATCAACCGCAGATCTTACAGCGTTTGCTACAGATTGTGCCACATCCTGTGATTTAGCTATTTTTCCGGCACCGAGTCCAGTAGCCAAATCATTATTAAATACACCTGACCCTTGGCCGCCTGCATTATAACCCCTGTAGGTCTGTCTTGCTTGTGCCCTATGATGAGTTGATGAGTCATTATTACTTGATCTTCTATATACATAAACACCATGATAGCTATAGAAACGTATCGACTTATTGAATGATCTTAATTGATCCCTTGCCCTATCCCTAAACCAACTGTTTAGCTCGCTTGAATTCATTGCCATAATAAATTATCCTCTTCTTTATATTTTTACTTCTATTATATCGCTTCCTGAATCCAAAGCAACACCTATGATTTGCTTTTGTTGCTTGAACGATTCTATATCCTTAACAGCTACACCACGACCGTCATCGTTTGCTATTATGAAATCACCTTTTTCCGCAGATCCTTGGATTTTTACTGGCACCCTTCCTTTTAGTGCTACATATGGCCAATCTTCCGTCTTATAGCTATCATTCATCTGGAAGGCTGGATACAAAGAAACAACGCCTGCTAATGGCATCCCTGCCCTATACAAAGTAACCTCTTTATCGCCACCTATTGCCAATACATCGCCCTCATCATACTTGGCATCAGCCTCATATTTTTCAGCTAAATCGGCCCAATTTGCACTTGTGGCTGTTCCGTGGAAATACCTACACCATACATCAGAACTACCATTTCTCTTCATTATAGTATTTGCAGTTGCATTTGAAGTTGCAGTACCAACTAGATAATCCCGATGCTCATGCCAAGAAACACTACTAGCATGTTCATGGCCTGGGCTTGAATAGTCATGATTATGTGGTGATGGTGGGAAAGTTCCGGGCTTGTCTTTTATACCAGTCCAGCTATCTTTTTGCTCCCAAAGCCACTTATTACTCTCGCCTGCATATGCATTAGTTGAGACTACGGTGGCTCCCGCAGCTCCTAAAACCGCGGTTTTTAGGAATTTTCTTCTTTCCTGTGCCGAAGTTTTTTCACCTTTGGAGCCTTTTGAAGTTCCTTTTATTATGTCTATTATTTTTTTCATATCTTTATCACCACCTTATCTATTTCATCTTCTAATGAAATTCCTATTATATTTGTTGAATTTCCCTTATATCCGTTTAGGAGAAAATCCTCTTTCTCTATCGGCCTCCCCCGGCCATTTTTATCTGCTATTATAAAATTTCCTATTGTTGTTGAGCCGTTGATTTTTACAGTGGCGCGGCCCTTTAGGACTATGTACGTTTTATAATACACGCCATCACCTGACTCTACCATTACTGGATCGATTGATGAAACAACACCTGCCAGTGGCATTTCATAGTTATACAATGTAACCTCTCGCTCTCCTCCAACTGCCAACACATCACCTTCTTCATATTTCGCATCTGCCAAATATACACCTACGAATACGCCGCTACCGGAAAGTAAATCAGAAGCACCTGACAATGTTGACCAGAACATTACAACTGTCAATAATAACTTTTTTAATAAAATATTCATTTAAACCTTTACCTCCACTAAGTCGCTTCCATTTTGTAAAGAAACTCCTATCAAATCATTCTCGCCTACCTTAAAATTCTCTTTTTTAATTGCGATACCTTTACCGTCAGTATCAGCTATAATTAAATCGCCTTTTTCTGCAGCGCCCTTAATCTTTACTGGTATACGGCCCTTTAATGCTATGTATGGCCAGCCTTCTGTTTTGTAAGTGTCGTTCATTTTAAAAGCTGGCTTTACCGATACAACGCCTGCTAATGGCATACCTGTCCTATATAAAGTAACTTCTTTATCACCACCAATTGCCAATACATCACCTTCTTCATACTGCGCATCTGGCTCATATTTCTCGGCTAAATCGGCATACCTTGCCTTAGTAGAAATACCCGTAAACTCACGTCCATGAATATCACCTGAGCTAGTTCTTTGCACTACCTTGGACGCTGCATTGGAGCTAGAGACTTCTCCCCACAAGACAATACTTGGTATTGAACTTATTTGTGACCAAGGGTGTCCGTGTGCTTTTGGATTGAATTCTGTTGGCTTGTTATTTAATTCATCCCACTCTGATGCACCATGTCCCTGCTCTCTCCACCCGGAATATTCGTCTTCGTGATTGGCCATTGCCTTGTTGGCAACAAAAACACCTGTTGCGCCAACTAAAGCGTTTCTAATAAATGCTCTTCTTTTATCTATTGGTAGCGCCATCGTCTTGTTATTTTCTTGAACTTTCGGCGTGGATTGCGCATCATCACTTAAAATGGTTGGGCTTGGGCTGAATAATGATTTTATTTTTCCTAAATACTTTTTTAGTAAAATTATTATTTTATTTTGCATTTTTCCTCAGGAGACCGTTTATACTTACTTGATATAATACATGTTTTTTCTATTTTTAAAAGATGTATTTTAAAGTTGATATGGTCTCGTTGGGTGGTTATCGTGATTCATTAATTAACTTCGAACTTGTGGCCTGCTACCCCTGATAGCTTTGTCTTTGCTGATGCATGATTTTCGGCGCTTTTATTGGCATCTGAAATTAATTTTTCCTGTTTTTGTTTCATTATGATTTTCCTTTCGCTTATTGCACCTGTCAGCTGAGCCTTCACTGCATTTAAACTAGCCTCTTTAGAAGGGTCACTGGTCTCTAAATTAAGAATATCATTATTACTTTTTATTCCATCCGATACGTAATCTTTTCCTGAACCAGCGACCCCCCTTGTTTCGAGATTAATGTTTATTCTTGCTACTGCTAACTGAAATTGCTTACTTTGAAACTCAATAGGTGGCTCTTCGTTATCATAAATTCTACCCATTGCCAGTAAATCTATATTATTCTCTATTTCATCTATTACGGCTTGCTCTACATCCCCTCCTTTCAAATCGGATCGCTGCTGGTACTCTTGTGACTTTTTTGTTTTCAATTCGCTTTTTGCTATCGAATAATCTACCGCATTTTCTAAATCTTTCAGTAAATCTATCCAATTGTTATCTCTGTATTCGTGAGGTATGTGATTATTAATGTTTATGTCAACAAACCATCTCTCCGCCATACTAAGAACCCCATCATCCTCATATACATCCACCCAATCACGAAACTCATCCACCGTCATACCTACTGCCATGTATGACCCCGACCTTGATATCGGGGCATTCTTGTTGCCGCCTGAATATATCTGATCTTTTATCAGCCTAATTGCACGATCGCCATTAAAAACAGTAGGGTTGCCATCAAAAGACTCCACTGCTCTTATGGCATATGATTCTACTTTCGACTTTTGCTCCGCTAATTTGTCTCTATCTTCGGCAGATTTCTTGAAATCTTCGGCAAGGCTTGTGATTTGGCTTTTAAGCATTTCGAGTATATTCTTCATAGTTATTTTTCCAGTTCCTTAATTACTTATTTATAACTAAAAAAGCTAAAATATGAAAAAAGTATGAAAAAAAATCTGCTAACGATTCGTAATACTAATTGATTAAACTTTTCTTGCCTTTTTGGCCAAAAAGGTGTATTATTTACTTTTAAACAAGAGAGGATACATATATGATTTTTACTTCTGAATCCGTTTCAGCTGGCCATCCGGACAAGGTATGCGACCAAATATCAGACGCAATCTTAGA